>Ga0163153_10007365_pt1 | contig 11868 bp, 7 predicted proteins | sample OliLakLV19MP6IB1_FD_148629 | JGI IMG/M metagenome (GOLD analysis project Ga0163153, IMG submission 148629) | Freshwater microbial mat bacterial communities from Lake Vanda, McMurdo Dry Valleys, Antarctica - Oligotrophic Lake LV.19.MP6.IB-1 | ecosystem: Environmental > Aquatic > Freshwater > Lake... | reverse complement strand
GCCTACGCCAAGGGCATCGGCGGAACCCGTGGCGGCGTCATTGAAACGACCTTCGCCGAAGAGACCGAAACCGACCTGTTCGGCGAGCAGGTCGTCTTGTGCGGCGGCGTCAGCGCGCTGGTCAAAGCGGGCTACGAGACGCTGGTCGAAGCCGGCTACCAGCCCGAGATGGCCTACTTCGAATGCATGCACGAGCTGAAGCTGATCGTCGACCTGTTCTACCAGGGCGGCCTGAACTACATGCGTTACAGCGTGTCGAACACGGCCGAGTACGGCGACTACACCCGCGGCCCGCGAATCGTTACGGCCGAGACGAAGGCCGAAATGAAGAAGATTCTCTACGAAATCCAAAGCGGCCAGTTCGCCCGCGATTGGCTCCTGGAAAACAAGGCCAACGCCCCGTCGTTCAAGGCCACTCGCCGCCGCGAGCGGAACCATCCCATCGAAGTCGTCGGCAAGCAACTCCGCCGCCTGATGAGCTGGATCAAGGCCAAGGAAGTATAATAACGATATGACCGACGTACCCGTCACCGAACGAACGGATTTGACCACCCGCGACGAGATCAACGCGCTCAAGGCGGGCGACCGGATCGAAGTCGACCACAAAATCAAGGTCGGACTGAAGGTCTGGCACAAGACCACCGTGGGCGTGGTCGAGCGCGTGGAACGCCGTCGGCAAGGGCTGCACTTCCGTCGCAACGTCGACGACAAAGCGTATTGCGATCTGGTCGTGCTGCGGCTGCCCGACAACTCGCTGACGACCGTGACGATCGACGAATTCACCCGGCTGCGCAAAGTATAATTCAGCTAGTGTCCCTCTCCCCGTGAGTGGTCGATCTTTCGGCTTCGGATCGATCGGGGAGAGGGTGGCCGAAGGCCGGGTGAGGGCGAAGCCTCCCCTCGCGGCTGTAGGTCGCGCACTCTAAGTAATCGGGCGAGAATGCCAAGGGTGCTATCGAAAGTCGCAGGAGGCGAACATGTCGGACGCCTCCTCGCTCTTCACGTCGCACCCGCGGTCGTTCGAGACCAACCGCTTCGTCTATCCGGTGGTTAGCAGACGCTCGGCCGGCGTCTCCATCGGGGTCAACCTCAACCCCGACAAGGTCTGTAACTTCGATTGCATCTACTGCCAGGTCGATCGGACGAGCACGGCCGAAACGAAGTTCGTCGACCTGCCGCAGTTGCTCGACGAGCTCGACCACATGCTGGCGATTGTTGCGAGCGGCGAGTTGTTCGCCCATCCGAAGTTCGCCGCCACGCCCGAGCCGCTGCGCCGGTTGAACGACATCGCCTTTTCCGGCGACGGCGAGCCGACGACCTACCGGAACTTCGACGAGATCATCGCCCAGTGCGCGGCGATCAAACGCCGCCGCGGCCTCGACGACGCAAAGATGGTTCTGATCACCAACGCCTCGATGTTCCATCGCCCGGCGGTCCGCCGCGGCCTCGAAACTCTCGACGCGAACAACGGCGAAATCTGGGCCAAGCTCGAGGCGGGGACCGAAGCCTACTTCAAGCTGGTCGAGCGGACGACCATTCCGTTTCGCCAGGTGCTCGACAATATTACCGAAGCGGGCCGCGTGCGGCCGCTCGTGATCCAGGCTCTCTTCATGCGGATCGCCGGCGAGCCCCCCTCGCCCGATGAACTCGACGCATTCTGCGACCGCTTGAACGAAATCACCGCCGCCGGCGGCAAGCTCAAGCTCGTGCAGATTTACACCGTGGCCCGAAAGCCTGCGGAGAGTTTCGTAGCGCCGCTCACCGACGCCGAAGTCGACGCAATCGTCGAGCTAGTGCGCAAGCAAACCGGCCTGCAATCCGCGCCGTTCTACGGCGCCTCCGCGTAGGGTGGTGCCAAGCGGCCCACGAGCCTGCAACCTCACTTCAACTTCGCCCGCGCGGCCCACGCGGTAACGCCTGCCGCGCAAGTTGCCTGGTGAAGTAATCAAAGCCGGATGCCGTGGCCACGCGCGTGGCCACAAATCGACATCCCGCCGCGCCATGATCTGCGCGCTACAAAGAAAACCGGCAGCGCTTTCCTCAATTTGCATTTGCTTCCGGCATTCAACGAGCAAACGGCCTATTCCACGCTCGCTGCCGACGAAGACGTCGTCCCGCCGTTTCGTGCCGGCAGTGCGGTTTACTGAGCGGTTGTTACGAATCGTGTAACGGCCGCCCCGTATCAACGCCCAGCTGAGTAGGAGAGGCGACGGGCCGCTCTTCGCACGACGAGGCAATCCGGGGCCCCTCGTGCGCGTCAAGGAGGCGGGCGATAGCCACCGCGGCGGACGAAGCGTGTTAATCGCGACGTTCGAATCCGGATTCCAGATCGTATACAAGCCGAAGTCGCTGGCCGTCGACGCGCACTTCCAAGACCTGCTTACCTGGCTCAACGACCGCGGCCAAGCGCCCCGCTTTCGACCGTTGAATATCCTCGATCGCGCGACGCATGGCTGGGTCGAATTCATCGACGCGCGAGGCTGCGACTCGGCGGCGGACGTGCGCAGCTTTTACGAGCGCCAAGGGGGCCAGCTCGCGTTGCTGTACGCCCTGGAGGCGACCGACCTGCATTCGGAAAACCTGATCGCGCACGGGGAACACCCGGTACTGGTCGACCTGGAGGCGCTGTTCCACCCCCCGCTGCCGGAAACGGAGTTCGAACGGGCCGACGGGCTCGAGTCGTTCTTCGACCGGTCGGTGTTGCGCACCGGGTTGCTGCCGGAGCGGGTCTGGTCGGGAGATGGTTCCGCGGGTATCGACATCAGCGGGCTGGGAGCGGAGCCCGACCAGGAAACCCCCTTCGGGGTCCCCCGCTGGGAAGCGGCCGGCACGGATGAGATGCGCGTGGTTTTTCGCCGCGTCTCGATCCCCGGCTCGCCGAATCGACCTTCGCTCGCCGGCCGGCCGGTCGACGTGACCGACTACGCCGATGCGGTGGTCGACGGTTTCACCCGCGTCTACCGTCTGCTGATGGAGCATCGGCAGGAGCTCTTGGCCGCAGGCGGACTGTTGACGCGCTTCGCCGGCGATGATCCGAAACGCTGCGGCAGTTTATCGAGGGGCACGAAATGTCGGTGCTCCCCCGGCTGATCCGGCCGCGGACGTTTTTTGTCTTTGGATCTTGCTGGCCTTGCTCGGCCTGGCCGGAGTCTTGGCCTGGACGACGCGCGTGCCCGTCTACGCTACCGGCACCGCGGTCGTTGCGGAGTCGGACGGGAAGATCCGGCTCATGCTCATCGTGCCGACCGACCTTCTGGAAAATCGATCTTCTGAAAACGTGCCCGCCGAAAGTTCGTCCGCCGAAAGCGGTCCCTCTCCAGGCGGCGCTTCCGAAAAGCTGCACGTCGGGCAAACGGTTTGGGTCCGCTGGTCGAACGGCCGCGCGCCGCAAAAAACCCGAATCATGCACGTGGAGCCGGAAATCCGCAGCCCGGCCGCCGTGCGGCAACGGTTCGGGCTTTCGTCGGCGACGGTCGACCGCGCGGTCGTCCTGGCGACGGCCGACGCCGAGGGAATCCCTTTCGACATGCCGGACGAGGAAAGCTGCGCACCGGGGCGCGACGGCGTGACGGCCCGAACGCTCGTCACGGCGGCCCGCAGCCACGGCTTGCGGGTCCAGGCTTACTCCGTACAGGGAGATGCCCTGAAGGACGTGGCGCTGCCGGCGATCGTGCACTGGAAGTTCGACCATTTCCTGGTGCTCCAGCGGATCACGCCGGAGGGGATGGAAGTCGTCGATCCGGCCGATGGCCGGCACCTACTGAGCGCGGAGGATTTCGGCGAGGGCTTCACCGGCGTCGTGCTGATGCTGGAGCCGGGTCCCGATTTCGCGGGCCGCTCGGCCGGCGGCAAGCCGTTGTGGCGACAGTTCCTCGAGGCGATGTGGCGGACGCCCGGCACGCCGGGCGCGCTCGTGCAGATCCTGCTGGCGTCGCTGTTGTTGCAGGCGCTCGGCCTGGGGGTGCCGCTGTTTACGCATGTGCTGGTCGACTCGGTGTTGCCGTTTCGGATCAGCGACATCCTCGCCGTCCTGGGGCTGGGAATGGCGATCCTGGTCGTGGCGCAGGTCGTGTCGGGTTATCTGCGCGCGGCGGTGATGATCTACCTGCAGGCCCGGCTCGACACGCAATTGATGCTCGGGTTCTTCGCGCGGATGCTGTCGCTGCCGTTCCGCTTCTTCCAGCAGCGCTCGGCCGGTGACCTCATCATGCGACTGGCGAGCAACAGCCATATCCGCTCGACGCTGACGAGCCAGACGCTCTCGATCTTTCTCGACGGCGGACTGGTGTTGGTCTACCTGGCGATTCTGTTCTGGTGCGATACGGCCCTCGGTGCGCTGAGCCTGGGAATCGGCGCGGTGCAAATCGGCCTGCTGCTCGCGACGCTCCGGCCGACGGTGGCCCTCACGCAAATGCGCCTCGCCGCCGAGGCGCAGGCGCAGGGCTACCTGATCGAGGCGCTGACCGGAATCGCCACGCTCAAGGCGACCGGGGCGGAAGACACCGCCCTGAGCCGCTGGAGCAATTTGTTTTTTAAGGAATTGAACATCGCTTCACGCCTGGGGCACCTGCAGGCCGTTATCGAGGCGGCCCTGTTGGGTCTGCGCACGGGGGCGCCGCTGCTGCTGTTGTGGGTCGGAGCCGGGCGAGTGATCGAAGGCTCGATGACGCTGGGAACGATGCTGGGACTCACCTCCCTGGCCCTCTCGCTCGGCTGGCGGCCGTCGACGAGGACATCGCCGCGATGCCGTTGGGCTACCAGACGCCGGTGGCGGAAGGGGGGACCGGGCTCTCCGGCGGCCAGCGCCAGCGGCTCTCGATCGCCCGGGCCCTGGCCCACAAGCCCGCGATCCTGTTACTCGACGAGGCGACCAGCCATCTCGACGTGGTAACCGAGCGCCAAGTCGACGACAACCTGAGTGCGGCGGCGATGACCCGAATCGTGATCGCGCACCGGCTGAGCACCATCCGCGGCGCGGAGCAGATCTTGGTGTTGGAAAACGGCGGCATCACGGAGCGCGGCACGCACGAAGAGTTGCTCGAGCGCGGCGGGCTGTATGCGACGCTCGTACGCACGCAGTGAGGCCCTCCGTCCGGAACGTCTTTTCGAACTGCTCGGCCGAAAGTTCTCGCCGCTACGACGACGTCGCATGAACGGGCGTCGTCTTCACGGGTGCCGGTGCCAGTCGCGTCGCATCAACGACATGGTCCGGTGTCATCACCACCGACGATGCCGGATCCGTGGCGTCGATCCGATCGACGCTCACGCCCGTTCGCAGCACGGCCATCGAGCGTCCTTCGAGCTTGTACTTGTCGTGGGCCTTGAAAATATCGGGCGCGGGGGTCGGCTGCGCCGTGTCGAGTACCAGTTCCCAATCGGTTTCGCCGTGCGTCAGCGGCAGCGTGAACTCGATCGGCTCGTGGTGGGCGTTCAGTAACATCAGCAGCGTGTCGCCGATGATCGGCTCGCCCCGTTCGTCGACGTCGCCGATGATGTCCCCCGCCAACCGCACGCCCACGCAGCGGGCGTAACCGACCGTCCAAGCCTCGTCGGCCATCTCTTCGCCCGAAGGATCGAGCCAGGAAATATCCTTCACGTTCTCGCGAATGCTCCGGCCGAAGAAAAAATTGCGTCGCTGAAACACCGGCTGGTTTCGCCAGATCTTAGCCACCGATTTGACGAATTCGAAGAATGACCTCTGCTCGTCGTCGAGGTTCCACTTAAGCCAGGTCAACTCGTTGTCCTGGCAGTAGGTGTTGTTATTGCCGTTCTGGGTATGGCCGAACTCGTCGCCGGCCAGAATCATCGGCACCCCTTGCGAGAGCAACAGCGTCGAAATCAGGTTCCGTTTCTGCCGTGCCCGCAGCGCCTTGATCGCCGGATCATCGGTCGGTCCTTCAACGCCGCAGTTCCAACTCATGTTGTTGTCCGAGCCGTCGCGCCCTCCCTCGCCGTTCGCCTCGTTGTGCTTCTCGTTGTAGCTCACCAAATCTTCCAGCGAGAAACCGTCGTGGCAAGTGATGAAGTTGATGCTCGCGTAAGGCCGTCGCCCGCTGGTCTCGTACAAATCGCTGCTGCCGCTCAGCCGCGTGGCAAAATCGCACAACAGCCCGCCGTCTCCCTTCCAAAAGCTGCGGATCGTGTCGCGGTACATCCCGTTCCACTCGCTCCACAACACCGGAAAATTGCCCACCTGGTAGCCGCCGTCGCCGACATCCCACGGCTCCGCCACCAGCTTCACCTGCGACAACACCGGATCCTGCTGGATGATTTCGAAGAACGCGCTCAGCTTATTGACCTCGTACAACTCCCGTGCCAGCGTGCTCGCCAGATCGAAGCGAAAGCCGTCGACGTGCATCTCCAGCACCCAGTAGCGGAGGCTGTCCATAATCAGCTGCAGCACCCGCGGGTGGCGCATGCTCATCGTGTTGCCGCAGCCGGTAAAGTCCATGTAGTACCGTGGATTCTCGGGCGATACGCGGTAGTACGAGAGATTATCGATCCCCCGCATCGAAAGCGTCGGCCCGTTCTGGTTTCCTTCCGCCGTGTGGTTGTAAACGACGTCGAGAATTACCTCGATGCCCGCGGCGTGCAGGGCCCGCACCATCATCTTGAACTGTTGCACCGCCGGCTGCAGAATGTGCGGCGAAACGTAGCGCATGTCCGGGGCGAAAAACGCCAGCGTGTTGTAGCCCCAATAGTTCGTCAGCCCGAGTTCGGCCAGGTGACGGTCGTCAAGATGGTGGTGCACGGGCAGCAGTTCGACGGCCGTCACGCCCAGATCCGTCAGGTGTTTGATCGCCGCTTCCGAGGCGATGCCCGCGTACGTGCCGCGCAGCTTCTCCGGCACGGCCTCATTCAGCTGCGTAAAACCTTTCACGTGCATCTCATAGATGAACGTCTTATGCCACGGGGTCCGTAGCGGCCGGTCGTCGCCCCACGTGAACGCCGTGTCCACCACCTGCCCCAGCGCCGCAAACGGCGCGCTGTCGCGCTCGTCGAACGATAGATCGGCCTGCTCGTCGCCGATTTTGTAGCCGAACAGCTCGTCGCTCCAGCGCACGTCGCGGCCGATGGCGCGCGTGTACGGGTCGAGCAGCACCTTGTTCGGGTTGAAGCGGTGCCCTTGCTCGGGAGCATGGGGGCCGTAAACGCGGTACCCGTAGAGCTGCCCGGGAACCACATCCGGCAAAAAGCAATGCCACACCAGGTCGGTGTGCTCGCGCATCTCAATTCGTCCGGCCTCCATGGCATCATCGACGCCGTTGAACAGGCAGAGTTCGACCTTCGTGGCGTGTTCCGAGAACAAGGCAAAGTTAACACCGGAGCCGTCGAACGTGGCTCCCAACGGATAAGGGCGGCCGGGCCAGACGCGCATTTCATGAATCCTTCAAAGAAAACGGCTGCCGCAATTTCTTCGGGTGCCGACGTTTTTAAGCGGAGCGACGGTTGGTAGTGGTCGCCTGAAATTTCAGCAGGGCGACACGTTTTGGTGATAGCGAAACGGGCAATGCAAAACCTATGCCGCAACCCGGCGATGTTGCCGTTTCGCAACACCCGTTCGGCCAAATTGCGATGTTGCCGCCGGGGCGATCACGCCGGCCGTCCGGCGATCAGTCTCGGGAAAACTGCCGGCCGATATTCGACCATCTACCGGACCGTGGACGCCGCATCGTCTGGCCAAATCCAACGCGGCATAGGGATTGCGTTACCACCAGTTCGCGGCCGGGCGTGTTCACGTCCGGCCCTTTGATTTACGCTTCCCTTGCTTCGGATGGCATGTGGCCACGCAACACGACACCGCTCGCCAGATAATAGTCATGGATCGACGATTTCCAATCGGTGCCGAACGCCACGACGACGGCTCGGTGAGCTGGCGACTCTGGGCGCCCAAGTGCCGACGAATCGAGCTAGCTTGGGGTCCGCCCGACGCCGAGCCCGCGGCGCTGCGATTTCACGAGCTCGAAGCGGAGCCCAACGGCTATTTTTCGCTGCGGCTCCCCGATATCGAGACCGGCACCCAATACGCTTTTCGCGTTGACGGCGGCGAAAAGCTCCTGCCGGATCCGGCCTCCCGCTCTCAGCCGCGCGGCTCCATCGGCCTTTCGGCCATCGTCGATTCGCAATCGTTTGCCTGGACCGATGGCGACTGGCGAGGCATCACGCCGGCCGGACAAGTCGCTTACGAACTACATATCGGCACGTTTACCCGCGAGGGAACTTGGGCGAAAGCCGGAGAACAGTTGCCGGCGCTGGCGGATCTCGGCGTGACGACCATCGAGGTGATGCCGGTCAGCGAGTTTCCCGGTCGCTTCGGCTGGGGATACGACGGCGTGCTGATGTTCGCCCCTTACCATCGCTACGGAACCCCGGACGACTTTCGCCGCTTCGTCGACCAGGCGCACGGACTGGGGCTCGGCATCATTCTCGACGTGGTCTACAACCACTTCGGCAACGTCGACAATTACATGGGGGAGTTTTCGGCCGACTATTACACCAAGAAGTACGACAACGAGTGGGCGGCCGCGATCAATTTCGACGGCGAAAACTCCGGCCCGGTGCGCGAGTTCTTCACGGCCAACGCCCGCTATTGGATCGAAGAGTTTCACCTCGACGGATTTCGCTTCGACGCCACGCAGGCGATTTTCGACGACTCGAAGCCGCATATTTTGGCCGAGATCGCCCGCGAGGCGCGCCAGGCCGCGAGCCCCCGCACCATCTGGCTCGTCGCCGAGAACGAGCCGCAAGATGTGCAGGCTCTTCGGAAGTTCGAAGACGACGGCTACGGGCTCGACAGTCTCTGGAACGACGACTTCCACCACGCGGCAATGGTCCGGCTCACCGGCAAGAGTCCCGCCTACTACTCCGACTTTCTCGGGGCCGCCACCGAGTTGATGGAATGCGTTAAGCACGGGTTTCTCTACCAGGGGCAGTTCTCGCAGTGGCAGAAAAAGCCGCGCGGGACGCCGAGCATCGGCTTTCCGGCCACCGCCTTCGTCAGCTTTTTGCAGAACCATGATCAAGTGGCCAACTCGGCCACGGGCGAGCGGGTCGACCGCATGACGAGTCCCGGCAAGCTGCGGGCCATGACGGCCCTCTGGCTGCTGTCGCCGCAAACGCCCTTATTGTTCCAAGGCCAGGAGTTCTCCGCCTCGGCGCCCTACTTGTACATTGCCGACTACCATGACGAGATGGCCAAGTTGGTGCGTGAAGGGCGGGCCAAGTTCCTTTCGCAGTTTCCCGCCCTGGCGACGGAGGAGGGGGAGCGTTCGCTGAGCGATCCGTGCGACCCGCAGTCGCACGAGCGATGCCTTCTCGACTTCGACGAGCGGGAAGAGCATCGCGCGACGTACGATTTGCATCGCGATTTGCTGACGCTGCGACGGACCGACGTGATTTTCCAGCGGCAGCGAAACGACCTACTCGACGGGACGGCTTTCGATGTCGAGCGGCTCGCCGTTCGCTATTTCGGCGACGGCGACGATCGGCTGCTGATCGTCAACTTCGGACAAGACTTTTTCATGACCCCCGTGCCGCACCCGCTCGTGGCGCCCCCCCGCGGGCGGCGCTGGGAAGTTATTTGGACGACCGAGCATCCGCGATACGGCGCAACTTCGCTGCCTGAAGTCCTATTCACCGACGGTTTGCGGCTGCCTGCCGAGTCGGCCGTCGTGTTTCGGGCCGTCATCGACGGTGCGGTTCAACCCTAGCATTCACGGACCCGGCATTCACGAGGCACGGTATGCCCCCTTCCACCATGACGGCTCCTCACGCCTCCGCGCACGCCGCCCCCGAAACGCTGCTCGATCGGGAGTGGCTCGTCGCCAACGGACTGGGGGGCTACGCCTCCGCGACCGTTTCCGGCGCCTGCACTCGCCGCTACCACGGCCTGCTTATCGCGGCGTTGCCCGCGCCGCTGGGGCGCGTGGTCATGTTCAATCACTTGTCGGAGGAGTTGAAGCTCGAGAACGGCGAGGCATTCCGGCTCGATGCCGATGATCCCTTAAGCCCGGATAGCAGCGCGGCAAGCGTTCCGGTCCGGTTCGAGTTGGAAGAAGGTTTGCCGGTCTGGCGTTACCGGGTCGGACCGTTCGAAGTCGAGCGGCGGATCGTTTTGCCCCATCTGCAGAACACCGTGGCAGTGGTGTATCGAGTCGTCTCGGCGCCGGCTGCGCTACGGCTTCGTTTGCGTCCGTCGTTCCATTTCCGCCCGCACGAAGCGCCGGTCGCCGGCGGCGCGACGGGGCCCTACGAGGTCGCCTCCGCGGGGCGTCGGATCGAAGTCCGCGCCGGCGGCCTGCCGCCGCTGCGCATGTGGATGCACGCTCGAAAATCGAGCCTGGTGCTCGATGGCGGACGTACGCGCTCGATTCACTACCGTTGGGAAAAGGCCCGCGGTTACGACTACGAAGGACCCGTCTGGAGCCCCGGCTACTTCCGGGCCGACTTGGCGGCCAACGAAGAGGCGGTGCTCGTCGCCTCGACCGAATCGTGGGACACGCTCGAGGCGATTGAGCCGACGGCCCTGATCGACTCCGAGATCGGCCGGCGCCGGCGGCTCATCGCCCAAGCGCCCGAAGCCGCTCGTGAAGGCCTGGGAGCGGCCATGGTGCTGGCCGCCGACCAGTTCATCATCCGTCCCGCAGCGCGCGTCGCCGACGAAGCCGTTGCCCACGCCGCCGGTGACGACGCCCGCACGGTGATCGCCGGCTATCATTGGTTCACCGATTGGGGACGCGACACGATGATCAGCCTGGAAGGGCTGACGCTTTCAACCGGACGGCATCGCGAAGGGGGCTACCTGCTCCGGACCTTCGCCCGCTACGTCCGCGACGGCCTCATTCCCAACCTGTTTCCCGAAGGCCAAAAGGAAGGGCTCTACCATACGGCCGACGCCACGCTCTGGTTCTTTCACGCGCTGCATCGATACGTTCAAACCACCGGCGACCGGGAAACGATGCGGCAGCTCCTGCCGACGCTCGGTGACATCGTCGACCACCACCTGCGCGGAACCCGGTTCGGTATTCGCGTCGACGGCGACGACGGCCTTTTGACCCAAGGCCAAGACCAATACGCGCTCACCTGGATGGACGCCAAAGTAGGCGATTGGGTCGTCACGCCCCGGCGCGGAAAGGCCGTCGAACTAAACGCCCTCTGGTACAACGCCTTGCGATTGCTCGAAACCTGGCGTCGCGAAGAAGGCGATGCGCCGGGAGCCGACCACCTGGCGGAACTCGCCGAGCGGACGCGGCACTCGTTCAACGCCCGCTTCTGGAACGCGGAAGCCGGCTGTCTCTACGACATCGTCGACGGCGAGCGCGGGCTCGATCCGGCGATTCGGCCGAACCAGGTGCTCGCCATTTCGCTCGATCATCCGATTCTCGACGAAAACCGTTGGGCCGCGGTAGTCGACGTCGTCCGCCAAAAACTGTTGACGCCGTACGGGCTTCGAAGCCTCGCACCCGGACACCCTGACTACAAGGCGACCTACGACGGCGATCTCCGCTCGCGCGATGCCGCCTACCACCAAGGGACGGTCTGGGGTTGGCTGATCGGTCCGTTTGTCGACGCTTGGCTGCGCGTTCATCCCGACCGGCGTGCGGAAGCCCGCGATTGGATCGACGGGTTTGAAAACCATCTTCCGGCCGGGTGCGTCGGCTCGATTAACGAGATTTTCGACGCCGAAGCACCGTACCATCCCCGCGGCTGCGTAGCCCAGGCCTGGAGCGTGGCCGAAGTCCTCCGCTGCCTGTTGAAGACGCGCTGCTAACAACGCAGCTGTTTGGCCCCCTCGCCCCCGCGCAAGACTCGGGTGATAAATGGTCGAATTTCGGGGGAGAGGGATGGGGTGAGGGGCAACGTCAGAAT
>Ga0163153_10007363_pt1 | contig 11870 bp, 12 predicted proteins | sample OliLakLV19MP6IB1_FD_148629 | JGI IMG/M metagenome (GOLD analysis project Ga0163153, IMG submission 148629) | Freshwater microbial mat bacterial communities from Lake Vanda, McMurdo Dry Valleys, Antarctica - Oligotrophic Lake LV.19.MP6.IB-1 | ecosystem: Environmental > Aquatic > Freshwater >... | reverse complement strand
GCCAGCGTTCATTCTGAGCCAGGATCAAACTCTCATAAAGGTGTTCTTAGAATTTGGACCAAGGGCCACCACTTCAATACACTTACACCATTGCTCAACATTCTCTATTCAGTTGTCAAAGAACAAATGCGCTCGTCACGCGAGCCGTGCACTATACTCCGTGCACGAAAAGCGTGTCAAGGGACCCTTCTACCAATCTATGGCCGGGTATTCCCTAGAACCGCATGCCCTCACCGCATACTTGCACGCGGTCAACAGGCAGGAAGCACAAGCACCATCGAACAGGCGCAAGATACCAAAGCTTCAGATGAGAGTCAAGTTTCATTTGCGTGTATAATAAAAAATGATGTCACTGTACGAATCACCCCTGTCTATGCGGCGGAGAACCATCCTGAAGGCTCTCGGCCTGGGGACTCTCGCCGGATTAATCGGAGGCTGCGACGCAGTAGGGTCGACATTTGGGCGCATGTTTGCCATTCCCCCACGCGACACGACCTACTTCACACCCAATTCAAAGTTCTATGTAGTTAATTACGCCGATGGCGCCGTGTCGATGTCGCGAGACCTCAATATCGAACAGTGGAAACTCCATGTCAAAGGCGCCGTGAATACTCCAATGTCACTCGGCTGGCGCGATATTCTCAATCGCGACTCCCACGATCAGGTCTCGACACTCATGTGCATCGACACATTGCCGGGCGGAGACAGCATGGGGAATGCGACGTGGCGCGGCATTTCACTCAAGACGCTGCTCCAAGACGCTGGAGCCGATGAAGAGACTGCACGCGATGTGGTGTTCCGCGGGATTGATGGCTACGACGACAGCATCCCCTTCAAGAGAGCCATGCAAGACGACGTGATGCTCGCCTTCTTAATGAATGGGGAGAAACTGCCGAAGGAACACGGCTTCCCGATTCGCCTCATCGTGCCCGGCCTCTACGGCATCAAGAATGTGAAATGGATCGTCGAGATCGAGGTCTATCCTGGCGACTATCAAGGCTACTGGCAGCGCAAAGGCTGGACCGACGACGGCACCATCAAAATCTTTTCACGCATCGACAGCCCTGGCCACTACCAGACGCTCCGAGGACAAGAGCAAGTCTTTCGCGGCATCGCGTTCGGCGGACCAAACAGCATCGCCAAGGTGGAATTAAGCTTCGACGCGGAAAAAACTTGGAATGAATGTCAGATTGAACCACCGATGTCGCCCTACTCCTGGATTATCTGGAACTACACATGGAAGCCACCACGGAACGGGAAATTCCAGACTGTTGTCCGTGCGACGGACACGAAAGGTCAGCTCCAAATCGCAGAAATTGTACGGCCACAACCGGCGGGGTCAAGCGGCCTGCACACCATCATCGCCAATGTTGAGAAGGTCTAACCCCTCCCCACTCGCCATCATCGTTCCAACCATAACTTTCCGACCTTGACGTACATATATTCTGTATGTACACTTCTCCCGTGCGGTTTGAATGGGACGAGGCCAAACGCAAAGCGAACATTGCCAAACACGGCATCGATTTCCTGGATGTCCCTGAGATGTTTGGCAGCCTGATGTTGGTAGGAACGGACAGCAGGAAAGACTACGGCGAGACCAGGAAGATCGGCTTCGGATTCATTCGCGGGCGACTCATGGCGGTCGCCTTTACCGAACGTGAGCCAAACTCGATTCGCATTATCTCTGCACGAAAGGCAAACACACGTGAAGAAGCCTACTACCAAGAAGCGGTCGCGGACGAATTGGGCAAAAATTGATGCGCCCAAGGACAGAGAGATCGACACCTCTGATATCCCGGCGCAAGGGAAAGCATTCTTTAAGCGCGCGGTGCTAAGACTTCCCGAGCCGAAGGCCGCTGTGACCATTCGATTGGACCGTCAGGTCTTAAATTGGTTCAAGACCAAGGGGCCTGGTTATCAGACGCGGATCAATGCCCTCCTTCGAGCCTACATGGAAGCGCACAAAGGATGAGGAGGGATGGAGCCTGATGATCTTCTATGCTCGCGCAACGCGCGGCCTCAGAAGGCCCTCGTTGGACGCGCGCAGTGGAAGATCAGTCAGCCCCCATCCCTGAGAGATAACGAGCGAGCTTGGAGGGATCATATAGATGAATGACGGTCATTCGATGCGCGCATTGAGTAACAGCTCGGTTTTTCTTCCTGGGAGAGAGCAAACAAAGCAGAAAGAAGTTCTAGCTATTGCATCCCAAACAAAGATTCCCGACCCCTTAAGCTGCTCCCCGTAGCCTTGGCAAAGGAAGAATCAATCCCTACCCAGCTACTTCCTTCATCTCAGCTATTTCCTTCATCTCAGCTATTTCCTTCATCTCAGCTATTTCCTTCATCTCCTCCGAAGTGTCAAGTCAAGCATCGACCCCGTTGGCCTTCAGTCTCCTAGCAACTCGAAATCGCGCTCTCAGTAAAGCCCATGTCCTGCACGATGCCTGGATCGCTATAGCACACCCAGAAGTTTTTGCTTGTAGCGCCAGAAAAGGCCACGGCTTCGGCATAGAAATACTGGGCGATCGTCCGCTGCCCTCGCGCCGGACGGACCTTCATTGTCCCGCGGGTGATCTTCTTGCCATCCTCAATCTTCTCCTCGGAAATGCTTTCATATTCCGTCGAAAACATTGTCGAGATTGATGCAACTTCAGGGAAATTGGGAGGCCCCAACCGTTTCAAGACCTCGTCCCGCGTCGTTACACCCTTCTTGACCCAAGTAACTTGCTCCGGCGTGACGAGTTTCCCATGGGACGCACACGCCGCTAGAAAAACGAGAACTAAAAAGCACACGACGAGCTTCATTCGCTTCTTCCTGGTTGAGTAACTTCAGACTGTCCAATTGAAAGCGCTAGAGCAGTTCCAACGGTGATACTAAATTACTGTGCTTTCCCCACTCCCACGTGCAGGATCATACAACATACGGTGACAGGCTACTTTTTCGTATGAGTAGAGTCAAATTCCTTCCGGGAGGTGTGCCAATGCTCAGAGCGGATGCCGCCGACGTTTTCTACCATTTCATGAGGGTTGGTGGGACCTGTATCGAAACTTGCGCGGAGGCTCGGGAATCGCACTTGCCGAACAGATGCGGTCGCGAGAGTGACGACGAGCACTGTTCGAAGTTCCGTTCGAGCCCAGCCCTGAACGGAACAAGTTGCGCAGGCGAGCAGATGGGAGGCACAGCCCGCATGATTCATGAACACTTTTGCTCCAATCGCGGATTCGCCGCTGCGACAAACCTGGACGCGGTCGGCACAGCGTCCAGGTAGGCGGGCTCGCCGCTCGGTCGGTCAACATACTGTTTCAAGTATGCCTCCCTCCCTCGCGGCTCCGCGCGCCTGTCTCGCTTGGCGACTGCGCGATTTCGCGACGAACTGCCATGAATCATGCGGGCTAGTACGGTCGAGCCGTAGCGCGTGAGCGGGCAGGACCCATCAGCCCTGCTCTCTATTCTCTGACAGGAACAGCTTATGGAGTCGAAGTGGTTTCAGGAATGGGAATTGTCGCAGCAGTGGGAAGCGTGACACCGCTCTTGAACGGCAGATCGAGCAACGAATAGGGATTCACGCGGGCGCCGTTGAGTTTGACGCCCCAGTGGAGATGCGGGCCGGTCGCACGACCGGTCGAGCCTACCTTGCCGATGATTTGCCCAGCCTTTATTAAATCTCCATCATTGACCAAAATCTCCGAGAGGTGGAAGTACATCGAGTAGAAGCCCAAGCCGTGATCGACGAAGACGCCCTTGCCGGAGAAAATATGATCGACGGTGATGCGGACGATTCCATCATTCGTCGCCGCGACATCGGTCCCCATCGGCGCGCCGATATCCTCTCCATTGTGCGGGTTACGCGGCTTGCCATTCATGATCCGCACACTGCCGAAAATACCGGTGCGCTTGCCATTGACCGGCTCTACAAAGTTGCTGCGCCAGAGTTTCAGGCGTGAGTTCTCCACGAGCGCCTGCTTGACTTGCTCCTGCTCGGCTTTCCACCGTGCCGCGCCCTTCTCGTCCAGATCGACCTTGTCTTTCGGCAGCGTCAGATGCTCGACGGTAAAGTTCTCTTTCGCGACCAAGACATTAAAGCTCAACTGCTTCGACTGTTCGCCCTGCTTCACTTCAACGGCAAGGTCATAGGTCCCCGGTTCGTCTTGCATATCGATCCCGAGCAGCCCGATATAGCCGTCCGGCTCCCCAGGCCTGAACTCCCGGAAGAATGGAATCGTCCGTTTCAAAAATGTCCCATTCACCTCTGTCGCCTGGTCTTCGCTCTTCACCTTGACGACCAGGACTTGCCCCTGCTTGCCGCTGTATTGCCCATCATGGCCCTTCGGCACAGGAGTCGTGTTGGAAAATAACTCGACAGGAAAGATGCTGGACAACAACACAACGGCCATAATCAGCATTCGGTCCAGCCGTGAGATCCGCGCTGACGACTGTGTGCGCTCCATCATCATCATCGATAAAACCGTAGCCCCGATACCTGTGAGAGCAACTCATCCACACGCCGATTCACCGCGCTGAAAGGATCCATACAGAGAATCGTTTCTTCCCAGTAGCCATTGAGCTTCAGATAGGTCCAGTCGACCGTATAGGAACGATTCTTCGCGCGGGCAAACCGGATAAAGTCACCGCGGACCTTCGCCCTCGTCGTCTGCGGCGGCGTCGACATGGCCCGTTGCACCGCATCCTCTTCCACGATCCGTTCGATCAGCCCACGGGACTCCATCAGATAGTACAACCCACGCGTCCGTTTGACGTCATGAAATTGAAGATCGAGCAGGAATACTCGTGGATCGTCCCAGCCACAGCCCTTTTTGTCGATATAGGATTGGATTAAATGGCGCTTGGTCACCCAATCGATTTCGCGCACGAGCTGCATCGGATCCTCTTCCAGCTTGTCCAGCACCATGGCCCATCGTTGCCAGATGTCGTCAAGGATCGGATCGTGCTCTTGTTGGGCTAAGTAGGTCTGTGCTCGATCCAGATAGACTCGCTGAACTTCGACCGCCGTCAGCTGGCGACCATCGTCCAGCTTGATCTTGCGCTTCAGGGTGGGATCGCGTGACACCTCCCGAATCGCTTTCACTGGATCCTCGAACTCCATCCCTTGGACAGCGTACCCTTCCTCGATCATGGACAGGACCAATGTCGCCGTACCCACCTTCAAATAGGTCACGAACTCCGACATGTTGGAATCCCCGACGATGATATGGAGCCGGCGGTATCGCTCCGCATCGGAATGCGGTTCGTCTCTGGTGTTGATAATGCTGCGCGAGGAGGTGGTCGAAGAGGACGTCTTCTCGTGAATATGTTGCGCACGTTGCGAGATGAAGTACTGCGATTTTCCAGAAACTTTCAGTACCTTCCCCGCTCCGCTATAGACCTGCCGCGTAACAAAGAAAGGAATGAGTTGCTCCGTGACCTTCCAGAAATCGACGTCGCGGCGCATGAGGAAGTTTTCATGGCATCCGTATGTGTTGCCGAGTGAATCCGTATTGTTCTTAAAAATGTAAATCTCCCCGGACAGACCTTCTTCGCGCAATCGTTCTTCAGCCGCAGGCAGACAAGCCTCCAGCAACCGCTCGCCGGCTTTGTCGTGAATGACGAGTTCGAGAATGTTGTCACACTCGGGGGTCGAATACTCAGGATGGCAGCCGGTATCTTGATAAAACCGGGCGCCGTTGACGAGGAACGCATTAGAGGGCCAACTGTTTGGAATGAGGCCTTCGAAAATATACCCCAGCACCTTCTCCATCGGCAGATAGACGCGTCCGTTCGGAGAAAAAATGAGACCGTACTCATTCTCCAAGCCAAAGATTCGTCGTCTCAAAGGGCTGGGTTGCAACATGTTGTAAGAAGAGAATACCAGCCGAGTCCGCCTTCTTCAACAGAAGGCCACGGTCCATCGAAGAAGAAACAATACCCGGCTCTGACTAGTGCTCCGCAGATGTCTTCTCAGCTTGCGCAGCCAGGAGATCTTTCTTCCCAGGGATCTGTGAAAGCAGATCGGCGCGAATCTGGAAAATACCTGGGATCCGTTGCCCCATGGCATAAGCCAGTCCATTGGCATGACTCCCGATCGAGAGTTTCCCGGCAATCTTTCCGTCTCTTCCCGTGGCGATGAACTCTGCTGCAGGCGTAACAAGACCGTAGGGCGCCAATGGTCCAGCCTGTTTGATCACACGCTCCTCGGCTGGGACATTGGCAACGCGGCTGACAAACAAGTCGACAGCCTGTTGGTCCAATCTTTCAGTCGACTGATCCTCCAAGATCCATTCGTTCTGTTGGTTGATCAACACATAGCGCTCGCCTGAGGTTTTGACGGACAGCATCGCGATGTCGGTAAAGTTGATGCCAAGTAACCGTTTGTCTTGGAATACAAAAAGCTCCTTGGTCAAATCTCTGATCGTGTTGGGATTAACGCGATAGAGAGGGCCAGTGGGACTCGTTTCTGCAAAGGCTTCCCCGCTAGACGGGTCGGGTTGGTACAACTTGACGGTCTGATCACCATCGGCCGTGTGAATAGTCACTTTCACTTTCGGAGCCGTGAACGTCTTAGCCTGCGCGTCGCGTTCAGGCCCCGGGTCGATGATGCCCAGCGCCTTTAAGTCTTCAAGCCTGAACAGAAGGGTTCTCACCTCTGTTTGATCGGCTGCTGCTTCAATCGGATAGCGGATCTTCCATTTGCTTTTAGGTTTCTCTTGCCCTTGATAGAGCACAATTTCGGTCGTCGGGTACGTGAGGCGAATACGCTCGACGTCGCTCTGTGAGAGGGACAAGAGGTCTTTTCGGCGAAAGGTCATCAACGTTTTGTTGACAAAATCTTTGGGGGCCAGATTAGTGAGCAGGACTTTATGATCCGACTCACGCAGGACATATAGGGTGGACGTCAACGGACCACTATCCCCTATGGAGAAAGTTTCCCGCGCGGCGCCGGCTACGACGGTAATCGTGGTCACGGGACTCTCCAGTCCAAAGGGGGCCAGGTTGGTCGAGTGGTCCTCAACGGTGCGCGCCACAGTGCCTGTGACTAAGGCTCGGATCAAACTTTGCACCTCCCGCTGATCGGCCTCGGTGCTGAGAGGCGCGGTCATGACCCACCCCTTCTCAGAAGCCCGAGCGAACACGAGTTCCTGTTGACTGGTCTTGATAGAAAGTCCGGTTAAGCTGTCCTGTTCGAACAGCAGAACTTTCTTCTCGATGATATCTTGTCGCTCATGCGATTCTTTCTGCGGAAGCTCGATGACATAGAGATACAGGCCAAGTCCGGCCAGGACGAACGCCATGACAAATGTGGGCCAGTATCGCATGGGGCTAGCAGACTGCGGGAAAACTCGGTTTACCCATAAAATTCCATTGACATACTTCAGATGGAGCCACGGTCTCAATAACCTCAGGATGCTCAAAGAGGCCGTCCAGCAAGGCCGCAGCAAGCGAAGCGGCGAGGCGTACGCTTCGGTACGTTGAGCCTCTGAGCGATGCGAGAACGCCGCTGGCGGACTTTTTCAGCATCCTGCTAAAGACGCCGACGTCTGCGCCACACCATAAAGCCGGAGAACACCATGGCGGCCGGCAGGAGGATCACTTGTAGATAGAGCAGAACTCTTTCCTGTAAAGGGTTGGGGGTAAACGGTCGAAGCGCGGAGTCCCTTGGGACGATCGCCAGAATATTTCGTTCTTCAGCCAGCCACCCGGCCGAATGGAGGAAAAAGTCGCTGTTCCCTGGAAAATTCACAAAGGCATTGGTCGCGAACGTGGAATTGCCTATGACGACAACGGCCGGACGAGGCTTGCCTTCCTCCGGTGCAACCTTAGGCGCAATGGCCACAGCCATCGGCAGGGGGCCTTTGATGTCTTCTTTTTCATCGAGGTTGACAACGCGGCCTTTCAGATCGGTTTCTGCCCAACTGTTCGGCGATGTTCTGGCGAGCGGCACAAAGTCCCATGCGCGACCGGCTTGCTCATCGAAGGTGATATGTCGCGCGAGGGGAAACAGCACGGCGGCTGAAAGATCCTGCGTGATTTCATGCTCGGTGAACGTACGGACCAGCAGGGACGTCAAATCGCCTTGAGCAAGTCGATCTTGGAGATCGACCAAGGCTCCAGGGCCGACTCCCAACCCCCATCGCTTGAGCAGGGGATTCAGGTCGGCCTGCGTATCCGGATCGATAAGCAGTAAGAGATGGCCGCCCTTTTCTACATAGGTGTGAATCCGCTCCTGTTCCTCGGCCGTCACCGGTCGGCGTGGTCCGGCTACAACAAGGATGGCCGTGCGATCCGGCACGACAGGCTCCTTGAGCAAGCTGAGGGTGCCAACGTCGTACCCCTGCTTGAACAAAATCTCTCTGGCGGCAGACAGCCCGGTTCGCTCCCGATCGTCAAGACTCGGTTCTCCGTGCCCTTCGAGAAAGAGCACACGCTTCTTCCCATCTTGAGACACACGGATCAGCGCCCCGGTCAGTTCCGCTTCCGAAGGCGCGTTGACCCGAACACTCTGTCCGGCACTTTCGAACACGGCTGTATCGGTTCGTGTAATGCCATATTGTTGGGCGATTTTCGGCTGCCGTTCCGGGTCGACGAACTCCACGGAAATCTTCGAGCTGGCCTGCCGATAACTATCGAGCCGTTCTTTGTATGACTGGTAGCCGGGATCCTTTTCTCTGGTGAAGACGGTCACGGTGACGTCACGTGGAAGACTTCGCAACAGACGATGTGTCTGCGGAGCGAGGGTGAAGTTCTGGTTCTCCGACAGATCCCAACGAATAGAGTGGCGAGCGGCCAGAAAATTAACAATCACGAGAATGCCGACGAACAGAAGGATCATCAACAGACTGTTGGCCCCCGCCCGGGTAGACCGGCGAGCGGAGAAGGCTTTCAGCCCACTGAAATGAGCGATAACAGAGATGAGGAAACAGAGGAGGGCCGCCCCTTCCAACAGGCCAGTCAGCCAAAGTTTCTCCGGAACGAGACTATAGGCAACCGCTCCGGCCGCAGCCAGAGCCAGCCCGATCACGCCAAGGGGAAGCGTCTTGAGGGTCATTTCCACCGTGCCGAGTCCACGACTCGGTGCGCTAAAAAAAGCATCAAGGCAAGACTGCTAAAAAAATACACGAGGTCTTTTGTATCGACCAGCCCGCGCACTAGATGGTCGTAGTGGTCCATGAACGAGAGATACGTGACGGCTTGTCCGATGGCTGTATCCCCGAGCAGCGAGCCCAAGCCAGAGAGGAGCCACAACACCAGTAAGAGGCCAATGCTCACAAACGCCGCAACGATCTGGTTTTCTGTCAGTGCCGATGCCAGCACGCCGACAGAGAGAAAGAGGGCGCCCAGCAAGACGAGTCCCAGGTAACCAGTCAGCACGGGATACCAATCGAAATCACAGAAGAGGGCGAGCACGAGCGGTACCAGCCCGGTCAGCCCGAGTAACCCCAGAAACAGAAGAAAGACGCTCATGAACTTCCCTGCGACGATCTCGTTGATGCCGACCGGAGAGGTCAGCAAAAATTCGAAGGTGCGCAGTTTGCGCTCTTCAGCGAAGAGGCGCATCGTCAGAATCGGCAGAACAATCAGGAGAATAAATCGTGTGCTGGCAAACAGATTACGGAAAACCAAGTCGTTGAGATTGATCTGGGCGCTTCCTTGCACCTGCATCAGCTGAATCGCCTGGGCTCCGGCAAAGACCACATAGAGATAGGCGAGCAGTCCCACGATCAGCAGAAATACGGCTCCCACGGCATACACCACAGGCGACACGAAATACGAACGCAGCTCTTTTCCAATGATAGCCTGAACTGGTGTCATGCTCGTTGCCCTGTCGACTCCACTAAAGTAGGCACTGGATCCTGTACGAGGCCTTCCTCATGTCGAGTCAGTTGAAGAAAGACGTCTTCTAACGTCATGGAAATCGCTTTCAGTTCAAGTAGACCCCACCCACTTGTGACCGCCAGTCGAGCAATCTCTTCCCGCACATCCCGACCAAGCTCGGATTCCAAAAGAAACGTACCGGAGTCGCCACCCGCGAACACATTCTGGACACCCTGCACTCCCTTCAATCGACTCTCGGTGTCCACGGTGGGAGATTTGAGCGTCAGCGAGATTTTTTCGGACTGGCGCAGACGCGCGGAAAGTTGTTCAGGCGTATCTTCGGCCACGATACGCCCACCGCTGATGATGACGACACGCTGACACACGGCAGTCGCTTCAGGAAGGATATGGGTGCTCAGGATGACGGAATGGGATCCAGCGAGGTTCTTAATCAATTCTCGAATCTCAATAATCTGTTTCGGGTCCAGCCCCACAGTCGGCTCATCAAGGATTAACACTTGCGGGTCGTGCAACAGCGCTTGCGCCAGGCCGACGCGCTGGCGATATCCACGAGACAGATTTCCGATGAGTCGGTGTTGCACCGGGCCAAGCCCCAGCCGTTCTATTTCACGCTGCATGGAGGAAGTAAGGATGTTGCCACTCAGACCGCGGAGGCGGCCGACGAACCGAAGATACTCTGTCACCGTCAATTCCTGATACACCGGCGGAGTTTCCGGCAAGTAGCCGATCCGGCGTTTGACCTCCATCGGCTGATCGGCACAATCAAACCCCGCCACCCGTGCAATGCCTTCAGTGGCCGGCATAAAGCAAGTCAAAATACGCATGGTGGTGGTTTTACCAGCCCCATTCGGGCCCAGGAACGCCAAGACCTCGCCCTTGGCAACCGAGAAACTAATGCGATCGAGGGCGGTATGTTGTCCATACCGCTTCGTGATCTGTTGGACTTCAATCATATGTGGTGAGTGGATCGCTTGCGTTGGGGAGTGCTGCCGTCGGGTTGATCGTTGTTCCCTCACAGGCAACAGGCGGCATCTTACTCAGTCGGATTAGGTCAGTCAATATCGATCGACCTCCAGCCGTCTCTCGCTTTACACGTTTTCTTCATCCTGCTAGAGTTCTCACGCGCGTAGACAGGCCTCCCAGAAGAAATCTATTGATGGACACGATGGGTCGAACGAACGGAGCACTATTCACCATCGCTGCATTGATGGTGTTGCTACTCTGCGTGCCGTCAGGCAGTGCGGCAGCCAGTGGACGAACCTATCGAGTTCATGGCCAAGTGATTGCAGTTAACATCACCCAAACGCCCCATATGATTGTCGTCAAGACACCGTTGACGACTCATGACGACATGACTGTGGGGGCCAAGGTCACCTCCCAAACGAGGATTGTACGAAAAGGAAAGCGAATCGCTCTTCAGGCCATCAAAGTGGGGGAAAAGGTGTGGCTGACCTATATCAAACAGCAGGACGGAGTCTTTGCTCAAATCATTCAGACCCAGTAGCCCCTTTAACTCAAGCCGTGGCGGCCACACCATCCATAGTCCGAGAGACTACAAAGCCGAAACCCAAGATTTGTCTTCGAGGCGGCTTGTAACAGGCCGGTTTCACACCTGCCCCATCAAGGCGTCTGTGTTCATACCACTCATGGGTTGACTGACACACGTACTTTCTTCTATATATGACCCTGCTAGGTGGGTAGGCCAGCCAAGATTCGCGGTTCATTGACGTAGAGCTCCTTGTTAGTCGTTCTTTTTTGTTCAGCCTAAAGTATGGGGCAGGGCTACCCCTTCGGTATTGTAGGACTTTGGACTGAACCGTATGGTGAGGGCACACGGACCATGTTCTTGCGTGCCAGACGATTCAACCAGGAACAAAAGGTAGCACCAGATGGCCATTCGAATTCATGGAAGCAGCCGGCAACTTTTCTGGGCAATGGGTCTCAGCCTAGGGATGTTTCTGAGCGCCTGTTCGTGGGTTCCCAAGGGAGTCTCTCAATTGGATGTGGGGATTGAGGAGCGTGGGGTAGCCTCCTGGTATGG
>Ga0163153_10007362_pt1 | contig 11874 bp, 13 predicted proteins | sample OliLakLV19MP6IB1_FD_148629 | JGI IMG/M metagenome (GOLD analysis project Ga0163153, IMG submission 148629) | Freshwater microbial mat bacterial communities from Lake Vanda, McMurdo Dry Valleys, Antarctica - Oligotrophic Lake LV.19.MP6.IB-1 | ecosystem: Environmental > Aquatic > Freshwater >... | reverse complement strand
GACTGTAACCGACCCAGGCATGTCCATCCGCCCGCAGCCACTCCGGCCCTGCTATCTCCAGACGCGCCCCTAAGATACCGACTGTCGCCGCGACCGCAACCCAAGAGGTTCTAATTGCTGTAATCATAGTCGGGATTCCGTAGTTGGGGACGGGGTTGAGGAGGCGGTAGGGAGTAGCCGGTAAAGGGCGCGGGGCGCAATCCGCGCTCGGTAAATGGTGCAGTTGGTCGCCGCCGCTTTCGGGCACCCATCGCCTACCGCCCAGCGCCCTGCGCCGACTTTGGTGTTTCAATCAGCGCCGGCGCCTGTGCGGTCGCGCTCACGGCGAAGCGGATCCACATCCCCGACAGTCCATGACCGGGTACGCCGCAGAAGATCAGGTAGTCGCCCGCCGGCGCGGCGGTGAACCGCAGGATGTCCGTGCCGAACTGTCCGATGCCTTCGCCCGCCTGCTTGCTGTAGGCACGGGGAATGGCGGCCACGTCGATCGCCATGTTCGGCATGGTGCCGCCGCTGTTGATGACCTGGGCGCTATGCGGGGTCCCGTCATCGTTCACGAAGTTCATGACTACCGTGCTGCCGAGCGGAACGACCAGGGTCAACTCGCCATCGGTGTAGCCGTTGAAGTTGAACGGGCTCTTGGCTCGGCCGGGAATCCCGGCGACGAGCTTGAATTTGGCGGTCCTGGTCGTGGCATTCCACTCGAGCCAGGCCGGGTCCGGGCCCGGTGCTGCGGTGGCTGCCTGGGCGGAGAGCGGGTTCCCGAACAGGGCGCTGAAGCCAAGGGGCAGGGCGATGATCCACCGGCGCATGCATGCTCTCCCGGCAAAAAAGTGGCGGGAGCACCCCCGAGGGGATGCTCCCGCCAGTAAAACTAGTGCGACTGCGGACTCAGTGCATCATCGCTGCCATATACGGCTTCGGCAGGCCGAAGACGAAGACGCCAGCGCCCAGCGGAAAGTTGAGCTGGAAGTTGCCGCCGCAGGCCACACCGATGAACTGCTCGCCCTTGTAGGAGAAGCTCATCGGGGCGCTGTTGCAGCCGGCGCCGGCGTTGAACTGCCACAGGAGCTTGCCGGTGCCCGAGGCATAGGCGTTGAAGTTGCCATTGCCCTCGCCGGTGAACGTCAGCCCGCCCGCCGTGGCGAGGCCGCCACCCATCATGGGCTGCGCCACCTTGTTCTGCCATACCACCTTGCCGGTGGCCAGGTTGAGGGCGGTGTAGGTGCCGTACTGCTCTTCACCCGCGATCGCCACGAAGGCGGAGCCGAGCCAGAGACGGCCCTTCTCGTATGGCGCGGTGTGGGTGATGTAGTTCATCGGCTGGTGCAGCCCCGCGACGAAGGCGTAGTTCAACTTCGGATCCACCGCGATCGGCGACCATTCGGCGCCGCCGTTGGCACCGGGGAGCATGCGGGTGCCCTCGGCGGACGGCAGGGCGAAGATGTTCTCCTGCGGCGTGAAGTTGTCGGTGCGACGAACCAGCTTGCCGGTGGCCGCATCGAGGACATAGACCCACGCGGTCTTGCCGGCGTGCACGACGACCTTGCGGCCGCCGATCGAGGTGACGACTGGAGGAGACACGGCGTCGAGGTCCCACACGTCGTGCGGTACGGTCTGATAGTACCACTTGGTCTTGCCGGTCTTCGCATCGATGCCGACGACGCAATCGGTGTAGAGATTGTCGCCCGGGCGGATGCCGCCATCGAGGTCCGGCGAAGGATTGCCGACCGCGACGTAGATCATGCCGAGATCCTTGTCATACGCCGGGGTCATCCAGACGCCGCCGCCGCCGCGGGTCCACGCATCGGCGTGCTTGGCGCTGTCGGCCTTCTCGGCCGTGATATTCCGGTGCAGGTCGGCGCCATCCGGCGTGCTGCCGACCCAGTTACCCCACCAGCCGTTGGGGGCGACGGCGTCGAACGTCGGATCGCCCTTGGGGGCGGGAATCGAATACCAGCGCCACATCTGCTCGCCGGTCACGGCGTTGTAGGCGGTCACATGGCCGCGAATGCCGTACTCGCCGCCGGAGACGCCGATCAGCACCATGTCGTCGACGACGAGCGGCGCCGCCGTGATGCTGTAGCCGTAGGCCGGGTCAGCGACCTCGATATCCCACGCCACTTCGCCGGTCATCCGGTCCAGCGCGACCAGCCGGGCGTCCATGGTGCCCATGTAGACGTGCGGGCCGTGCACGGCGACGCCGCGGTTGTTCGGGCCGCAACAGGTGATCGTGCTGCCGAGCTTGTGCTCGTAGCGCCACACCTGCTTGCCGGTGCTCAGGTCGTAGGCGATGGCGGTGTTGAACGGGGTGGTGACGTACATCATGTTGTCGACCACGACCGGCGTGGTCTCAAAGCTGCCGAGGCGGCTGATGCCGGTCTGGAACACCATCCGCGGGACCAGGCTGCGGACGTTGGTCGCATTGATCTGGGTCAGCGTGGAGTACCGCTGATTCCACATGTTGCCACCGTACGTGGTCCAATTGGCCTGGGCCGGAAGGCTCGTTGCACCAGCTCCGATGAGCAGGGCGACGACGGCCCAGTGCGCGCGAATTCGCATGGGTAACCACTCCTGATGAGAGAAGGAACGGAAGGGACTGCAAAGGGCCGCCCCGGAGGGGCGGTGAAGAGACGGCGCTGTCGCGACCAGCGGCACTGGCGACAGTATTGTCATTTCAGAGTGCTACCAATATCCCGGGTTCGACGTTTCCGTCAAGTGGCCGGGATCCTACCGGAAGAGCAGTGCCGCTTTCCGGAAGGTGATGGAGATCCCCCAGAGCAAGGGCACCCCCACCAGTACCCAGGTGATCGCGACCAGCACCCAGCTCGAGGGGGCCGGTCTGGTCGCTCCGCTTTCCTGACTCATTGCCACTCCCGCGATTGAAGGTCCTCCCGCCGCCGGCGAATTCACTCGGTGGCGCGTGCGCGATTCATTTTCCGCTGCGCACGGCGGCGAGCTCCGAGTCGCTCATGAAAAAGCGCTCCGCCACGGGGCGCACCGCCAGATTGCAGATCAGTCCGGCGCCCAGCAATCCGGCAAGAATGAACATGGTCGTGTTGTATGCCTGGGCGTTGGGAACACCGTGCCCGATCTGGTATTCCCTGATGTAGTTGATCAGCACCGGTCCGAGGATTCCGGCGGTGGACCAGGCGGTGAGCAGCCGGCCGTGGATCGCTCCAACGAACTGGGTTCCGAACATGTCGGCGAGGTAGGCCGGAATCGTGGCGAAGCCGCCGCCGTACATGGTGAGGATCACGCAGAAGGTGGCAGCGAACAGGGCCACGCTCCCGCTCTTGCCGGCGCCCGGCGCCGAGGAATAGAGCAGGATGCCGAGCAGGAAGAAGATGATGAAGGTGCGCTTCCGGCCGAGGAAGTCCGATGCCGATCCCCAGAAGAAGCGGCCCATGATGTTGAAGAAGCTGAGCAGCGCCGCGAATGCCGCCCCGATCGTGGCGACCTGCGCCTTCTGCTCGGTGGTCAGGTCGGCGAGCGCCCCCGGGACCCCGATCAGCTTCCCGCCGAAGACTTCCTGAATCATCGGCGAGGCCATCCCGATCACGCCGATGCCGGCACTGACGTTGAGGCAGAGCACTCCCCAGAGCAGCCAGAATTGTGGCGTCTTCCAGGCCTCGCGAACGTGCACGTGGCGCGTAGTGACCATCGCGTTCGCCGCGGCCTTGGGCTGCCACCCGGCCGGCTTCCAGTCCGACGGGGGCACCCGGTATCCGAATGCTCCGCAGAGCATCGCCACGAAGTAGAGGGAGCCCATCACCAGGAAGGTCTCGTAGACCCCGACCGACGTCGGCGTGGCGAAGTGTTTCATCAGCAGGTCCGCCAGCGGCGATCCGATCAGTGCCCCACCACCGAAGCCCATGATGGCCATCCCCGTCGCCATCCCGCGGCGATCCGGGAACCACTTGATCAGGGTCGAGACCGGCGAGATGTAGCCGAGTCCCAGGCCGCAGCCGCCGATGACGCCGGAGCCGAGCAGCATGAGCCAGAGCTGATGCGTCCGGATGCCGATAGCGGAAAGAAAGAACCCGCCGCCCCAGCAGAACGCAGCGACCACGCCAGCCCTGCGGGGGCCCACCCGCTCGAGCCACCCGCCAAAGAGCGCGGCCGAACTGCCCAGGCAGATGAAGAAGAGGGAATACATCCAGCCCAGCTGGCTGATCTTCCAGTCGCAGGTGGTGGTGAACAGCGGCGCCAGGAGGCTGGCATCCGCGGCACAGTCCACCGGGGCGGTAATGCCGACGGCCTTGCTGAGCGGCAGCCAGAAGACGCTGAAGCCGTAGGCCATGCCGATGGAGAGGTGGATCGCCAGGGCAGCCGGAGGGACGAGCCACCGGTTGAATCCTGGGCCGGCAACGATGCGTTCACGGTTGAGCAGGCCGGCCATCGTGGGACTCCGCCGAGATAGGATGGGAAACCGGGACGGGATACATTACCGTCGGTTCTGGGAAAGCGCCATCCTGCATTGAACCGGGTACCCTGTGACAGGCAAAATCTTCCGCTTCATCCTCGCCGCCGGCATGCTCGGCGTTCCCAGTGCGGCTGCCGCGCAAGGCGCGCTGCCGGAGTGGGTTGCCGCCGATACGGCGCAGAAGACCGTGCACCTCACCCTCGACGCATCGCCGGGCGGGCCCGAGGGAATCGCCGTCATTGATGGGTACCACCATGGCGGGGTGCAGATCGTCGTTCCGCTGAACTGGACCGTCAGCTGGGACTGGACCAATCACGACTCCACTGCGGTGCACAGCCTCGTAGTGATGGCGGAGCGGGAGAAGCTGCCGCTCGAGGGCGGGCGTCCCGCGCTGGACAACGCGATGTCCCGCGCCGTTATCACCGGGCTGAAGGTCGGTCAGCATGACCGCACCACCTTCGTGGCGGACCAGGCGGGGTGGTACTGGATGCTCTGCGGTGTGCCGGGCCATGCACTGCGAGGCGAGTGGATCGGGCTCAAGATTGATCGTGACGCGTTGCTCCCCACGGTCGTACTGAAGCCGTGAATGGCGGCGGGCGATGCCGCCTTGTCGCGAGGCCACCGCGGTCAGTTCTTTCGCAGCAGCCGCTCCACCTCCCGCCGGAACTCCGCCTTCAGCGCCTCGTGCGCCGAGCCGGTCGCCGCGCCGTAGAATCCCGCATGAATCCGCCGGACCCGACCATCCCGTCCCAGGAAGATCGTAGTGGGAAAGGCGGTGAACCCATCCAGCCCGGGCAGCAGCCCCGCCACGGTCTCGACGTCGCTGGTTCCGCCTAACAACAGCGGAAACGGCAGCCCGAACTTGTCGCGGTATCGGCGCACCTGGGGAGCATCGACCGTGCTGTCGCCCGCCACCTCGAAGGCCAGCCCCACCACCTCCAGCCCGCGGGCGTGATAGTCGCGATACAGTTCGGCCAGGAGTGGCGCGGCCTCGTGGCAGGTGGGACACCAGGTGCCGAAGATGTCGAGCAGGACCACCTTGCCGCGGAACCGGGCATCGGTCGAGCTGACCGTGCGCCCCTCGAGGTCCGGGGCGGCAAATGCGAACGGCGTGGTCGAGTCAGCCCGGGTGACCTCGGTCGGCGGAGTCAGGTGCCGCCGGCCGGTGCTTCGCACCGCCACGAAGGGCGTCTGGCTCCGCAGGCCGGCGTGGAAGATTCCGCGGAGTGTGTCCCCGTCGAGTCGCGCCGTAAGCAGGTAGACGAAGGAGCCGTCGAAGTGCCCCATCCTGATGGTGTCGCCCTTCATCTCCCCCGCGAACCGGCCGTAGTCGCCTGAATTGCTGATGATCGTGCCTTCCGCCCCGCCCGGGGTGTTCTCGATCAGCAGCACCCTCGGAGTGGCATCGAAGCCGCTCTGAAACCACGCATCCCAACGACCCACCAGGGTGGCCGGCGCGCTGCTCACTGGCATGGCGCCGCGGGCTGCCCGGAGCGGAATCGTGCGCGGGCCCCGTCGGCCGACATTGTGGTAGCGCCCCACCAGCGAATCGCCCCGCACCACGACGGCGATGGAGGCGGCGTAGTCCGCCAGCTCAAAGACAAGGCTGTCGCCTTCCTGGCGTATGGCGCTGATCGCCTGACAATCGGTGGCGCTGCACAGACGTCCGGCCCGCAGTCCGCCATGCTCGTCGACCAGCAGCTGGAATGGCAGCGGCCCACCGGCGAGATCGAGGGCCGCGCTCCACCGACCGACGGGGTTGGCTGGTGCCTGCGCGCCGAGTCCGTCGCCCGCACCGGCGGCGACGAGGAGGCAGAGGAGAGCCCGCAGCCCGGATTTCACGGCGCGGGGTGTGGGTCAGCGGCGTGGTACTGCTCACCGGCTTCGATGCGCAGGGGTAGTGTGTTTCCAGGCCATGGCGCTGGGCAGGGAAAAGCGGAGGAGTAGGCGCAGAAGGGATTGCGCGCCCGATTGAAATCGAGGCGGTACTGGCCTCCTCCCGCGGGAATCAGGGTGACGAACCGGCCCGCAGGGTAGCTGCCCGTGCCGCTGGTGCCGTCGCGGAAATAGATGAGCAACTCGGTCTCATCCGCTTCCTCGCCCGGAACGCGGTACACCCGGAGTCGCACGGTGCTGCCGGGGAGCGCCGGCTGGACGAATCCCGCCTCGTGGACCTCGACATCGGTGCCGTCGGGGCCGAGGATGCGGAAGGCGTCGCGGCGCCCGGACGGCTGCAGTGCCACGGTCACGTCGAGCGCCGGTGCCGGAGGATACCACAGGGGAGGCGTGAAGTGCCTCACTGGTCCGAACGCAGCGATCACTGTCCGCCCTGGCGGGCCGCTGGCGACCAGCGTGAACGTCCCTACCGGCACCGGCCGTCCCGGCGGCAGCGCGACTCGGCCGCTGTCGCGGCGAAGGACGACCTGGGCGCCCTCCTCCCGGGCCATGCCGCGTCCGATGCCCGGCAGCGGGATGTCAGACGGCTCCGCCCCGAGGCTGATGCCCGGGCCGACGGGCTGAATCCTCAGCAGCGCGTACGGCGAGAGCGGAGCGGTCGCGAGCCAGTGGGCATATTCCCGCCGTTCCCGCAGGAGGTCGTCGCCCTGCTGCGCTGTCAGCAACGACAACGGGCAGGACGCCAGCAGCACCATGGCGGCCCACCCTTGTCCCCGGCGCCCAATCGTCACCCGGCTCATGCCACCCGCCGTCTCACGAGGCCGACAGGGTGCCGACCAGGAACGGAGTCGTCGTCGGCTGGGGTGATCCGCCCGCCGGTTCCTCAGTGATCGCGGCCGCTGTCAGCTCCATGCCCTCCGGTACCTTGATCTGCTGCACCAGCCCGTGCCCATCGGCCTCGGTGTTGAAGGTGACGGATGGGATCGGGTTGCCATGCTTCGGGATGAACCAGAGCTGGTATGCCCGGGTGGCGACAGCGGGAGTGAGCTGAAAGGCGTGGATCAGCACCAGGTTCGACCGGCGGTTCCAGAACAGCTGCACCACCGGCTCGCGGCTGCCCGGGGTGCCCATCCGGGTGAGCTGGACGTTGGGATCGAGTATGGAGTTGAGTTCGGCTTCCCGCGTGGCCAGCCGGGCCTCGCGGGTGGCGATGGTCGCCTCGAGTGCAGCAATCGACGTCGTCTGCACGGCGAGCTGTTGCCGGAGTGCACGCTGTTGCAGGCCGAGTCCCGCCACGGCGACGAGACTGGCGGCCAGTCCGATCCACACCAGCGACCCGGTCCGCACTTTTGAGGCAGGGAGACTGCGCGCCTTCTGGCTCGTGGCGCGTTCGATCACGCGCTGCCTGAGATCCGGCGACGCTGCCGCACCCGGGGACGCGCCTGCGTCCAGCGCCATCAGCGCGCCCACTTCGCGGTACTCGGCGACTTCCCGCTGACCGGCTGGCGAGGTGGCGAGCCACGACTCGAATGCACGCATCTCCTCGGGACTGAGAGCGCCGAGCGCGTAGGCGGCCGTCAGCTCCAGCATCTCCTGCTCGCGCTCGGCGCTCACGTGGCCCCCTCGAAATAATATGGCCGCAGCGCGTCACGCAGCTTCTGCATGCCGAGGCGCATCCGGGTCTTGATGGTGCCGAGCGGTTCCCGCAGTTTCTCCGCGATCTCCGACTGCGACAGTCCATCGTAATACGCCATCTGGAGCGCCTGACGCTGCGGGACGGAGAGGCTGTTCATCGCCGCCGCGATGGCAGCGCGACGCTCGTCCTCCTCCAGCGCGGATCCCGGGGTGCGGGGCCCCTGGCTCATGGCCGGGGCCTGGCTCGAATCGTTCTGGGTCGCAGAATCCGTCATGCGCGCGCGGCGGGTCCGGGAGCGCACCAGATCCAGCGCCCGGCTCCGCGCCATCATGGTCAGCCACGCCGCTGCGGACCCGCGAGTGGTGTCGAATCGCGGGGCCTCCCGCCAGGCCTGGGCGAAGGCCGCCATCACGACTTCCTCCGCGTCCGCCTTTTCCCCGGTGATCCGGAGGGCGACGGCATAGAGCACCGGCCCGAAGCGATCGTACAACAGGCCCAGCGCGCGCTCGTCACCCCTCGCGACCTGAAGCACCAGGTCGGCATCGCGGGACGGCGCGTTCGAGGCCAGCGTATCGGTCATGGGCCGGGGGAGACTCGGGTTCCACGGAACCGGGTGGGCTACGGAGACAGACAGGGACGGCATGATTCTAAGTCCCCCGGGGAATTCCCCACAAGAGAGACCCGAGATCAGCAGCGGCAGCGCGAGGGGCGTGGTCACGGGTGATCGTTGCCGTTCACATCCGTACCCGGGGTCCCGTGCGCGAGATCGGCGGCACTGAGCCAGCGGGGTGAGCCCCGATCATGGCAGCGACCGGGCAGCATCGCCGGGCGTGAACAGCAGGCTGGTCTGCCGGCCGCCATACTCGGCGCGCAGGACATTGACCTGATCATCAAACAGCTCCATGTGCATCGCCTGCCGGATGCGGGCGCCGGCCAGACCACCGGGCAGCGGAGCGCGAAGCGTCACCAGCGTGATGTCGCCATCGATCCTGGTGCCCACCAGCGTGAGAAGGACCGGCCGCCCAGCGGCGTCGGCGAGAGTGAGCGTGGCGCGGACGTAGCGCACCAGCGCCGAATCATCCGTTGACCGTTCATGGGCGGCGACGGCACGGTGCAGGTCGTCAGTGAAGGCGCGGATCACGATCTCCACCTCGCCGCTCCGCTGCCGCAGGTCGGTATGGGTCGTGTGCAGCGGGTGCCGCTGCGGCGCCAGCAGCAGGCTCGCCGTCGCCAGCAACAGCGGTGTCATCGCGGCGCGCCCGGCAATCCGGCGAGCGCGGCGCGGGCGGTGTCGGCCGCGAACGGGTCGAAGCGCGGATTGATGTCGAGCGCCTCCCTGAGCCGAGCACCAGCCAGCGTGGTGTCTCCCAGTGCCAGTGCGATCATGCCCGCATGGTAATAGAGCAGCCCATCGCGGGTATGCTGTGCCAGCGCGGAGATCGCATAGGGCGCCGCCGCGCGATCACGGCCGGCGCGGTGCAGCGCCCAGCCGAGCAGGTCGGCGCCATAGACATCGGTGCGCGTGGCGTAGTCGGCCGTGGCCCGCGCGAGCATGTCATTGACCCGTCGTCCATGGTCGAGCAGGAACAGCGCCCAGCCGCGGTGGAATCCACTGGGGAGTCTTGAGACGGCGACTTCCATCGCGTGGGCGTACTGCGCCGCCTGGGCGGTGTCGCCCAGCACGGCGTAGCCATCGGCCAGCAGTGCCAGGGTCATCGGGTCGAACCGCTCGGCGAGGGACCGCTCCGCGAGCGCGACGGCGGGCCGCCACGCACCAGCGGTGGCGCTCAGGCGGGCAGAGGCCGCCAGCAGCTGGGGATCATCGGGGAGCAGGGCCAGACCACGGGAATAGCTCTTCCGGGCGAGGCCGGGCCGGCCATTCTTCGCTGCCATCTCGCCGATCCGCAGCTCCAGCCAGGCGAGCTGCTCGGGCGGAACACGGAATCCGCTGGCGAGGGTATCGCGCAGCGACTCGAGCATCAGGCGCGCCTCACCGCTGCGGCCGGTGAGTTCGAGCCAGCGGGCGTAGCGCGGCGCGATCGCCGGGGAGGTACGACTCAGTGCGACGTTGGAGAAGACGTGCGCGGCCTCGTCGTAACGGCCCAGCTCCAGGGCGACTTCGCCGAGCATGGCACGGGCGCCCAGGTCGGTGGAGTCGAGGGCGGCGAGCTCTCCCGCCAGGGTATGGGCTTCCACGAACCGGTGCTGTGCCATCAGGCTGCTGATGAGCACGCTGATGGCGGAGCCATTCCGTTTGTGGCGGGTGTGCAGGCTGGTGCGCGCGAGCGCTTCGGCCCGGAAGATATCGCCTTCGCTGCCGCTCGAGCGGGCCCGCTGCAGGTAGAGTGCCCCCAGCGTGGCGCGATCGCGGGCGCCGTACGGATCCCGGGCCACGCGCGCCTCATAGAAGGAGATGTCGAGATCGCGGATGCGGTGCGAGTCGGCGGTGTGCTGCGGCGGTGGCTCGACGTTGCGCTGGCAACCGGCGGTGCCACTGGCCAGCGTGATCAGGAACAGCAGCGAAATGCGCATGGTCGATCCGCGGGATGAGGCGGTGGCCCGGCCACCGGACGCCTCGCAGCTGCGAGGCGCCGAGTCGCCGGGCCGTTGCCGCAATCAGTTCGGTGCGGCGAGGTACGGAAAGGTCGTGGTGAACTTGGTGGCTTCCGGGCCAGCGGCGCAGTTGCCGCACGGCACGTTGTCGGTGGTCAGACTCGGTGTCGTGTGGGTCGGGTCTGCGCCGAAGGGATCGCCGAAGACGGCGAGCAGCGCCAGGTCGGTCACGTCGTCCGACAGCAGCCGGCCGCCGTACCCATTGGTGAAGGGTGCCAGAGGAAGCCAGGTGAGCCAGCCAGCACCCGATGAGGCGTTCGGATCCTTGTCCGTCTGCACGATCAGCATGTCGGGCAGCAGCGCGCCGGCCAGCACACCGACGTAGCCGCTGTCGCGGCCGGCGAACGTCGTGGGCGATCCGAGCACCAGGTGGCCGAAGATCTCGGGCCCGATGAGTGCGCCGTCCTGATCCGGGCCGATGGAACCGTGCGTGGCGTGACTGCGCTTGTCGAGCAGCACTTCACTGATGAGCGGGTTGCCCAGCCGCTGCACCTGGTTGTAGGTGGTGCTGCCGCTCGGAGTCGTGCCGGTGTTGTTGTCGCTGCACGCGCCGACGGCGAGGCTGAGTCCGAGAATGAGGGCGCCGCCGAGGCTGCGCCGAATGGAACGGGTCTGCATGATGGGAAATCTCCGTTGCGTCGGTTAGCGGCTGATGGTGCCCCAGATGCCCAGCTTGCCCGGCGCGCCACTCTCCAGCAGGCTGCTCGGAAGCTCGACAACGATGGACAGGAGGTTGTATCCGGCGGTGTAGTTGACGGCCTGGCCAACGGAGCGGAACCCGACGCTCGGCAGGGCACAGGGCGCGGCCAGCTCACCAGTCACCGGCTTGCGGTCCGGCAGGATGCAGAAGGCGGCTTCGAGGTCGATGAAGAACGGATCGTCACGCGGACCGGCGAAGGCCTGGATGTTCGAGCTGGACCCGAAGTTGGTGTTGAAGTCACCGCGCAGCGTGTTCGCCTTTGCGTTCACGGTGTTCATCATCGGGCCGACGGTGACGCCGGCATCGGTGGCGGAGAAGGGGCCGCGGACCACGACCTTCTGACTGGTGCCCTTGCCCTCGAAAGTGACCTGGATGACACGGTCTTCGACGGCGTCGCCATCATTGTCGATCTTGAACTGGTAGAGAATGTTCGGGTCGAAGGCGGCCGAACCAGTGTTGGCCGGCGAGAGGAACGGGCTGCTGTTCATGACTAGTGGACTGTAACTCAAGTTCCGTGGACACGGATGCGGCGGGTGGGATCCGAGTAGCTCCACACGAAGGGATGACACTGCTTGTTGTGCGCGCGGATGTACTGCATGAGCT
>Ga0163153_10007361_pt1 | contig 11876 bp, 21 predicted proteins | sample OliLakLV19MP6IB1_FD_148629 | JGI IMG/M metagenome (GOLD analysis project Ga0163153, IMG submission 148629) | Freshwater microbial mat bacterial communities from Lake Vanda, McMurdo Dry Valleys, Antarctica - Oligotrophic Lake LV.19.MP6.IB-1 | ecosystem: Environmental > Aquatic > Freshwater >... | reverse complement strand
GCTCGATAACGTAACCCCGGTTCAAGTTTAAGTTTTATAGCTTGCTTAAATTGCAAGCTGTAAACCAACAACATTATAAAGGATTATTATGGACTTGAAATGGATTCTAATTGGCGCTCTCGCATACGCGATGCTGACTAAAAAGAAAGACGGAACCTCCTCGACGATTAAAGCGCCGACGCAGGAAGAAATCGTAGCTGCCGCAAACAAGCAGGCACAAGCCGCCCTTGAGCAGGCACGACAAATTCTCGAAACAATCTAAAGGAGAAGCAATGAAGCTCGAACATATCCTTTTGGCTTCCGTTGGCCTCTTTCTTTACCTAAAAAATAAAGACAAGCAGATAACTCTCAATTCACCTACCGCCTCGCCCGAACTTCCCCCACTACAGGAATTTCCCCGCAGCGAGGCTCCCCAATACGAGATTCCCGAAAATCGCCTCGTGCCAATGCCCTTGCTGGAGCTTCCGCCCGTCGAGCGCTACGCCTACAACCAGTCGCCGCCACTCGTTCCTCAGTCCATGTACGTCTCCGAGCAACCGGGGCCGGTCACGACCATGGAGCCGCTCCCCGCCCCCATGGTTAGCCCACTGGCCCCAGCGCCGCGAGCCGAGGTGAGCTTTAGCTTTTCACAACCAAACAAAGAATCGTCCGTCAAGAACATTGGTGGAGCGTCCAGATCCATCCTTGCGCCGCGAAGGATTGGGCAGCCTAAGCGGGGAGAGGTGAGCATTCCTCGTGTTGACTACACAGATCCACGGACTGGGAAAACCTATACGGCTTGGTAGCTAACGCTTAGCGCGAGTGGACTTTCTCTTTGAGCGTTTCCTGACGCGGAGAAACCTTTTGCGGTTAAGCGTTTTGATATGGTCTATGAATGTCTTTTTACCAAAAGCGCCGTAAAGCCCCCGCCTTTAGGCATGGGGAGAAGGTCAAGGATGACGTACACGTCCTCGCACGACAAGTCTGAATAGACTCAATCAGCTTACGCTTCCCGCAAGTATTACAATATTCATGCGAGCTTGTTGTCGTGCCTAAAACTTCTTGTCGCGTTGTACGCCATCTTCATGTTGATGGCTTTTTCAAGATCCCAAATAGGGCTTTCGAGTTTACGGTAATCGCAAATCAACTCGATCAAGGCAAAAGCCTCACCAAACTGTCTCAAGCTATCGCCGAACTCCCCCTTGCGATGATCCAGGCGTGAACACTTCGCCGCTAATGCCAGAGGAAGGCAAATTTCCGCGTGTTGCTCAAGAGGCTTCAAGAAAAGCAAGGAGTCCAAGGTTTCAGATCCGATCAGTATTTGTTTTGCGTTTTTCACAAACAGATCGAGGTTAGCGTCAACATAACCAAAAAAGTCCGCAATACGAATCGCGCAATCTGCCAGCTCAATAAGTTCACCTTCAGGCTTCAATACGCCCTGATACTCCATAACGTACTCTTTACCACCGTGAGCTTCAACAACCACGCCCGCACCAGGACTGGCCTCAACTTTTCCAACGCGGCCAAGGTACAATGGAGGCTCGCCACTGCGAACGCATTCTGTCGCTTCAGCGATTTCGGAGATCGCCAACATTGCACACTCTGCAAGAGAGCGCGGATCACCAGTCCACCATCCGCTAGTCTTCGCTATGCTGTGAGCGTCACCAACAAGTTTATTCCTATCCATTGTCGTCTCCCAAGAGGCTAAACGTTAATACGCGGGCGCGGACAGCCTCTGATCCAACGCCTTTAAATTTCTCCATCAGTCTCATTTCAAGCTGCTGCAAACATTCCGAAAAACGTTCAGCAAGCTTGCTATCTACATAATGCTTTGTGGCGGCTGAGGTGGGGCGTGAAGGCTCTGGCAAATTCTCGATAGGATTTTGCATTGCATCCAGCTTCGAGGTTAATCGCCTGGCTTCCTTGTATTGGCCATTACCTAGATATTCTTGATAATCGCCTTTCTCGAACAACTCGTCAATTCGATCTTCAATGAGCTTATCGATTGAAAAGTAAAGCGCGGACCTTACTTCAAGTGGCTCATATTTTGACTGATAGTCCAGGTATTTCAGTTGAGCCTCAACGCCTACGGGATGAGGCTCAGCCAAATTTGAAATAGGCAAGATAGTGCTGGAATTCTGCCACAAGGGAATGTCTTCACTATTACTCACGAGCGCTCCACTCTTCGCGCAACTTCTCCACCCGCGCCTCGGCCAGCTCCTGCGTATCAACCTCGTTAAGAGTCGCATCCGATGCAATCACGACATGATCTTCCGGCAGCAATTTGAAGTTCTCCACTCGCTCCCTCAAGGCGTCAGACTGCGCTCTAGGCTTGATCCTTTCCTCGATCGCCTCCTGAATCACATCCGACAACTCCATCATCATCTCGGCTTTCAAAAAGCGTTTATGCTCCTGGAAATCCTTCACAATCTGATCCCGAGTTTCGCCAAAGCTCTGCTTAGAGTTAATCATGGCTTCAAGCCCACCCTTTTCAGAGATGAGCTGCCCGATGACGCCTTGGCAGATTTCCGCAATCGAGCCTACGAGGATGGAGTCAGAGTGGAGGTTGAGGTCAAGGTTGACCAGCTTCTCCTGAGCGGTTCCGCTTATTTTGGCGCCATCAGCGTAATCCTGGAAGTCGTCTTCGCCTTTATCCAGCATGTTGGCCATCTGAGCGAAGAAATCTGTATTGCCGCTCACTTAAACCTCCGGCCGAAAAGCCATCTTTCCCACGACTCGCGCCGTGGAAGTTTCGAAGATTTTGTCGCCTTGTCGACAATCGGCTATAGCCTCGTCGAGCGTCAGATAAACATTAACGTGGTTTCGGCTTTGGAAGGCTACACCGAAATCGGCTTTATCCTCGCCCTTGTAGTGGGGAATGAGGAAGAACGTCATGTTCTCCTCTTCCGCCGCTTTTTGCTCGGGCTGCTTTTTCCTAAGCCGAGCCATTAGGTCACGACCGTATTTACGGTTTGACCGTCCGTAACGATCGTTTTGGGATCGTTACCTGGCTGACCGTCGATACGTCCGGTTAGGAAGCGGGTTTCCTGGATATTGGGCTGATGAGCGCGATCGAGCAGCTTCATCGAAAGCTCGTGCATGTTCTTGGTCAGAACAGAGCCTTCGGTGTTCATCTTCACCATAGCGTCCGACATGCGGCCGTAGTGCTGCTGAGCTTCGTCTTGCTTCACTTTGGAAATAGCTTCCGCGTGAGCGGTTTCAAGAACTGCAATCGCCTTGACTTTATCGTTCTCGACTTCGGCCACACGGCGATCGGCGTTTAGCTGAGCTTTGGCAATTTTCTGCTCGGATTCGAGCTTGGTGAGCGCCGTAACTTTATCGATTTCGATTTCGTGCTTTTCTTCGAGGTTAATTTTCAGGCGCTCAAACTCGTCTTTGAGATTAGCTTCTTTGATCTTGAACTCATTTTGCTGGGTGGCTATCGTGCGGTTCATTTCGGCTTCGCAATTTCTGTTTCGCTGATCAAGATCGTATTCACGAGTCCTAAGCTGCATTGCAAAATTGCTTTCTTTGTTGGCTAGCTCCTGCTCAAGAGTTGCAAGCCGCGCTTTCGCTTCAAGACGTTCTCTAATAAAAAACACTATTCCATCCTTCTCGGGCTTTGCCCGCTTTTGTTTAAGCTTTTCAATTCTATAATCAGAGAGATCATCAAATAACTCGCCTTGACCTCCTCCCCATGCCTAAAGGCGGGGGATTCCCTCGTTCTAACTCGTCAGTGGCTTACTAGAAGTCTTCGGCGTATCAAGTCCGATACGGAGAATATTTATGGTCGCGTTTTTGTCGCGGTCATGCGTTTGTCCGCAGCTCGCACAAGCCCATTCTCTTATTGACTTTGAAATGCTCCTTAAATTTCAATGTCCCGATCGAAAATTGTCTTTCGACCGTCTTTCCTCGCGTTCTCAATCGCTTTATCGAGAACAACTCTGATGAGATTGGACAAAGCTTCTGGCGTCGCCCCACTCGTGTTCATGCTCCCCTTGTTCTTGATGTATGCTTTCACCTTTGAAACCGTAACCAAAACTTCGCTCATTGTCATTCTCCCTTGTTAATGGTGTACCCGGCGAGATTCGAACTCGCGTCCTAAAGTTTTTTCATTCTACAGTCGACATGCTTTTGCGCCCAAGGCGACACCGAAGTGTCGGGTGGAGATTAAAATCTAGGGGTCTTTCAACCCCCAGACCAGGGCGACCGATTTCTCGGCCACCTCCACCAACCAGATTCTTACGATAAGCTCTGGCAAGCTCCCTGCACTTTCCTTCTTGCGAAGTGGACTGCACTACCATTTTTGCCTTTCTTCTTTAACTGGCGCTCAGGCGGCACCACAGTCTTCCGTTTTTAGGCGGCGAACTGAAGAGCCGTAGCATTGCTGCCACGGTTCTTGCGAATCACGAAAGATTCAGCATTTACATTTGCGTCCAGATGATAACTCAACAAGTACGCCTCTGAGACATGCAGTAGAATTTCCAAACTCCAGTCGAAACCAATTCGGGCACTTTTAAAATCAACTGAAGAGAGAAGTACCGGCTGCTCTTAACGCTGGGCCAGCGCAGAGCTTGGCTTGACTCGCATTAATCTTGTACTTCAAAAACCGAACTCTCAAATTGCCTCGATCGACCACCTGCCGGTCCTCGACCAAACCAACTGCAAGCACTTCTTCTCTCCTCAATTCATTTCAAAATCGTCTAAACACCATTAACATTTCCAAAAAAATAAGCAAGAAATATTTCTTACTTTTATTCGCTCCCACCACTCGGCGGCTCGATGAAGACGCCCGACTCGCCCTCTATCTCTGTAATCTTTTTTCTACAATAAGTACACAGTCTAATTTTTTTCGTCGCCATGATCCACTTCTTACAATCCGGCCCTAAGCATTGTTTCCTTTTCTCCGGATCGCCCTCGGCGAAGGAAACAAATTGGTGCTTTTCGACATTTCTCCGATTGCGTTGTTTCAACATCATTCTGGCTAGGATAAGCCATGCAGTGAAACTGTCAACGATTTTGTTGCTTTTCAAGCTCTTGATTTAGTTCAAGTTCGATCTCCTCACAGACCTTTCGAGCTGCCTGCTCCTCCTGACGAATGGAGCCTAATTTGAGCGCTATATAGGTGTGCCGATCCACCGCCCGGTCGAACTTCTTCTTCAGCCACTCAGCCTTTGTTAGAAGCTTCTCCGCCAAGCTGCGCCTCGATTTCTGCCTTCCGCTTGTCGTGGACCTGGCGCAGGATGTGATACTTCACCACATCCGTTCCTTCGCGAATCCGCCTCAACTGTGGAATGGCCTCCCTCGTGAATCGCCACAAACTGTAACCGGCCACGGCGTTCGAGAGCGCAATCACAAACCAACAAATCGACGCAATCACTTTATCTCCTTCACGCTCATGGGGGTGGCGGTAAATACCTCATAGTGCAAGTCTGGGTTAGAGAACTTGAGCCTTTCGGCCCAGCGGATAGCCTTAGTGCGGTTGCTCCTGAACACACCATAGAATTGGTAGTCGAAGGGGCAGATGTGCTTTCCGTCTTGCACTACGAAGTAAACTTTTTTCATAATCTATAAAGGCCCGAGGAGTCGTGATTCGGTCTGCGCAAGAACCCACTGGACCCAAAGTTTCCACTTTGGCCCGCAAGACGAGAATGCGAACATTCCGCCCACTTTGTTCACCGCGACCAATTCCTTATTCTCCCAGTTGTTGCGAATATAAGCTCTTTTCATTTTCCATCTCCTGTAAAAGCCATTCACGGCGGTTTTTCCATTCCAGAACTGGCACTCTGGAAAATTCATCAAAGCAATATTGAGCAAGTCTGCGAAGAAGTTCAAGCTTTGAATTGTGATCTTTCCTCAAAGCCGCATCTTTGCGCTTTCTAAGATACTTGCGCCTTCGCTCATCAGGCGTCGACCTTAACGGCACGTCAGCTCTCGGTCCCTGCCTACTCATCCAACACCGCCACGAGGTCAAAGCCAGACTCAGCAGGCTTATCCAAGTAAACGCCGTCTTTCGTCCAATGCTCGTAAGTTTGAAATAGCCCTGGACTCTCAATTTTCTTCTTGCCTTTAAGCTCGTAAAGCTCACCAACCACGGGATGCTTTTTGCTCCACTTGCCGATGAGCGAGATCACTCGAGCCGCGTGCTCACCGCCTCGGGTTAGGTAGGTTTTCCCCAACTCTAAACGCATTCGGAATATCCGCTCAGGTAGTCGCTGATGGACTTGATGTTTCGGATGGAAATCGAAAGTTTCTTGCGATGCTCTGGGTCTGGCAACGAATCGACAAACGTGGACAGATCATCGAGTTCATTTTCGATATTGTTCGTCTTGATAAAGACGGCATTTTTAAGCTTGTCGAGCTTTTCATTCAGTCCGACGATGCGCCCCTGCAAATGACTCATTGCTTGTCTCCAAACGTGTATTCAGCGGGAAATCCAACCTTTTCCATAGGCAAGGTTTTATCGATAGGATTTAGAATGTATCGCTTCTGGCACGCGACGCACTCAATCTCAACCCACTCAGGGCTATCAGCAAAAAGCCTTTTCATGCCTTCGGCGGTGCGAAACATGAAGAACCAATGCCACCAAGGGTGAGGAATTTTGGGAAGCTTGTAACTCACTCGGCCTCTTCGCGGTCAAGGTCGAGCTTTCGCTGCTTCATTTGGCTCACGCGAACAAATGACCAAACGTGTGCGGTCATGCTCACCAAGAGGATCGTCACTAAAATCAATCCAAAGAAAATACTCATCAGTTATCTCCAAATAAAATGGATTGAGAAGCAAGAGTTTTTTGTGAAACCAATACTCTTGTTTTATCCACCAACGACCCATCACCTTTTATATGTGGAACACGCCAAGTCATACCCTTCACAATTCGCTTTCCGGAACGATCCTTTCCAAGACCCCTAATTCGAACCCAATGCCCACAAACATTCCAGGAATGCTGCCAATCGATCTCCTGTGGAGCCTTGTCGGAACGATTGTAAATCGTATTCCGCTGTCTAACGTAAGTGACTTGATATGGAACCACTTTTCCTCTAATTAGGCGCGAACCGCTAACCCTTCCAACTTGGTTTTCTTTTCGTGTGACGGCTGCAATGCAACAGGAAAAGCATGTTAAGGCTGCCACCGTCCAATCGGCATCACCTTCGGATTCTGGAATAAATTTTTCTTGCTTAAAATCCAAGTTGATGAACTTTGCTCCATACGCGTCGGCTGCCAACACAAAATATTCCTCATTACCCTTGTCGATCGCATAAAACCAGAAGAACTCAAAACCTGGAATTGCTGTAAAAGTCGGCTCCAAAAACTCAACCCAGGTTCTCTCAAATGGGAGCTTCACCATATCCGATCTAAACTCTTCCCGAACTCCAAATTCGCTCACTACGAGAGCCTCTGGCACAACATAGACCTTGGCAGATTCGAGGTCTTTAACGGTTTGAATGTGCTTTAGTTTTTTGTGCTCTTTGATTTGTTTGAAGTAAAGCAAATTCATGGTCAAACACCAATACCAATTCTGTTAGCCGATGCAAGCAAAATTTGATATAATCTTTATAACGCACCTTGTCCAGGAGGCTCCATGTTCGATCTTTCCAAACACCCAGCCCTTTCCGTCGAGCGCCTATTGGTGTTCACCGCACTCGGGTATTATCTTTATCGCCAGGTCCAACTTCAAAAAAGCGGCACCTTGGCCGGTGAAGATTCTTGGATGGTGAAAGTAGATAAAGAAAAGATGTTTGATATGGCTGCCAGCAAATTCAAACTCAATCCAATGCAGCGTGGAATGATGGAACAAATGTTCAAGCATGTGATGAAGGATGAAGAGTGAAACTCCCACAATACGTTGAAGGCGTTCTACAGTACCTCGGTCGCATGGAGCAGGAGCATGTTGGCACGCCCGCGCAGGACGCTTACGATCGTATGAGAAAAGAACTCATCGAAGAAAGTCTCACGGCTAAAAATCCTGTAGCAAAAGAAGTTGCCAATCCACCACCAGTGAAACCGACTAAAACATCTGGCGGAACTTTTAATATGTGTGCCGCTTGCGCCAAAAAGTGGGAACACGGAACCGAGCCAACCGATGATCCATGCTTGCAACATCGTTACGGCTTCAACGGTTGCGTGTGTGAGAATAATTCCCATTTCGATTCGTTGAATCTTCTCGAAAAGGAAACCACCGCAATCTTGGAAAAGCGAGAGAAGGAACGCGAACAGCTTATCCTCAAAATTATCTCGCGCATGGAGAACGGTGAAAAGGTTCACCTTAAAAAGGACATGGCCTCCAGAGTCCTTGCTCATGTTGATATCAAGGGTCACAAGCTGACCGGCGATCTTGAAGTAATCCAAGACGAGCCCGGTTTCGTTCGTATGTTTTTTAAAGGCGCAGCTTTGAGGAAATCTGGATTGGTTAAAAACAACCCTCGCCGCTCTGACGGTATGTCTCCCAGCGACTTTGACCAAGAGCAACTCTACAACGGCACACAACACGAAAAAGAACACACCGACGATGTAAAAGAGGCGCAACGAATCGCCATGGATCACCTCGCGGAAGACGCCAATTATTACGTCAAACTTGAAAAATGTGTGGAGCCAAAAACTGATATGAAAGCGATCGAAACCTGGGACGACTCCAAAGAGCAGAGCAATCCCTCGAGCCCAAACGTGTCAGAACTCACCAACGTATTTCGTCCAGCTTTCAACAAAAGCTATTTTGGTAAGTCGCTGTCACGTCCGACAGGTAAAGCGCGGCTTGATGCTGCCAATAAAGAACGTTTAGATAAAACCTGGCGCGATATCGAACTCTTCGTTCGCGATATGGTCGAGCTTACCCTTGAGCGCGTAATCGGGTTGCAACTAAAACGCGTTGGCGGAAAAGCTGGAGCTTTGGAATTTGGCGAAAACCTAAAAAGCGAAGAAGTAAAGAAAGGCGCCATTACGAAAAGCGAAATCAAAGGCGACGTTCTTGAAAATCGCTACCACAAGCTCACTCTCACGGCCTATATGATGAGCCTGATTCAGCGCTTCTTCTATATGTCTAAAAGAGATGTGGAAGATATCTTTGAAACGCTCGAAGAAGGAAAACACTGGAGCCAATTGGCCACGCTCGGGAACCGCGAAGCCCACGTAAAGAGCATCGACATGGCCATGCTCGCCCTTCTCTCGAACGTGCAATCGGGGAACGTCGATATTTGGCTAGAGGGAAACAAGACTGAAGTTCAAAAGATTTTCGCCAAGTCTGAAGCTAAGTGGAAAAAAGAACTCGGCGACCGACTGAAAAAAGGCGAAGAGAAAAACAAAAAGCTCATTGCTATGAAGCCTAAAGACCTCTCGGCTAGCGACAGAATTCCTGCCGCTCCGGACGCCGCGCCGGAAAAGCCAGAAGAGACGGAAGCTAAGTCTGAACAGCCCGCGCCTGAGACGACTGAAAAACCTGATCTACCGCCCGCCAGCGAACTCTTGGGGCTTGTTGGCAAAGATCCTGAATCAATAAAATTGATTGAGGCCTTCCTTGAAAAGAACAAGGCCCGGAGCGATGATAAGCGCATCCAGGCCCTGGCTATGATGGTCGAGAGAGCTAAGAAGCGAGGGACTGGGTAGCGTCGTCCTCTTCCTTCTCGTCTGGCGCATTATCCTCGTCCTCGTCAGGAGCGTTGTCTTCATCATCGTCCGGACCGAGACGCTCCTTGATGGCTTCGATTACGGCGTCGGCACCATATAGCGCAAACACTTTATCGAGGCACTTATCGAGGAAGCTTTCCCCGCGCTCATCGTCCTGCTCTTTCAAGCGGTCGATAATCGTGTCCAGCGTATCGTCCAAGTGCTCGAGGTCTTCAGGATCTTCCCAGCAAATGGCCGGATAGTTGGATTGCTCCCAGCACACGCCGAGAATGGTCGCAGCTCTTTGGCCTATGGGCGAATTCGCATCAGGGATCGATACGAACTGGATTGTGCGTACAATTCCCACCTCACCGTCATTGTCGGATTCAGGCTTCACCTCGCCAGATTCCGGGTCTTGGGTCTTATTCACACGTCGAACGAAAAACGATTCAGTCAGCATTGGAGGGGAGTCCTTTCGTTTGGCCTCCGCGTCATCGGGAGGGTATAATAGACGAAGGGGGATCCCCATGCGCCTAGACAGATGGTGGGCACTAATCGATGATAAGTCAAGCTCTCGGCTCGGCCGAGAAGTCGTAGAGGGTTTTTTCCCGAGCTGGGACAAGGCTCGAATTCACGCGACAAGGCTTCAATTGGAAGCTTTTTCCATTCTTCCAGGGAGTATGCTATGGGCTCTTTCTTCGCCGTTATGCTCATCTCCGGAGCTTTGTCCGGAGGGGCCTGCTTTGCCTTCGAAGCCCTCCTCTACCCCAACAAACCCGTAAAAGACTTGATTTCCGTAGGGGCGTGGGGAGCCATGCTAGGCTCTGCGATGGCTAGTGCTTGCGCCTTGCCATTCCTATGTTAAACATTTTTTGTTTATATTAAAATTGCCTGGGAACTACTCGGCCAGCCAAAACACACCCTAGCCCTACCCCTGTATAGGGGGTGATGGGGGTATTCCAGCTACCCCCATACGGAGGTAAGGGATGGGCATGGGGGCGCTCCACCTACCCCCCTACCGGGGGTGTTTCTCTGGTATAACGCGGAGCGGCTTGTATAACCCTACTGTTTTGATAGTATTGGGAATGGTCGGGTATGTACTGCGAGGTGGGTAGGACTATGCGCCGTGCCATCCCATTACTAGCCTACCGCCGGGTAGGCCTTTTCGGTCAAACCTTAAAACGGCGCGCGTCAAGCACGCGTTTTTAAAGGTCTTTCTTCGTGTCGCTTTCTTCGCATTATACTGAGCGAATTCGCTTCAATTAAAAAACGCAGAAAATTGAAATATAATTCGCGCGAATCGAAATATGATGTATAACAACTTTATCGGAACGGTCATTCACCATTCCGATAGTCGGACGAAGCCGGACTATAACGGTAGGCTACACAATAACGTGTGTACAGTGATAGGGCATTGAAGCGTTTTATTTCAATGCCTGAATTATGCTAGGCGTCAAGGGAACACTTGACGCTGGTGGTTATTGCGATATTCCTATGACGATTTGAGTCAAAAGGCCCGCGCGTCAAACGTGCAGTGCTAAATTAAGCTCGGTTGTGGAACAGTGAGTCAACTGTCGGGATTCAGTCTTTCAGGGAATAACTCCCCTAACACGTGCGTTTCCGTCAATTATTGCGGGCCGCGTTAGGATAGTACCTGCTGGATACGGGCATGGCTTAGGCATGATTAAGGAAATGACGCGCATGGTACATTCTATGGCTATGCGCGTCACTTCCGAGGTCGGATTACCCTTTATTCATAAAGTGTAGCGCGGCGCAATATTGTTTGACAATGCGGCGCGCAAGAAAGTGAATAATATGCATGGGAAATACGATACCTAAAGAGTTAGGCGCATCACGTTATACGTGGTGCGCTTGACAAGGCGCATAAATGACGCGACAGGCTTAACGGCTTATCGCGTTTTTGTGCGTCTTGTCAAGGCACTAACGCTTTGAATCACGGAGATTACAAAATGGAAAATTTAGATGAATCTCTCTATAAAGAGATAAATAGCGCCGTCGCAGAAAAATTGTGCGAAGGAAACGGCTTAAGGTATCTCGGCAGAGATCCCTACCGCGATAATAGCCATCACGTCGGGCGATGGCTCGATTCAGCTTGTTCGGTAACGGTTGGGCACTTTGATAATCGCGCTGAATTTAATAATCTAATTTCTCATCGGTGCTGCGCGTGACAATACTCGAATTGTTTGATGAAATATTGCGCGGTATTATCGCGCCGATCGAATCGCTCACCAGAATTATTTTCCGGTTCTAGGCACAAAATTGCCCGCAAGGTGAAAACT
>Ga0163153_10007360_pt1 | contig 11878 bp, 10 predicted proteins | sample OliLakLV19MP6IB1_FD_148629 | JGI IMG/M metagenome (GOLD analysis project Ga0163153, IMG submission 148629) | Freshwater microbial mat bacterial communities from Lake Vanda, McMurdo Dry Valleys, Antarctica - Oligotrophic Lake LV.19.MP6.IB-1 | ecosystem: Environmental > Aquatic > Freshwater >... | reverse complement strand
GATCGTGGTGAAGTCGGGCAGGTGGCCATCGACAGCCCGTTCGTGCTGAGCTTGTCGAAGTACGAACTCCTGGATTCAGCAGCCCTTCGCCCTGAGCCTGTCGAAACGCGGTTGGTCCCACCCCCGATGGGCTCTCGTCGTCGTCGCCATCGTTTCGACGTCGTCGTTCGCAGGCCAGTCGCGGCACAGATGCAGCTCCCTCGCCTCGCTCACGAACCGCGCCGTCGGGCTCGCACCGATCGAGCGCGCGGTCTCCGTCTCGGCGCGGGACTGGGCGAGGGCGGCGCACAGCCCTTCGATCATCTCGTGCGCCGTCACGTTGCTCGCGCCAAGCTGATCGTTCACAGCTTGCAGCCGCAACATCTCCGCGATTCGCTTCGGCTTCTCGTCTTGCCAGTCGTGAAACGCTTTGAACTCGCTGGTCATTGTCCACCGCCGATGTCGCTGAGCGTCGCCACGTGACGGTCTTGCATATCGACGAACACGAACGCGGCGAGAACGCAGACGATCAGCGCCGCGACGCCCATCGCGATAAGCACGCCGCGCGCGCCGCCGGATCGCGACGACGCGAGCGACATGACGAGGATCTCGTAGCCCTTGAGTGCGAGGTAGAACGCGAGCAGGTAGGTGAGAATCTGGAGCATTCCGATCATGGTCAGTCCTTCTTTCCGTTAGGTCGTAGTTCGTCGAGCCATTCGCGCGCGACGCCGATCAAGTCAGCGCCGAGCCCTTGCACGTCTTCGTTGTCGATGTCGCAGTCGCAGTCGCTAGTCTCGTCGTCATGATCGCAACCGAGCGCCGGAAGCCGAACTCCCGGCAAGACGCAAAGGGACGACTCGCGTTCGCGTGCGTCAGGAGGTTGGCTGCCGCGAATTGTCCGAATTGCCGCCGCGTCCCGGGGAATCCCCGACGCCTGCATTGGACGCATGCCGAGAATGCTGGCCGATCTTTTTGCAGCCCGCGCGCTGCCTGCGGCGCCCTTCGGTTTGAGAGGATCCGTCGATGGTTTGTCAACATTGTCAACAACGTCACCGTTCGCCCCGCTCGACGCCACTGCAAGTCCGACTATTGAACCACGCTCGGAGCGCGCGCTAGACTCACCTCATGCATGGCTCGATTGTCGTTGAGGTTCGCCTGCCTGCGATCTTGCGCCAGGATACGGACTATTGGGTCGCCGGATGCCGCGCGATCGACGTCTGGTCGCAAGGGAGAACAGAGGCCGAAGCCCTGCTCAACCTCGAGGACGCCGTTCAGTTCTTCATTGAAAGTTGCATCGAGCGCGGGACCTTCTTCGAGGTTCTCCGCGAATCGGGCTTTGAGCGACTCGCTCACACGGTCCCAGCGCCCGACCCCAGCAGCGACGAAGCACCTTCGGTTTCGGTCAGCGTTCCGTTTCCGTTGATCGACACAGCAAGAGCGACGAGCGACGAAACGCATCAACAATATTGAAGAAGCTCGAAGAATCGCTCGCTCGCGGTCGCGGGACGCGGCGACAATTCGGACAATTCGCGGCACGCGGTTCGTGCAGCGCCAGCAAGCGACGCAGGACTACCTGGAAATCCAGCTCTCCTCCAGCGCCGCAGCCGTCTTGGCGTGTCGGCCGGATCGGGGCAAGTTCACTTCTCCAAAGCGTGTGGGTGAAACGGACGGATGGCGGGCCACGTAGGCGGCACGCCATCCAGGGGCTCATGAGTGCGGCGCACGGTTCTTGGTGGTGAATGCAACAGGCACGAGTAGATCTGTCCAAGCGACTGCGGTATTAGCCGAGGTCACGTAGCGGTGAGTCTGCGAGGACGCTGTTGTCAAAGTTGACTTACTTCGCGGACCCGCAGGTGCCGCCCGGGAGCACTCTCGAGTTTCCCTGTCGCCATCCGGCAGCACCGGTCGGTTCGCAGAGAATCCCTTTTGGAGAGATCGTGGCCGCAGTTCGCCCGCTGGCCAATGCGCCTGCCGTCGGGGCCGACGGCGATCCGCACCTTTGCCAACCTCGCCGTTCAGGAAGGCGCAGGGCGTCTCACCGGCGCGCTTCAGCTCGGCGGTCGAGCGCTTGAACTCAAGCGTCTCGGAATCGTCCCGGGCGACGAGCGACTGGAGGGCGGCGAGGGTGGTCACGGCTGGTGCGCTGCCTGGACAGGTCGGAAGAGCCCCAAGCCGAAGCTGCTCGAATGCCCCAAGCGGATGGGGCCGGCGACGGACACTGCAAACCGCAGCCGGATCATCTGCCCCCGACGGTCACCGATGAACGCGCGCCTGTTCGCCTCGCGGCGCGGGACATGCACCGATACCCACTCCGGCGAGCCAACAAGCTCGACCTCGACGGTCTGTTCGATCCCGCGTCGCACGAGCTCGCGACGGATCTGATCGGCCATCGACTCCCCTTCGCGCTCCTTGCCACCGCGAAGGTGATGTCGGGGAGGGACGAACGGGGTCACTGACTCCCAGACATTCGACGACTCGCCGGCGAATCCCGGAGGTGGCGGGACATTTCGATCGAGCGGAACGAGGCGCACCTTCCACTCGTCGGAGTCGGCGCCCGCGACGGCCCACGACACGTCGCGCGCCGCCGCTAGCAGAATCGCTTCCTGCTCATCGACATCGAACGCGCGCGAGTGACGCCAGACGAGCACGCGCGTCGGTTGTCTACCCTCGCACCACGCCAGAAACTCTGTATGAAGATGGCCTTTCAGCGCGTCGCCGTTCGCGTCCTTGCCGAACATGCCGGCGACCGCCTCGCGGATGTTCCCTCCCACGCGCGTCCAGGTTGCCGAAGCGTCCCCCGTCTTGAGTAGCAGCAGTTCGCGGAGCACGGCGCCTCGGAAGCGCGACGTGAGTCGCACGATCGCGCGCGGATCCGGCGCGACGTTCCATCCAATTGCGAACTGCATCAGGTGGCAATCGGGCCGACGCGCGGGGACACGTCTGCGCTCGCGGGACGCGGGGCGTGAAGGTCGAACCGCGTAGAGCCACTGCGCGCCGGGAGGGACGGCTCGCTTCACGGATTCGGGATCGTCGGTCGTGCGCTCGATGTCGTCGCGCGTGGCCTGCTTGAGCGGCGACAGCACGCGGGCAGCACCTACCGCGCGCTTGTCGACGAGCGTGCAGTTAGGCGTCTTCGGGATGCCGTCGGCCGAACGCACGACGCAAATGCGCGTGAGCGTCTCGGCGCGCCCGAAGTAGGTAATGCGTTCGAGGCACTGTGCAAGCAGCGAGCGGAGGTCGTCGGTCCAGTCATCACCTTCGACGAACCACCACACGGGCGACTCGGGGGGAACGCACCAGTAGTTGTCCTGCACGAGGCTAATGCCGTAGCTTCGCGTTCCCGCCTTCTTCGTCGCGGCTGGTCGCCAACCGAACTCCGTCGGGTGGTACTGCCTGAGCGGGCGTCCCTTGCGCGCATCCGGTGGAAGATGGAATGCGTACGTGCTCGTGCATAACGCAGCCTGCAGTTGTTCTCGCTTCGCGACGTCCGGCTCCTGCTCCATTTCTCGCGTCCACTGGTACCAGCGCGCGGTGACTGCACGAACCAATCGCCAAGGGCTTGGAGGCCACTCGCCGTGCGGATCGTCAAACGGATTCACGCGCCACGGCGTGGCGTGGAAGCGTCCAAGCGGGAACTCCTGTCGAAGGACGAGTCTCATTCCTCGATCTCTTCCGAGTCCCCGTCTCCGCTGGTGCTCTTGGTAGCCTCAGCCTGACCTTCTCGATAGAGCTCCTCACGCGGCCAGAACACGTCGGTGACGGGCGGATTGCCGAGAGCGGTGTCCTTGAGCGCCTTTTTGATGTCGACGTCGATCTCGACCTTCTGGTCGTAGCTCTTGAGCGTCGTGCAACGAAGGTGACAGCCGGACCGGAAACGGAAAGGCGACGCGAGGAGCTTCTGGATTTTCCACAGCGCGAGAGCGACGAGAAACTCCTGTTGCTGCCCAGAGAGGCCGAGCGCATCGTTGCCCCTCATGCGGCCGAACGATCGGATGAGACTCACATCCAGAACAAACGTTGCGCAGATCGACTCGGCGGTGGCGTCATCGACTGCGAAGATCGGCTGACCAGAAGATGTCTTCCCGAGTCGGTCGAACTTCACGCCTGAACGATCGACACGGCCTGCCCCAAAGGCCTCGAGGTGCGCCGTCAGGGCGCGGGGGATCTTGATCTGCCACCGCGGGAATAGCACACCGTGGACGAGCGAGTTCGGATCGATCTCAAAAATTGTCTTGAAGACGTTCCACCACTTGTCGGGCGGCGGGTGCGCCTTCGAACTCCCAGGTAGGACGATGCCGAACCTGTCGATGAGGTCACGCTCCAGCGTGAGCGGTTCGTCCTTCCCGTCCTTATTTTTCTTCGTTGCCTTGGCATCTCCGCTCAGGACAGCGCCTTCGATGAAATACGAGGATGCGATGCGATGGCCCTCGGTGAGACTCGTAACGACGACCTCGCGGTTCTCCGTCGGGTCGTTGCCCTCGGTCGTGTTCGTGACGCAGCGGATGTAGGGCATCCCGTCGAGTTCCTCGACGAGATCGAGGTCGTGCGCGCCGCGCTGGCACACCGACTCGAGATGGTTGGCCATGCTCGCGGCACTGTCCACGATGCATACGTTCTGAGTGCTGCCGTCCTTGCGCGGCGCCTTGTAGATGACGTGGCCGATCTCGGGGAATCCAGCGGGCTGGAATCGGTCGCCGACGATTGGCTCGAGCGTCGCCGTCAGGACAAGCGGCGACTCGCCCTTCAGTACGTCGGCCGGGGTGAGCTTTCTCGGGGGATTCACTTTCTCTGCTTCAGACATGTGCTTCGCCTCCTTGTCGCCGGCGTCGAGGACGAAGCCAGCGTTCAAACAAGATCGCCCGATCGCGATCCGAGATGGTGAACAGCAGGGCCGCAACCAGGCGGTCCGGGTCATGAGCGCCCCAAGGCACGTCAAACGACGCGAGGCGAGCGTCGGCCATCGCGTAGCGGCTGCTCGCGAGCTGGACGGACGAGTCGAGGTTTCCGGACCGGACCAGCGTGACGAGCGAGCGCGCCACCGCAGTCGTGCGTGCGCCGGTCTCGTCGGTGAGAAGGTCGTTCGGCGACAGGGTAGGGACGATCAAGGCACGCTGGTCGAGAAGGGGCTGCATCAGCCCGAGCAGGGCCAGCTCGCCATCCACTCGCAGAGGACGGACCTGCCCGTGGATGAGCGTGCGTAACGCCTGCGGGACTTGTCTCCAGTCGAAGAGCGCGAGCCGCGAGAGCCACGCCGAGAAGAGCCGCTCGTCGAGCTCGCCAGCGAGCCACTCAGTCAGGTCCGCCAATTGGGCGGCGAGCGGCGCGCGACCTTTCGGGCGAGTCGTGCTGGTGGCCTCCAGCTTGCCGCCGTCGAGCAAGCATCGCGACAGAACCGCCCCGAGGACACGAGCCAGTTCACCCGGTCCCCACACCCAGCGTGCAGGGGCCACCTTCGAGTGTTCGAACCAAGTCGGCTTTGTGGTCCAGTCGTACTTGCCATCTTTGGCCCACTCAACGCCAAAGCGATACGCCGTGAACGGCAGCGCTTCAGGGAATCCAGACACGAATGACAGCGCGAGCCGTGCCTCGACTCCGGGCCGCTCGTCGGCGAACAGCGAAGGCAGCCAGTTGAGCGGCAGGGGCTCCCAGCGAACCTGTCCCTCACGGAAGCTGCGATTCCGGTCGATGCGATCCAGCGCCGCGGTGGTCGCGTCGAGCAGCGCGATGGCCCCCTCGGAGCGGTCGGGATTTGCCGCAACGTCGAGAAGTGCTGCTTCGATGGGACCACGAAGCCCAACGAAGCGCTTCCCGTCGCGAGGGAAGCCGCGCTGCTCGATCAGGGCGGTGGCTCGCTCGAGCGTGAGCGAGGTCGCCGCGCTCCTCGCACCGACGTCAGCATGGAGCGAGAAGCGAGCCTCGAAGCGGGGTTCGAACGTGTTGGCGCTGGTCGTCCGCCCAAGCGTGAAGCGACGGAACTCGCTGACGCCGGCGTCCACACCGCGCTTTCGAATTGCCGTAGCGAACGCGGCGGGCGTGAGCGCTCCACGCCCACGCAGCTCTGCGCGTCCTCGCGAGAACAGCGTGCTCGCCTCGGCGAGCGACATCGGTCGGCTCCACAGGGGAGTCCAGATCTCCCCACGAAGTCGGTCAGCTTCCTTCTCAGCGCTCGCAGCGATAGGCTGGGTGACGAAGGGAAATGCGCCGACGGCGCGCGAGCGAGCACCGAGCCTTCGAGACGCGCCGCCAGCGAAGAAGAGTAAGCCCTCGCACGCGAGCACCATCGCCCAGGGCGAGATCAGCGCCGCGCGTGCAGGTGCTTGACCACTGTTGTAGGTCTTCGTCCCCGCACTAAACCAAGACCCCGCATTGAGCTTCTTTTCCACCCAGCTCGTCGGCTGTCCTTGCAGGATGTTCTCTAGCTCGCCTCGCGGACGTTCAGTCTTGTCGAAGTTCCTGTTAATCTCGCCAGACATGGCCAGGTGCTTTTCGTGTGCCTTGGCGTGTGCCGTCTTCCGCGCGTCTTCTGCCTTTTCTGTGGTACGTGCACTGCGGGCCCTGTCCAGCGCCGCTTGGTACGTCTCGTCAGCCTTGGCGCACGCCTGGTCACGCACCTTCGTGGCCGCTGCCAATGCCTGCGCGAGCTTCCTCTCCGCCTCGTCAAGCGCTTCGGTCGCGCTCGCCAGTGAGTCGACGGCCAGCTTCCATCCATCAGAGAAGTCTCGGTTCCCTGCGCTGCCGCCATTGCCCGTCAGCGGGTTGAACATCTGCCGTGTCGTCGCGACGATGTGGGAATCGAGTATCGCGACTGCATCCTCGGGTTGCTTCGCACGCCACTCAGCGATCGGTCTGCCTGCCTGGGACGCGGTGTTCTTGTTGTTCCCGAGCTTCGTCCCTTTAGTTTGCTCGGCAAGCCAGCCGCGCTCGTACGGAGCCCACGCGCGTTGGCTTGCGACTCGCACGAGTTCGTCGAGCAGCTCATCAAGCGTCGGCGGCCCGCCGACCACCTGCAACACCTCGTCGCGCCACGCGATGCGTGTGCTCGGCCACCGCCGGCTGAGCACACGAAGGAGACCGAGCGATGCGAGGTAGTTGCCAAGGCTGTCGGGAGACAGGCCAAGCAGCCCCAGCACCGGAAGGCGAAGCTCAGCCATTGCGCACCTCGCTCGGCTTGACGCTCGCGCTCGGTTGTTCGCTCGCTCGCCAGTCGGCGATGCGAACCAGCGCTTCCAAGTACGCGAGCGCGAACGGGCCGAGGCGGCGAGGCTCGCCTTCCGGTACGACGCCAGAGTCACTCGTCTCGTCGGGCCGCCACGGGCCAAGGAGATCGGCGACAAGGCCGGTCCAGCCATGTCCAGTCAATACGAACTCGCTGCCTTCCCATCGTCCATCGGCGCCGTCCTTTGCGATCGAGAAGTCGAGCGGCCACTGGTCCGTCCCGATGACGAGCGTGTTCGGCTCGCTCCGCACGCCGAAGACATCGTCGCCTTCTCCAGTCGTTGAACGCAGCACGGTGCGCGCCTTCCCGTGGTGCGTGGCCGCCAAGTAGACCGCGAGCGCCGGGTAGCTCGCGCCACCGGTGCGGTACTTCCGCCACATCGCGAGCGCGGAGGCGACCTCGTGGCGTAGCCCGGGACGGAACTGGACGTGCCCGGCCCAGCGAACTCCGGAGATGGCCCGCAGCGCACTTAAACCGGCCTCGTCGAGCTTGTCGTCGATCGCCCAACGAAGGCGTACAACCTCTTCACGACCGCGTCGGCGCGCTTCATCAGGCAGCGAATGCGCGGTCGGTCGAAGCCGAGCGACCGTCTGCCGTACCGCAGATGAATCACCGACGACGTCGGCCGCCAATACGCGCGGGCTCTTGGCAAGCAACGTGTCGGGGAGGCCAGTGCGATCGGGCAACGCGGCCTGCCACTGCGGATGCGCCTTGCCGAGATCGTGAAGCGCCGAAGCTTCGACCACGGCGGTCCGAGTGTCGCCGGTCAATGACAGGTTAGCGCACAGCTTCTCCGCCTCGCCTCGCGCATCCTTGAGATGGTCCTCGAGCTTCGACCAGTAGCCGATCTCGGTCCGTGCATCGTCTCGCAGAGTCGCGCCGCGCCCGGGGCGCGGTACTTCAGCGAGCAGGTTCGACTTGTCGCCCGTCCAGCCTTCGGTGCTGTCGTAGCCGCCAACGTCGCGCTTCAGCATCACCAGCATGCCGGGGCGGATGTCCCAGTGGTTCACCCGCTCCCAGTGGTCGGCCTCGTCGTCCCACAGCCACGCCTTGCCCTTGCTGCTCTCCAGCATCTTCTGGACGCGGACGAAGGAGACGGGGCAGCCCTCCTGTGCAGGCTCCAACAACGGACCGTCGAGGTCATCGCCCCGCGGAGGTTGGTCACCGGACCAGTCACGCCAGAACACCGTGACATCGAGGTCGGGATCGGTGCCGCGCACGAATGCGCTGACATCGGTGAAACCGCCGTGGACATCGCGCTCCGTCGAGAAAAGCCCATGCACATCGAGCGCACGCGGCAGTGGGCTCGCCTTCGCCTGAAGTGCCTGGTCGATCTCCTTCGAACACTGCGTACTCAGATCCGCGATTGCCTCCGCGAATGGCTTCTGCTGCGAGAGCGGCGCGAACGCGTTGACGAGATTCTTGGAGCGATCAATATCCTCGGTCTCGTACGGCCCGATGCGCTCGACCTTCTTGTTCCCCCCCTCCTTGCGCCTCTCCCAGACGCACGCGCGGGCTGCTTGGTCGTCGCCCTTTCGGTTCAGACGGCCGAGACGCTGGAGCATCGCGGGCCAGGGGGCGAGTTCGGTCCAGAGGCGATGGGCTGAGATGTCCACCCCCGCCTCGACGACCTGCGTGCTCACGCAAATGAGACCGGGGTCGTCGTCCGCTAGCTTGCCTGCCTTCCGGCTAGCGTCGAACTCGAGGAGTCGCCGCTCATGTCGAGCGCGCTCTTCGCGCCGGAACCGCGAGGTCAGCAGAAGCTTGTGCCCCACCGACGAGAGCGCGCGGAACACCTCGCGCGCCATGTCCACGGTGTTGCAGATGACGAGCGAGAGTGTACCCGCCACGTGCTCCTCTACCACGGCCTTAGCCACGGCTTCGGGTGTGATCGCCGTCGACTTCGGCGCGATCCTCTTCTTCGCGCCGCTGGTCTTCGCGTCCGGAGCGTCCCGTTGCCACCACTCGACCGGGCGCTTGGCGTCCCGCCACCACTGGAGTCCCTGGTCGTGGTTGAGCGTAGTCGTGAGCTTGCCCTCGAACGCAACCTGCTCCGGCGACGGTTCGCTAAGACCCTCCCGCATTCGATCAACGGTGCTCAGGAATGAAGTGCCGACGGTGGCACTCATCCACGTCGTCAGGCATGGCTTCAGCGAACGAAACCGCTTCCGGCGCATCCAGTCGAGCTGCGCCGTCGTCCACAGGCCTGGACCCATGAGCTGGACCTCGTCGATGAGCCAACGACAATCGTTATTGAGCAGCCCGAAATGGACCGGCCACGCGAAGCGGCTCATGGCGTAGCCCCGGTTCAGCGCACGCGACAGGAGCTGGTCCTGGGTGCCGACGAGGACCCAGGGCTCGTCGGGCTGCCCCACCCATTTCTCGTCGATCGCGCCACCCATGAGTTGGTGGACGCCAACGTCTACATCGTGCTCGTTCGCTTTGATCGCGTCGAAGTAGATCCTCAAGCGCTGCACCGTCTGCGTCACGAGGCTGCGCATTGGCAGGCAGACTACCAGGTGCAGCGGCTCGGGCTGCGTATCCACGAGAAGGCGCCACGCCCACGCCAGCGCGACCTCGGTTTTCCCGAGCCCCGTCGGAACGGGAAGCACGTCGGGCAGGCCATCAACGGCGACCTGGAGCTGCCAGCCGTATGGCGTGAACCCGCCGGTCGCGGTCTTGAAAAACTCGGTGAAGCTGTCCGCTCGGGGGTCAGTCACTTTCACCGTGCTCCCGTTCTGCCGTCGCGTCCACAGTCATGCTTGTGTGCTCTCGTCACGTCATGCCTCGCCGCAACCTCACCTAGCCGACCCTCCAGTTCAGCGCCGGCGCATAGGACCGTACGCTGCAACCGATCTTCAGCGGCTATCGACAACAAAGCCGGATCCACGAAAGCAGAACCAAGGGCACGCGCCGATCCGGACCACGTCAATGAAACCCCCATCGCCGGGAGCGCCCGCGAGAATGGCAGCGGTACTCGTGCACCCAGCTGGTATTCTTTTGCATGCAACTCAGTTCACTCGTTGCATGCATACTTCCTCGTCGGACACGCCGTCAACCGCTACGACTTCCGCTCCTGGAATGCCGCGTTTCGGAGCCGGCAACCCGAATACTTCAGTACGCCGCGCAATGCCGGTCCTACGCAGTGGGGGCGAGTCCAACGGAGCAATCGGTCGCACCAACCGCAAGCAGCCGGGTCAGCAGGGTTGAGGGACTAGGAGCGCGGGGTCATGTAGGCCCACCGAGATGGCCGAGCACACGCCGCAGGTGTGGCTCGATCCGGGACAGTTCCTTTTCGACGACCGTCCACAGCGCCAGCGGATCAACGCCGTCGTATTGGTGGACGGATGACGTCCCGCAGGCCAGCGATTCCCCGCCACGGGCTCTCGGGCGCCATCGTTCGCACGTCTTCCGCCGCGCGCTTCGCTGCCTCGCCAATGATCTGCAGGTTCCGGCTCACTGCATCGTGCGCCAGGGTGCTGGCGAGGAACGCCTCGCGACCTTCGGACGTGTATGAGCGGATTTTGGCGATACACTCCAGCGTGTGGATCAAATAGAGCCGTGGATCCTTGTTGCCGGCAGCGGTCACAGCGCCTCGGCCTCGCCGACGACCCGGTCGCGGATGAACCAATGAAGGGCTGGCTCGGTGGAGCCGCGGCTGATCAGCCGCGGAAATGAAAGAGTGGGTGGCGACGAGGAAGACGATGACGCTAGCTGCTTCAATGGAGCCGCGGCTGATCAGCCGCGGAAATTCGCTGAGTTCGGCGCGAAGCGCGGAGGGGCTGCCGCGCTTCAATGGAGCCGCGGCTGATCAGCCGCGGAAATAGCGAAGAGAAAGCGAAAGTCGATCGCTCGAGCGAGCTTCAATGGAGCCGCGGCTGATCAGCCGCGGAAATCGCGACCAAGCGACGGGAGGGCTCGAATGGTCGCCGGGCTTCAATGGAGCCGCGGCTGATCAGCCGCGGAAATATCGGTGCATGGCGCAGCGTCTCGACATGTTCCGCGCTTCAATGGAGCCGCGGCTGATCAGCCGCGGAAATCGGCCTCGACCAGGCGCCGGGCGCGGCGGGTGTGCGCTTCAATGGAGCCGCGGCTGATCAGCCGCGGAAATTGTGCTCGCCTTGTTGATGGGTCCGAAGTAATAGCAGCTTCAATGGAGCCGCGGCTGATCAGCCGCGGAAATTAACAAGTAACCGAAAAACAAGGAATAAAGAGGAAAGCTTCAATGGAGCCGCGGCTGATCAGCCGCGGAAATGGCAAAGAGCTGCTGCTTCTCGAGCAGGGTCATATGCTTCAATGGAGCCGCGGCTGATCAGCCGCGGAAATCATATCCTCGCAGTACGCGGAGATTGGACGTAAGAGAGGCTTCAATGGAGCCGCGGCTGATCAGCCGCGGAAATCTCGACGCTGGTCGAGCCAAGTTGAACTTCATGGTGCTTCAATGGAGCCGCGGCTGATCAGCCGCGGAAATGCCGTGGCTCTCACGGGCTACGTCGCCTCGATCGCGCTTCAATGGAGCCGCGGCTGATCAGCCGCGGAAATCATGCATTGCTTTAGGTGTTGCGCGGGTTGCAGCGGCTTCAATGGAGCCGCGGCTGATCAGCCGCGGAAATCATGCATTGCTTTAGGTGTTGCGCGGGTTGCAGCGGCTTCAATGGAGCCGCGGCTGATCAGCCGCGGAAA
>Ga0163153_10007358_pt1 | contig 11879 bp, 16 predicted proteins | sample OliLakLV19MP6IB1_FD_148629 | JGI IMG/M metagenome (GOLD analysis project Ga0163153, IMG submission 148629) | Freshwater microbial mat bacterial communities from Lake Vanda, McMurdo Dry Valleys, Antarctica - Oligotrophic Lake LV.19.MP6.IB-1 | ecosystem: Environmental > Aquatic > Freshwater >... | reverse complement strand
GTTGGTGGACTAACTGTGAGGGTTCGCCATGATCCATTCACATAAGCACGTAGCGCATTAAGAGTTGAATCTAAAAATACATCTCCATTAGCTGCCGCACTACCTTTTGCACTTTCGAATGCGCCTGATGTGGCATACACCGTCACCGCAGTTATATTTAAGCTAGTCGCTATGTAGACCATTGGATTGACTGACATCGGATTGCTCCTTTAGTTTTTTGCAGGATCAATTTCGCCAGAAATAGTGCCGCTCGTAATAAAGTTTCCGGTGACGCTTCTGATATACAGAGCGCCATTTAACATGATGTCTTTGCATCTGTTAGTTGAAGCGGGGACGTAAAGATTAGTTCCGACTAAACCTGGCGTCTGATTTACTGCCGAATCTCTGACGCTATATGGTGCGGTGGATAGTGCTAATCCGGTAGTCGCTTCATTCATTACGCATACAGAGTAAAAACCCTTATTCTCAATTCTTCCGTAATTTTCATCTCGGATAATGTTCCATGAAGAACCGCCAGAGGAACCATAAGTTGAGGGGATTGCGGAACTCCCAGATGTGATTAACCTAAAACTCTGTGTTGCCATTGCTGCATTTGTCACCAGCACCATAACCATTAAAAAACGTTTCATTTATTTTTTCTCCTTTTAAAAATAAGTAGTCACTATTGAGCTAGGATCACTAGTTTCTGAGTTGTTTGACAAACTTTGTAGTTTTGCTTTTTCAGCTTCCATCATAAGAAGTGATCGCTCGTCTAACGGAATCCCGTACTCGGGCGCTAGTTCGGAGCGCAAAATCTTAACTAATTTTTGTTCCCATTCTTGTGGGAAATCTGGATTGTCTGACGCATTATCAAAATCATACAAACGGCGGCGATATGTGTACTGAGCCGTATAGCCAGCACCAGGAGTTTGAAAGATATGAATCTTTTGATTTGTCATCACCGGAGCTTTTTCTAAGTACACAAGTGAGGGAGTGCCAACACCTTCTCTAAGCGTTGTTGTAAGTGCTTCTGTTTTTTCGATGATTCTCAGCGGCGTGTAGCTCGTCCCTTGAACTAGTTCGAAAGTTTCTAGCGCCATAATGTTTGATGCAATTCCAGTAGGTGCAGTTCCCACAGAATAACTACGAGTAGATGCAGCAAGCGTCAGAGCTGTGATGGTATTTGAAATAGCCCACAGCCATCTGCCTTCTGAATCTAACTCCTTTAAAACAGCGTTAAGAAGTCCCACGGCATCAGACAAATCACGCGTGGTAGGGTTTTTAACGCCAATACCACGAAATGACCTCTTAATTAATTCTGTTCTAGTGATTGTCGAATCGCTATTAGGCAATTTATTCTACTTTCTTTTTAGGGCCGCGCTTTTTAAGCGTTTCTTCTTCGGAAAAAATCTTAAAGTTAGGATCAATACTCACTAATGCGTCAGCATCAGCGTCTTGCATGTCCGCAAATGGAGCGAAAAAGATAGAGCCCTTAAATGCGGATCTTGATTGGCATCCGATAGGTAATTGAACCGTGATGCCCTTTAATTTTTGACCGATATACTGAACCTTTTTCATACTTCCTTTAGTTTTTATTTATAGGGCAGGGAGTTTTTACACCCCCCGCCCTACGCATCCGTTCCTACGGTATTCCCATAACGTAAGCTTTTAATTAATCTGTAACTGCTGACGAAAACACAGAGACAACCCCGTGTTGCTTGCTGTTAAATTCAGCTTTTGCATGCGCCCAGATTGACTTGATTTGCATCCCTTGTTGGACATCGTAATCGAATCGTTTTTCTGTGAGCACTACTTTGCTGTTTCCGTTTTCTGGATAGGAACTCTGACAATATAGCAATGCTTGAGCACCACACAGATAGTTGATTGCAACGTTCGAAGACGATGCACCAACACCAGTGATGATTTTGCATTTAGGAGTTTCTTTTAAGATAACCCCATCCCATACGCCTAGCATCCCTGTAAAGATTGGGTTATCTAGACCACGCTCACGAGCGTATTGCTGGGCATTCTTCCAAGCGTCAGAGTTTTTAAGGTCTCTAGCGCAGTAGTTATGCACGAACATTACGTAGTACTCTTCACCGTTTTCAATTTTCACTGGGCGAACAATCGGATTAGACAATTGAGCCAATCTTTTCGCTAGCGAAATTTGAGCAGTTGTTAGTTGATCGTTTGATGTATCGATAGTGGCAAGTGCGGTTGCATGCGTTGCACTGTAGTTAGAAGTCGCAGCGCCGAACAAAATACGGTCAGACTGAGCTACATTCCATGCGTTTTTAGCAGTGGTATCAGCGGAACCGTAAACTGTTCCGGAGATAGATGCCAATGCTTCAAACATCTTGTCTTCCAACTTTTGAGCCATCCAAGTTGTAAGAGCTGGTCTGAATTCCTCTTGAAGTTCGAAAGGTGTACGTTGACGAGAGAGTGTTCCGTCATCTTTCACGGCATTTCTGTATTCTTCGAGCGTAATTCTGTGCCCGTAGAAATTCATTGCCTCTTCACTGCCTTCCATGGTTTCACCGGAAACTTTTCCAGCACCAGAAAGTGCGCGAGCTAAATTGAAAGTGACAGCGTCACCCTTTGCTTTAGAGAGAATTTCCTGTACTTGAACCACGGATTCAGAACTCATGCCCATATATGGTTTAAGAACTATTTTTTGTACGTATTCGCGAAACGCGTAGTCATTAAATTGCTCTGCTGCAATTGCATGACTTGTTGTGATTGATGTATCTGACATTTCTTACCTCGATTTATTACCAAGAAGATCTCTAAACGATGCGGGCTGAAATGAGCCTCTCCCATCTCCGCCGCTCGCTGATCTTGCCGATAGTATGTTTGTTGGGTGATTGAGTTTTGTTGCGACCTTGCCGGACATTTCAGCTTCGATTTCAGCACGAAGGGACTTTTTCAGTTCTTCACGAGTTTCCTTGCGGATATTCTCGATCTGTTCGTCCAAAGTATTTCCGTACTTCTTCTGCACCTGTAGGGTTTTTCCCGCCTGGTATGCTGCCTCACCTGGGTGATCGCTATTCATGATCATTTGCGCGAGGGATGGGTTATTGACAGTAGCTTCCATAAACAGATCGAATTTTTCCTGAAAGTCTGGATGCGCGGCGCGAGCCTGCGTCTCAGAAATGGTGAGCACCTTATTTTCAAAGTCTGGTTGACTGTGAGTTTGTGGCACTTCCTCGATGACGGGCGAATAGAGATTTTCAGATTGATATCTGCTTTTCAGCTCCTTCAATTCTTCTTCTAGTGCCTGTCGTCTTTTTCTTTCAGCTTGTATTCCTTTTAAAACTCCTGAAACGGCTTTATCCGCTTCTGGCTGCGCCTTATCTGTATTGGTTTCGATAGCAGGCTTCACTTCCGCTGCTGTCTCAACCTTTGGAACGGGCGCTGTTTCAATAGGAGTACTCGGAGCAGCTAGCGGTTCCGTGATGGATGTTTTTAAAGCATCACTCATGGATGTCGATTGCTGCGTCTCTATCTTTTCTACTGTTTTGACTTCTTCTGACATTGTTATCCCTCTCGATTTTTAACGAGTTATCTCTCGAATTGACCGATTATCCGGCGTCATCCCGTGTCTCAATCGCCCGTTACAGTCGGCGTCACTGAAAAAGAAAAAGGGGACTGACAAACGCATTTCTGCATCATCAGTCCCCTAGTCTTTGGAAACTTTTTAAGAAGCCCACAATGAAAAAGGGATACAAGCCTTAAAGCCCATATCCCCTAGTCATTAGGATTCTAGACGCTCTTGACTATTGGCTTTCGCCGCAACGGGAGCTACCCGTGAGCATCTTTAAATTTTTTTAAATCAAAACTCTTTTATCCTGGCATTTGCCCAGAAGCTTGCATCGCCATCATCTGCTGCTGCTGTATCTGCATTTGCTGCTGCTGTGCGAGCCTATCTAAAAATTCTTTTTTCTTATTTCCCGAAAGCGGGCTTGCCTCAACCAGCATTTCTACAGGAATCTGAATACCAGACTTTGCTAGACTTGCCAGCGTGTCAAACGTTTCAGACATCAAGTTAGTCGTTTCCGGCGCCTCATCTAATATTAAATCATATTTTCTTACTTCTAAATCAGGTTTTCTATAAAGTATTTCGTCCAGTAAATATGCGGCGACGCGCTTACGGGCTGCGCGAAGGTTTACAAATAGTTTTCTTATACTTTGCATCGATTGCTGCTGACGTAATTGGAATTCCCTGCCAGACGTAGCGTTAGAGCGCCCTTCAATTTCTTTATTTACACCACTTGAATCAACTTCATTTTTAGATTCTTGTAGTAATTGAAATTGCGATGCGGCTAATTCTGAATGGCGTACTGGTTCCACTTTGAATTCTTTTCTGTATTTAATCCATCCATCAGGTTTTGCGACTTCTTTACGTGCTACTAACTCATTCTCAAAAGCGCCTTCTTCGAACCATGTTTGATTGACGTTAAGAAGGTGCAGCATTTTAGAGCGGCGTTTATTTACCTCTCTTTGTGGGTCCATCTGCTGTTTAACAAGCCCGTAATGCTTTTTCTTTTTGTCGCGTGTGACGTATGCAGGGACTAGAATTAACGGAAACTTACCCGCCTTGTCATATGGCCTAATATCATACTTTTCCTCTAAAATTACATTCCATGCAAAAATGCATGAATTAAGAGAATACCTGGTCTCTGTCCATGACGTGGCACCTTCCAGCTCATTCAGTAGCTTTTTTATTTGGGATTCTTCCATTTCAGTCACATCGACTGTTCCGCCAGCGTGCTTTAGATACTTAGTCACAACGGGTGTTCTATAAAATGTAGTTACAAGACGAATGCGTTTTCTTTTTTTATCAACAAAGCTTGAAAATTCTTCTAGCTCGGCTTCATCGGCACCGCTTGTGTCACCTTTTTGTCTATATTGATCGGGATTAAACTCTTTTAATTTCTCTGAAAGCATGGGGGATGCCATTTCAGGGCGGGCAATAGCTATTTCTAATTCTTCTTTATATTTTGGAAACGTTTCTACTGCATCTTCGAAATCAAACCATATCGTTTCATGAAGTCTTTTAGCAGTTCTTAGCTCCCCTGTTCTTAAATCTTCACTTGAGCAGTATCTATCGATGACTACGTTTTCATTTGAGACATGCTTAACTTTATCAATTCCATCTATTCCGTCGAACTCTTTAAAAATCTTAAACCAGCCGCGTCCGTCGATGCATAAATCCTCAAACGCCATTGATTCTTGCAAATCAAAATCGCTACCGTCTTCTATGTGACGTAATTCTTCGCTAATTTCTGTGGCTTCGTTTTCTTTATCGCCGATGGGATAACATTTTGTATCGACCGTGAGTGCTTCTTGAATACCAAAGATTGCGTCCATTTTGGGCTTAATTCTATTAATTACGACGGCAGGCTGTCCTCTATCTTCCAGTGCTTTTTTTTCTTCATCGCTTAATTGATCACCATCGTAAAAGCTTCCGTATTCTTCTTTGTCTTTTCGCCAGCCTTGTTCGGATTTAAAATCGGAAATGAAATCAGCTTTTAGCTTTTTAAGCTTAGGGTGTTGTTTTGTTTCTAGACTGTTCGCCATGAAGGTCGTATTACTTCCTCTCTATCGTATGAATTTCCTCTGTCACGCTTTGGAATATTTGAGATAGTAGGCCTACTCATTATTCCATACCTGAAACAGTCATATGGATCATCCCCAGTCATAGGATCACCATCAACTGCGTCAACCTTCAATACATCTTCAACGTTATCAGGATTGTGTGTCATTCTTGTCAAACAATCAATTGTGATTTCACAATGACTGAAAATAAAAACTCGTGGGCCTTCTTTTTTTCCATCATCAAATTTTTTGTGGGCTAAATACATTCTAACTTGTGAAGCGCCTTGTTTTCTATCAATATTCGCCCGACGTAATAAGACGCCATGCTTCGAAAAGTCCTCAGATATTGTTGGATCACCGCCTTTTTTTTGTGCCCAACAATCATGCCCTGCCCAGAAAATTATCCCGCCCTCATTACGCTCGCCCGATTCAGTCATTTTCTTTAAATATTCTTTTACTGATGTAATCTGTTCATCTATTCGCATTTTCGCTCTGACAATTTCATTTACTAGATAAACATTTCCATCCTCGTCACACACCCAGAAATGCCACGCTGAGGGATGATTAAACCCGTAGTCGTATGAACCGAACCAATTCCAGTGACGAGGAATTTTAAATGGTTTTACGACATGTATGTCTCTCGAAAATTCATTGAAAAATTGGCCTGCCTGAATATCCCAATCGCCATACAAGAACGCTCTGCGCAGTAATTCGTTTTTAAGGGATGAAAGACGTAGTTTATAATCAGGATCGGACTTTTCGAGTGCTGGATTATCTGAGACAAGGGCTGGAATAAAATTATAGTCAGAAGGCTTTTCATTTCCTTCATATTTTCTTTCTACAAAAAGGCGCTTAAGCCACTTGTGCCCTATGCCTCCGGGGTTTCCGGTAAGTAACGTTCTAGCCTTGATGTGAGGACGAGAAGAGCGGTTACAAGTACGTAAAAAATCATAATAGTCATGCGGCCAATCACCCGCTTCTTCTATGGCTAAATCATGCATCTCCCTACCTTGGAACTTCATTAGGTCTTTTTTAGGCCCGCAGTATGCAAATCTAAGTTGTGAGCCATTAGGAAGCCGCAACGTTTTTTTTCCCTCGTTGTAGTACTGACGTAATTCTGGGAACTGCTCAAAAAGGGGCGAGATGTGGTTAGATTCTAGTTCTGGAAATGTGCGCCTAAAAATATATCCAATACTCCCAGGATATTCGAGACGGCGCATTAACATTATTAGCCTTAACCCGTGAGATTTCCCCCCGCCCTTAGCCCCACCGTACAAAGTGACGGAATGCTTTTCAATTGATTCAGCAAATTGCCACTGCTTTTCAGTTAGTGGGATTTCTTTCACGGTTTATATTTTGTGAAATGTAAATGTACTGGCGGCGCGTCTTCATCTCCGCTGATTTTTGTAGCCACTGGGCCCATTGTTCTATCAAAAATACTTTCCGCGTGCGGTAGGCTTCCTGAAATTGCTTTCGCGTATATTGCTATAACGCGCATTTCAAGTCCCTTAGTCTCTCTGTTTCTAGCGATTGATTCGATCTCAGTGATACTCATTTCATCGAGTTTCTGCACTAGACGTAAATATTCAGACTTCCAGAACTTAGATGAGCCCTTTAAGTCGCCTTCAATCGGCGGGCGTCCTGGCCCACCTTCTTTACCTTTTACAAAATCACGTCCGCCTGTTTTTTTGCCTTTAGCCATATAGATCCGATTTTAAACTGATGTAATTTACTTAAAATTTAGGGCAGGTATTTTTAAGTACAACACAAATGATTCAAAAATCAATACGGTGCAACTGACGTAATTTAAATTTGTTTTGCATGACAGATTCTTAGCCTACAATCTTTCTGCTATAGTTAAAGAATCTAAAATATCTCGCCTTTACAAAAATAATCCGGAGGATTTCGTGAATAAGCTAATTTTAATTTTATCCCTGTGCTCTATGGCGGTATTCGCTGGGGGGTCATTCGGCACTTCTAGCAGTGGCGGCGGCGGTGGTGCAAATCCGTTCAATCAGGATTTAAATACTACCGATACTCCTGTTTTTCCTGGAATAACTTTATCAAATTTAACAGCAAATAAAATTGTTCTAACTGATGGATCTAGTAACCTTTCATCTAGTCTATTGACGGTTTCCGATCTTTCTCTTGTAGCAGGGAGTTCTAGTTTGGTTACGGTAGGAACTATTACAACCGGGACATGGAGTGGAACTATTATTTCAAATGCAAAAGGGGGAACAGGCGGGGATTCCTCAGCATCAACCGGAATAGCACACGTTGCAGCGGGAACATGGAGTTATTCGGCGGTTAATTTAGCAAACAGCGACGTAACCGGAAATTTACCAGTCACTAAATTAAACTCAGGTTCAAGTGCAACTTCTTCTACTTTTTGGAGAGGTGACGGCACGTGGGCAACCCCTTCGGGCGGTAGCATTAGCGGATCTACCGGGGCAACTGATAACGCACTACTTCGCGCTGATGGCACCGGAGGATCTACGTTACAAAATTCTAGCGTTACATTATCCGATGCCGGATCGTACTCAAGCACCCTAAGCGGAAGTATAACCACCGATGTGGTGGGAATGACTATTCTAAATAATACGGGCGGGAATACCCAAGTAGGGTATGCCGATGGCAGCGGAGGAAATTGGGGCGTCAGATCTAGCGGGTATTCTGCAGCAAACAGTACGGCGGCGGGTGCCACACACGGAGGGGGGGCATTTGTTGGCTCGAAGGCAAATTATGTTTACGGAGCGGTAGGCATTGCTAGTGAGGGGGTTGGTAGCAATCCACGACTAATAGGAACTCAAGGATCGGCGGGAACCGGCGGAACACCATCAACGGCTATTGGCGGATTTTTTGAATTAGCGCCAAGCAATGCTTATACTGTATCACCGCCTAGTGGAATTATTTCTGCGCTCTATGTTACAAACAATGCCCAAGCCCAAGACATCGCAAGATTTGCAGATGATTCAACGGTAGTAATGAAAATTGCTGACGGCGGGATTATTACTTTAGGCGCGACATCAGCAACCCCAAAGCATATTTTAAATACCGCCACGGGCACAACGGGCTCGGACGCTTTGACTCTTGCAAATGGTCCAACTGGAACCGCCGGAGATGCCGTTGGTTACGTTAAAATTACAATCAACGGAACTGATCGTTACATTCCATTTTGGTGAAATTGAAGTAAATGTGTCTAGCGTGCATACTTCTTATTTTTTAATTATCATGTCGTATAAAATCATAGCAACTACAGGAATTGACGCGCCTACAGCTCCAAATATCCCCGACTTTACTTTAAGTGTGGCTATCTCTATTTCTATTTTTTGCAATTGAATGCTAATTTTATTGCTAGATTGCTCTAACCTTTTTAGGTCGGCCAAAACGTGATTTGACCATTCGTGCCATTCGCCTGTCATAGTAAAATTATTCTATCACATTTTTTTAAATTGCTCTTGGCATCCTCCCCACGCAATTCATCGCGGCGCTTTTAAGCGCTTTGAAATTACTAATCGAATGTATTCCGACAGTGTTAGTTTGATGCCGACTTTCTTTTCCATTTTTTCAGTTTCTGCTTGGAGTTCTTTTTTTAATTTTTCGTCCAAACGAATATTTATTGTGGTTTTCATTCGCTCCTGCTCCACTTCGGTTTTCGATTTTGTGTTATTTTCATTCGCTCCCGCTCCTGATCCTGCTCCAACTCCCGCTCCCGCTCCAGCTACTGCTCCCGCACCCGCTCCCGCTCCAACTCCAACTCCAATCCAAGCTATCGCCCAAACCCCAACTCCTGCCCCCGCTACCGCTACCGCTCCGACTCCAACTCACGCTCCCGCTACTGCTCACGCTCCCGCTCCAACTCCTTCTCCACTTCGGTTTTCGATATTGTGTTATTTGCATCCGAAACTCTCAATCGCCGAAAGTCTCACATACCAAAATTTGCAATTTAATTTCTGCTCGTCTTTATAAGATTTCAGAGTCCATTCTCCGGTTTCGTAAACAATCGCTGGATCTTCAAGTTTTACACACGTTTTATCGACGCCAATTAATTTTCCAGTATAAAAATAATTAGCGCACATTAGCGTCACCTGTTGTCCTAATAAACTTGTTAGACCTTGTTTTTCTTCACTCGTTACTATCATTTGCATTTGTTTTTATCCTTTTCGTCTACCTGTATAACACTATAACACGGTGTATTACATAAGTCAAGGGAAATAACACGCTGCTTAAACGTGCCTCATAAGTCAAATCTGCGCCGTAACTAGCCGTTTATTTAGAGTTTTTGAGCCTGCAGGGTTAGCCCTTTGAATTGATTGTGGAAGGGCTTAAAATCGCCTTTTTACCCGCATCATTTGCAAACATTTTTTCTACGCTATGGGTTGGTCCGGTAGCCCATAACCTCGCTTTTTTATTTACGGCCATAATTAAGTGTGCAGTTTTAGGCGCTATATATTCTGAAACGTAAACAGGATCTTTTTGATCCATTACCCACTCCCAAAACTTATCGTGATCAAAAACATTTAAATATCCTTTCACACCTCTGTAGGGTGGATCGCAATAAATTACCGAGTTCGGTTTTATTTTTACTTTTTCGTAACTCAAAGCCGAAAAATTTAACCGCTCCAAATTCTCCAAATACTGCAACCTCTCTAATTGCTCCAATTGCTGCAATTGCTGCAATCGCTGCAAATACTGCAACCTCTCTAATTGCTCCATCCGAACGGTTTGTCTCACGAAGGATCGTCTTGCTTTTATCGAGGAGTCTTTTGGGAAAGTAGATATTCCCAATGCCTGTATAGATACATCGTCAAAAATATTAAAAACTACAGCGTTATGTAGAGAATGTTTATAGGATTCTATGTGTTTCCCAAATAAATAGTCCCTCTGATTATTCCCAAAACTCCAAATAATTCTCGTGTAAGGGCATGTATCTTTATCTCTGAAAAACTCTTGTCTTGTAATGAACGAAGGCTTAAAAACATTGTAATTATACTTACCATCTATGGCGGCTTTTATTAATTCAATATTCCCAGATTGTAGCTCGTTAAAATGAAAATGCTTGTAGTTATTTCTTCTATGTAAAAGCATGAAATGAGTGATTGAGAATCCACCACCGAATAGGTCATAGAAATTATCCGCCTTGGGAAAAATGCTGCATATTTTATGGGCTATGGAACTTTTAGATCCCATATATGGAATGCCGTAATTATCCATTTACCAGCACGCCGCAGTTTGGACATTTTATTAGTTGAGAGTCTTTTTCTTTTGGATCAGATCTTGGTTCTGGTTCATCTATAAAATCAGGATCTATAGTTATATTCAAAGCCGCAATCTCCGGGAGATTGAAACCTATTAACTCTAAATTTAATTCTGGGACACTTTTTATAAAATTACTTAAGTTATTCCATTCTCCGCCGTGTTTATTTGCAGCAATAAGAGCTTCTGTTTCCCATAGCTCATCAGCTTCAACTTCGCGGTATTTAAATCTTTCACCTTCTATTAGTACGTGACCTTCTGCCACCGTTTTACAGGGTGTAATATTAAATGACCTATCTATTTTTATTTCTGCATCTCCGGGCAATACTTTAGAGCGCTGATGGCCGCCGATTAGCCTTTTAGTCGTTCGGTTAAATACAAAGCCAGATAAGTCTCCGTATTTTAAAAGCGAGGCTTTTAGTGACGCTAATTTTTCATCTGTTATTTTTCTAGGGTTTTTTGGATTTGGATTTAGATCTTTAATTTTCATACGACAAATATAGTGGATGGCATCGGGAAATGCTATTTTTGTATATTCTTTTTTATTTTTTTGAGCCTTTGGCTAATCCGAGACTCGCTAACTCCGAAGCAATCGCCAACCTCTTTTTCTTTGAAACCCCATACATATATTAAAAAGAAAATTACTCTTTCTTTTCCCTGTAAGACTTCAACAGCTCGTTTAAAATCATACCCATTGATTCTAGCCTCTTCGCTTGATCCCGTAGAAGAAAGTTGTATTTCTTCCTCGTATTCGTCGTCCAATCGATTGAGCAATGGATCACGGCAGATGCCTCCAACAGTTCGTCCATAAATACCTCGAATAGCCTCGATAACTCTTTGCCTTGCGGTTTGTTTCCAGCGTGGGTTTTTGAGGCCTCCCAAATAAGCCTCCTGAGCGATATCTTCACAGTCTCTCTGAAATCCAAGCCCTGTAGCAATGCTTCGATATCGGCGCAGCAATTTTTCATGATCTTGCATCCTTTTTGTTATTTAGATTGATACATTTTCATTCGCTACCGCTCCCGCTCCAGCACCCGCTCCAGCTC
>Ga0163153_10007350_pt1 | contig 11891 bp, 9 predicted proteins | sample OliLakLV19MP6IB1_FD_148629 | JGI IMG/M metagenome (GOLD analysis project Ga0163153, IMG submission 148629) | Freshwater microbial mat bacterial communities from Lake Vanda, McMurdo Dry Valleys, Antarctica - Oligotrophic Lake LV.19.MP6.IB-1 | ecosystem: Environmental > Aquatic > Freshwater > Lake... | reverse complement strand
AGGCATGTTCGTGACAATTCACGGACCCGGAAAACGAAACGGGGCGTCGACGTTCCATCTCAATGGATCGCGTCGACGCCCCGCGACGTCTAGCAAGCCCTGACGGACGGGCCGAAATGCTGTTGGGGGGGACTTCCAGGCCACGAACCAGTCGCCGACAGTCGATCCTTACTGTCGCCGCCCCCCACAGCAAATCAACACGATGTCAAGGCGACATCATCTTCATTCAAATCCTGCCGGCGCGCAATCTCAGCGCGAAGTTTCCGCGCCGGGCGTTGCGAGTCGCACTCAAACGGGCCGAGGTTGCCCGCGCGCCGCGAAGCCGACAAGACGATGTCGACTTTCACTGGCTTCCACACGACATGTGGCAGCGGACATTGTGCGAATTGGCTTGCGATTGTCAAGCAACCCGGCGACGACTTTTTTTTCTCGCGCGGAATGGCGCCAGCAAAGCGTTGCTAGCATTGCATCTTGATCGGCGACGCCGTTCGCGCTTACCATAACCTTGATCTGGGTCTGATCCGCAGCACTGAGTTCTTGTCGCATGCCCGAGCCATTGCCTACGCCGTCCGCGTCCGAGGAAGAAACCGACGTCGCGCGGCGCTTGGCCGAGATGCTCGCCGGCGACGAACATCTCGATCGGATCGCGCTCTGCGAATCGCTGTTGGGCGTCGCGTCGTGCCGGCAGTTGGGAATCTATAGAATCCCGGCGGGCTTTCGCCTATCCGTCGTGATTCCCGTCTACAACGAGATTGCGACGCTGGCGAAAATCGTCGAGCGCGTGCGGCAATGCGGATTGCCGACGCAAATCGTACTGGTCGACGACGGCAGCACCGACGGCAGTCGCGAGCTGCTGGAGCAATGGCGCTCCGAGCCGGGTTTCACGATCGTCTTGCAACCGCGCAACCAAGGCAAGGGCGCGGCGCTCCGCGCAGGCTTCGCGGCTTCCACCGGCGATATCGTAGCAGTGCAGGACGCGGACTTGGAGTACGACCCCAGCGAATTGCCGCGGCTGGCGCAGCCGATCATCGAGGGCCAGGCGGACGTGGTGTTCGGCAGTCGCTTTCGCGGCGACAACCAGCGCGTACTGTACTTCTGGCACTACGTCGGCAATCGCGTGTTGACGCTGCTCTCCAACGCGTTCACGAATCTGAATCTGTCGGACATGGAGACGTGCTACAAGCTCTTTCGGCGCGACGTAATTCAGCGGATCGCTCCGCGGCTGCGCGAGAATCGCTTCGGCTTCGAACCGGAGATCACCGCCAAAGTGGCCGCGCTGCCAGAGATCCGCGTCCACGAGCGCCCGATCAGCTACGCTGGCCGCACTTACGCGGAAGGAAAGAAGATCACCTGGCGCGACGGATTCCGCGCCCTGTGGTGTATCGTGAAGTATCGGCGCGGGTAGCCAGGCCGCCCGACGCCTGCGTCGGTCTACTCGCGTTCGGCGTTCGAAGTCAAGTGCTTACGAATGGTTTGCGCGATTTGACTGGCGCCATAACCGTGTTCGACGAGCAGGCAGGGGATCTCGAACTGCTCGCACAACGGGCGCAGGCGCTGTTGCACGTCGTGTCCGATCAGCGTGCGAATCAACAACAGCAGGTGCAAGCCTCGGTTGCGAATGCGTTGCTCGAGCGAGTCGAGAATCGCGGGGCGAGACGACTCATACGTCTGCCAATCCAACTCGTCGAAATCGAAGACCCGCTGCAATTGCCGGCGCACATCCTCGCGGGCGACGCCGCCAATCATCAGCGCGGTCATGCCTTGGGTGAACGTGCGCACGTCGGCGCAACTGTCGATGAGCGGCTTGTCCTTGTCGGCGCCCGCCTCTTGCAGTCGCTCCAGGTTGCGTCGCAACGCGCGGAAGTCGGCGCCTTCGTTGATTAGTTCTTTGTACGGCATCACAAGTTCCAGGACTTCTTCGTCCGACGAACCGCAGACGGCGATGGCTTGTGAGACCAGTTCGCGGAATTCCTCGGCGCCTTCTTCCGGCAGGTTGAAGTGCGAGATCGCGGCCCGCAGCTCGTCGATCAATTGGCGACCTGTTTCCCGCGCGGCGCGGCGGCGTTCTTCTTCTTGCAGTTGTCGATCGCGCATTGAGCGTTCCTGGTCGGCGCGCCGATGCCTCGCTTCCGCCGAGGATTTGACCCGCTCCTCGGCGTCGCGAATGTAGGTGTCCCAATTCGTCTTGAAAGTGGGCTGGAACGCTTCGATGAAGCCCGGCTCGTGTTCCTTCGAGATGCCGACCAGCTTGCGAAACACGCGCCGGCTTTGCGCGTGCAGTTCCTCGGTCAGCTCCTTGGTCTGCAGCAATCGCACGCGACCGACCCAGACCATCAGTTGCGACATCTGCTCTTCGCGCGAGAGCATGTCGAAGTGCGTGGAGACGAGATCGACTTCCTTTTCGAGGGCTTCGAGCTGGCCTTCCGGAAAGAAGGTCGCGCTCATCTTCAACAGCCGGTCCCCTTCGGACAGCGTCGCGTCGGCGTCCGGCTGCAAGCGCTCGATCTCGGTGCGAACTTCCTCGTATGCCTTGCGCGCCTCGACCAGCACTTTGCGCGTCTCCTCTTCTTCTTGGAGCACGCCTTGCAATTCCTGCTCCGCATCGCGGCGGCGCTGCGCGATCTCGGCACGGGAATCGGCGACCAGCTTTTGCGCTTGTTCCCAGGATTCAAGATGGTTCTTGAGCTGGGCGATCTTCGGCAACAGTTCGTTCAACTTGGCGTCGTCAATGGCGCACTCGTCCAATTGTGGTTGCCGGACGCGCTTGATTTGCTGGGATCGCTCCGAGGCCACGCGATAAGCCTCTTGCGCCGTCGATAGTCGTTGCGTGGTTTCGGCTAGCTGGCGATTCAGACGATCCGCGCTGCAACGGGCTTCGGTGTGGCGAACGAGTTCCGACAATTGATCAAGCGACTTGGCCATGAAGATAAGTATCCTTGGTTGTCTATCAATGCGAGTGCCGCGCTAGGCGGTACGGTATCGGCCGCGTTCTCGCAACGGAAACGTCTCGGCCAGGCGACGCGCCTGACCGCCCTCAACGCTCATTCGCGCGCCGGAACCTGCCCTTCCGAGGCTGGCGCAGTTTGCGCCGCGTCCAATCGGCGCAAGCGGATGTTCCGCAAGGCGGCCGACGTTTGCCAAGAGGCGATGCCCAAGGGCTCGCTGGCTTGAACTTCCACGCGAATCGAAATCTTGTGCGACTTGATCTCGAAATCGACGACCTGCTCGTCGTCGATCCAGGCCGCGATCCGCTCCGGCGTAACGCGGAGTCGAATCTTGTACCATTTGTTTTTGTCAAAGCTCATAAACTTCGTCGTCTCATTCATCGAGGCGTCGAAGCGATCGATACTGGACAAACCGACGATGGTGCCGCCCCAACCGCCGACGATCAAAGAGCACGGAACTTCGCCGACCGGAAACGTCAGCCCGCAGAAGAAATCGGCGCCGTCGACGCGCATCGCCTCAAGTTCGATTTCATAATTGGTGCGCGGCAGTTCGCCGCCGTCCCAAGTGATGCCGGTCATGTCTTGACCGACGCCGAGCACGATTTGGCCGTCAGCGACTTCGACGCTGCCTTGTCCGGCGAATTCAGATTCCTTCCAACCGTCGAGCGACTTGCCGTCGAACAGCGGCCCGTCTTCCACAGGCTTGGTTTCCGCCTTTTCCGGCTCCGCGCCGCGCGCCGCGCGATCAAACGGCCAGGCTATGAATTCTGAAGCGCCGCCTAGGTTGCGCTCCGGAATCGGAAGGCAAGTGGTCCGGCAATGCGTGGGAGTCGAACCTAGTCCGATTAACGCGTGTTGCAAAGATAGCTTCAACACGCCAGCGGTAGACCACAGCATTAGGACCGAGAGCAGTACTTTGACGTAATGTCTCGAGGTCCAATGAATCCGCGTTAACATTTTTCCCCCGTTTGCTGGTCGGACGACAGCCCTCCCGACAGCACCTTCATATCATACACCACGCGTGTCATCTGAAAAGCAGTCGAGTTCCAACTTGCGACGCAACGAATCCAACCCCAGGCATCCAAAACGCTGCGCGCAACTCCGCTCACACCATCTTAGATCAAGGGCGCAGGATTAAACCCCCTATCTGGGTTGCGGGCGCTGAAGTTTCATGTGTTGAATGAGCGCAATTTAACCACGATTCACAGCTGCTGCAGAAATTCATAGTATCGCTGCGCAAAAAATAAGCTGGAGTCGGCCGTCAAGTCTTGGCGCCGGACTCGCGCTTAGCGAACACCATGCGGCCGGCGCTGGTTTGCAGGACGCTGGTCACGGCCACCCGCACCATTTGATTGAGTGCTTCGCGACCTGCCTCGACCACGACCATCGTGCCGTCGTCGAGATAGCCGATGCCCTGTCCGAACTCTTCCCCGGGCTTCACAATCCGGACTTCAAAATGCTCGCCGGGCAGGAAGATCGGTTTCAACGCGTTCGCCAAATCATTCAAGTTGATCACGCCGACGCCGTGCAATCGCGCAACCTTATTTAGGTTGTAATCGTTGGTTACCACCTTGCCGTCCAAGTGCTTGGCCAGCAGCACCAACTTGAGGTCGACCGGTTGCCCGGCGAATTCCGGAAGTTCCCGATCGTAGATCTGGAAATCGACCTCGGTGTTCGATCGCAACCGGTTCAGCACGTCCAGGCCCCGGCGGCCGCGCGTGCGACGCATCCTGTCGGAGCTATCGGCGATCGATTGCAGTTCCGCCAAGACGAAGCGCGGCATGATCAACTGGCTGTCCAGCACTTTCGCCTCGATCACGTCGGCGATGCGCCCGTCGATGACCACGCTGGTATCGAGCACGAACGGTTTGAGTCCCTTGACTTCTTTTGAGAATTCCACGTAAGGAATCAAGAAGCGAAAATCGTGTCGCGTTTGGATCAACAGGCTCACGCAGACGTAGCAGGTAATCATTGCCAGCACGAGCTGAGCCTGGTTGCGGACCATTTCCGAGAGCTGCAACGGCGTCAGCGCGAAGCCTCCCACATAGGCCAAGAACAGGCCCACAATCAGACCGAAGTAGACGGACGAAATGATGTCGAGTTGTTTGGTCCGGATGAAGATGTCGGCTGCGATGACGGCGCCCGCCAATCCGATGACCCCCAGGAACATGAGCCAGGGCAACCACAGGTTTTCTTCCGGAAGCACGCCGGAGCGAAGGATCGTCACGCCGACCGCCGCGGCCACGATTAAGAACAGGCTCCGTAGAATGATTAACGACATCGATCAGCAACCCGACAATTAACGACACTTGGCGCAGGGAACGCCAACCCAAGCAACGGGTAGATCAGCTCCTCCATTCTATCAGTCCCCCCTCTGGTAGCCAGAACAAAGTCAGTTTCTGGCGTGCAGATTCGTGCGCCGCATCGCCGTAAGCGCAACAATCGGCACGTCTTACAGCACATCACTGCAATGTGATTGAGGCGGGACGATCGGCGGCCGGTTGACAGGATTTCCCTGCGCGGATAGCATGACCCGATTGGTTTCGGGTCCGCTGGCAAAGGACTTACGGCGTTTTGACCCGCTTCTATTGGCTCGGCGGCTGGGGCGAGGAAGCCCGCGCGGTCGTGGGGCATTTTCCATTGGTAATCGCAGTCAGGGGGAATCGTGTCCATGCAGGTCGCACTACAGACGGATCTCAAGGGAATTGTGCTTGACGGTTCGGTGTTCGGCCCTCAGGAAATCCAGCAGATCACGGCCACGATCTCCGCTGATTTTGCCAACTACCGGGTGCTGCGCGAGGCCGTGCAGGAGCTGGAAGTTCGCGAGGCGACCCCGGCCAGCAAGGTCCGGCTGGGGGTCTGCTATTACCTGCTCGGTCGCTACCGCAGCGCCGCGGAGACGCTGAGCACCGCCGACGGCGGCGCGTTGGCACAGTTCTACCTGGGCCGCACTCGCGCCTCACAGGGCCAATACAACGACGCCATCGAGGCCTACCAAAAGGCCTCCAAGGGAGGCTACGACGTGGGCCTCGCCACGTTGGCCAAGGTCGAGGCGCTGCGCCAGGCAGGCCGCCACCAAGACGCCATGACGACCCTGGACAGCTTGTCCGGCGCTATCGAACAGACCGCCGAATACCTGTATCAACGGGGCGCGACCGTCGCGGCCCTGGGGAACAATCCCTCGGAAGTCGTGGCGCTGTATGAACGGGCCGTCGAATCCGACCCGGCCCATGCCGGCGCCTTGTTCGGCCTGGCGCTCGAAAACGATCGCCGGGGCAACGATGACGAGGCGCTCAAGCTCTACGAGCGCTCCGCCACCCGTTTCCCGAGCCACATCGGGGCGTTGCTGAACTTGGGCGTCCTGTACGAGGACGGCCAGCGCTTCGATCGCGCCGTGCAGTGCTACCAGCGCATTCTCGAAGCGCATCCCAATGAGCCGCGCGCCCGGCTGTACTACAAAGACGCGCGTGCTTCCGGCGACATGTTCTTCGACGAAGACGCCCAGAAGCGCCGCGACCGCATGAGCCAGGTGCTGAGCATTCCGGTCACCGATTTCGAGCTCTCGGTGCGCAGCCGCAATTGCTTGCAGAAGATGGGTCTGTTGACCCTAGGCGACCTAGCCCGCACGTCCGAGCAAGAGTTGCTCGCCAGCAAGAACTTCGGCGAAACCTCGTTGGTCGAAATCAAGGAAATGATGGCCTCGAAGGGGCTGGAACTGGGTCAGTTCGCTCACGAACGCCCGATGCCGGAATTCACCTTCGAGCCGGAAGTGATGTCGGCCGACGAGCAAGTCGTGCTCAACAAGCCGATCTCTGATCTGAATCTCTCGGTTCGTGCCCGCAAGTGCATGATCCGCCTCGGCGTGGTCACCATCGGCGACCTGCTGCGCCGCACCGGCGACGAATTGCTGGAGTGCAAGAATTTCGGTGTCACCAGCCTGACGGAAGTCCGCGAAAAGCTGACGATCCAAGGACTGCGACTGCGCGGGGATTGAGCGGGGGCTAGCTATTGTCGCACCGGGAGTCCGATTCGATGTGTCAGGACGTCACATTCTTTCGGTGCGGGTTCGCCTGCGCGGCGCTATGTGTTTCGTTGGCGTCGCTGTCGCGTGGCGACGAACCAGCGGCCCAGGATCTCGCCGATGAAATCCTGGCGGCCGCGCGCGGCGAGTTGCCGAAACTGCCCGTGCCGACGTTCGGCGGCCTTCAGCATTGGAACGACACGCAGATCATCGGCGGCTGGCGCATTCAGCAGAACGTCCTCACCGGGCACTACCGGCTGCTGGATAACGACGAGCGCCGGCAAGCCTGGGGCGTTCAATCCGTTTGCCAGCGTCGCCTCGACACGGCCTGCGAAAATGGCGACGCGAAGCCCGCGCGCGGAGAAGTGGTGATCGTGCTGCACGGACTCGGCAGCGGGCGCTGGGCGATGCAGTCGCTGGTCAAGCACCTCCGCGAGTCCGGCTTCACGGTGGTCGACGTCGGCTACTCCACCACGTCCGGCACGGTCGCCGATCACGCCGAAACGCTAGCGAAGATCGTGAGCAGCTTCGACGAAGCAGAGAAGCTGCACTTCGTCGCGCACAGCTTGGGCAATCTCGTCACGCGCCGCTACTTCGCCGACCTCGCCGCGGACAAGCGAGATCGTCGAACGCGCGATCGCATCGGCCGCATGGTGATGCTGGCGCCGCCCAATCATGGTTCCGAGCGCGCCAAGTTCTGGGCGGAGAGTCAACTATTCGTCAACACGCTCGGACCCACGGTGAAAGAAATGGGCCCCCACTGGAAAGAACTCGAAGCCACGCTCGCCGTGCCCCCCGGCGAGTTCGGCATCATCGCCGGCGGCCTCGGCAATCAATCCGGCTTCAACCTCACCATCGACGGCGACGACGACGGCACGCTCTCGGTCGACGAAACCCGCCTCGACGGCGCAGCCGACTTTGCGGTCGTCTCTTGTACGCATTCTTTGCTCGTCTATCACGACGACGTATTGCAATACACGACGCGGTTCCTGCGGCACGGAAGGTTTCAAGGCGAGGAATGAGGGTTGGTCTCGCGCGGCAAGGCACCTTCGGTCCGAAACTGGCTTCGCCAACCGCAGGATGCTATCATAAAGGTACAGTCCATCGTCTCACATTGCCGACCTTCGTATGTTGACTGACTACCTCGCTTACCGCACCGCCAGTGATCAAATTCGCGCGTTTGCGTCGGTCGGCGAAAATCCGGATGAGAATCGGAACAAGTCGACTTTGACAGCCGCGGCGACAATGGAGGCCGCCGAGTGCGAGAGCTTTCTACAACTTGGCATCGACGCATTTCACTGGCTGATTCGCGCGGACGAACAGTACCGTAAAGCAGTCTTTTCTGGCGCTCTTGAGTACGATTCGTCGTTCGACGCCTCGTTTGACGAAATGGCGCAGCGGTGGCTCAAGTCCGGCGCTGCCGCCGACGCTTGGATTGAGTCGCTCGCCGGTCGTGGCTTAGCGCCCGCGAATCTTCACGATTTTCGTGAGTGCTTGAGGCAGATTCGATCAATCGTCGAAGAAAACGACGAGGTCACCGGCGAGATTGCCGTGCTGCGCGATCAAGCGATCGAAGCGTACCACGCAGGGGACACGGATGAGTGGACGCCGTAACCGACGCGCACCAGAGTTTAAGAAGCTGTTCGCTGCATTGCCGGCGCACATCCAAGATCACGCCCGCGAAGCGTTTCAGCGGTTTGTCGCCGACGCTTCGCACTTGGCGTTGAGACATCACGCCCTGAAGGACAATGACCGCGGTCGTCACAGGGCCGGCAGTTTTTCCGTTTCAGTCACTCGAAGCTATCGCGCCATTTATTACATCGTCGAAGAACAGAACGTCTGGTACTGGATAGGCACCCACGCCGACTACGACAAATTCACCGGCCACAAGTAACCGCTCGCTCGGCCCCTCCGCCGCTCAATTGCCCCCCGCTTCCCACTCCCGTATATTCGAGCGATCGGCGTTTGCCCCTGGTTGCCGCTCCTGCTCCGCTTGAAATACGGTCATGTCCACCCGCCAACTCATTTCCGCCACGGCCGCCAAGCCGCCGTTTTTTGCCGGCGTCGACCTGGGCGGGACGAACATCAAAGCTGGCCTCGTCGACGACCTGGGCCGGCCAATGTCCTGGGTCAGCGTGCCGACGGATCCCCGTACTGGGCCGGAAGACGCCGCGAAGCGTATGGGCGAAGCGGTCCTGGAAGCCATTAAGCAGGCCGGCGCCGAACGGGAGCGCGTGGTCCGCGCCGGGCTCGGCAGCCCTGGCACGATGGACATTCCCGCCGGCAAGCTGCTCGAACCGCCCAATCTGCCCGGCTGGGACAATTTTCCGATCCGCGACCGCGTCAGCTACTACAGCGGGCTGCCGGTCTCCTTTGCCAATGACGGCGGAGCGGCCGCTTACGGCGAGTTCTGGGTCGGCTCCGGCGAAGATTTCCGCAGCATGGTCCTGCTGACGCTCGGCACCGGCATCGGCGGCGGGATCATCGTCAACAACTTCTCGCTCGACGGCGAGCACAGCCACGGCGCCGAGTGCGGGCACATCATCATCGACTACCAGGCGGACGCCCGGGTCTGCAATTGCGGCCGCAAGGGGCATCTCGAAGGTTACGCCAGCGCCACGGCGCTCATGAAACGGACGCAAGAAGCCCTCGATAGCGGGCGCAAGAGTTCCCTGAGCCATCGGTTAGACAACGGCGAAAAACTTACGCCGATCCTGATCGGCATGGCGGCCGAAACCGGCGATTCACTCGCTGAAGAACTCATCATGGAAACCGCCATGTACCTCGGCGTGGGCGTGGTGAGCCTGATGCACACCATCGATCCGGACGGCGTGGTGCTCGGCGGCGCGATGACCTTCGGCGGCCACGAGACCGAGCTCGGCCGACGGTTCCTGAATCGCGTCAAACAGGAAGTCGACGAGCGGGCGTTCCCCATTCCCGCCCAAAAAACCGTCATCGACTACGCCCGCCTCGGCGGCGACGCCGGCTTCATCGGCGCAGCCGGAATCGCGCGGGCGGATTATCATAGGGAAAAAGGATGAAGCCGAAATTCGGAACGCGGAACGAGCCTGCTTCCCACGTTCCGAATTTCGCGTTCCGAGTTCATCCTTCGCACACTATCGTGCGCCGGAACCAGTAAATCTCCCCCGAGGCTCCGACGTCCTTGCCGCATCCTAGCTGTCAGCATATCCGCAATTTCTCCATCATCGCCCATATCGACCATGGCAAGAGTACGCTCGCCGATCGGTTGATCGAAACCACGGGGACGGTTCAAAAGCGCGAGCTCCGCGAGCAATTGCTCGATGACATGGAGTTGGAGCGCCAGCGCGGCATCACGATCAAAGCCCGCGCCGTGGCGATGTCGTACATGCTCGACGGCACGCGCTACGAATTGAACCTGATCGACACGCCCGGCCACGTCGATTTCCACTACGAAGTTTCGCGCTCTCTCGCCTGCTGTGAAGGCGCGCTGCTGCTGGTCGACGCCTTCCAAGGGGTCGAAGCGCAAACCGTGGCCAATGCCTACGCCGCGATGGAGCACAATCTCCGCATCGTGCCGGTGCTCAACAAGATCGACCTCGTTCACGCGCGGCCGGATGAAGTCAAGGAAGAGATGCAGCAAGTGCTCGGCATCGAGCCGGACGACGTCGTCGCCGTGAGCGGCAAGACCGGCATCGGCGTGCCTGATTTGTTGAAGGCCATCGTCGCGCAGATTCCGCCGCCGGACGGCGACCCCAACGCGCCGCTCCAGGCGATGGTGTTCGACTCGCACTACGACGAATTCCGCGGCGCGATCACGTATGTCCGCTTGATGAACGGCGTCGTCAAGAAGGGGCAGAAGATTCGCTTCCTCAAAACCGGCGCCACGCATGAAGTGCTGGAGCTGGGGCAATTCGTGCCGCTCCGTCGTCCTTGCGAACAACTGCAAGCGGGGCAAGTCGGTTACCTGATCTGCAACATCAAGGACATCAAGCAAGTCCACGTCGGCGATACGGTCTCCGTCCCCGGCGACGCCGCCGCGCTACCGCTCCCTGGCTATCAAGCCCCGAAGCGAATGGTCTACTGCGGACTATATCCCTCGGACGGGCAGGATTTCGAAGAACTGCGCGATTCGCTCACCAAGCTCAGCATCAATGACCCCAGCTTCGAGTTCGAGCCGGAAACCAGCGACGCCCTCGGCTTCGGGTTCCGTTGCGGCTTCCTCGGCCTGTTGCACATGGAGATCATCCAACAACGGCTGGAACAAGAAGCTGATCTCGACCTGGTGCAGACGGCGCCGAACGTGACCTACGAAATTCTCACCCGCAACGGCGAGACATTGCGCATTTACAATCCGCAGCGCGTGCCCGACGTCGGGGTGATCGAGGAGTTCCGCCAGCCGATCGTCAAAGTCAACTTCCTGCTGCCGGCCGAATACATCGGCCCGATGATGCAGCTTTGTTCCGACCGCCGCGGCGTGTACGTCCGCACAGAGTATCTTTCGCCGACGCGCGCGATGCTCGTCTACGACCTGCCGCTGGCGGAAGTGATTTACGACATGCACGACCGGCTCAAGAGCATCACGCGCGGGTACGGCACGATGGACTACGAGTTGGTCGGCTATTTCCCGGCCGACCTGGTGCGCCTCGACATCCTGGTCAACGGCAACCGCGTCGACGCCCTCTCGATCATCTGCGACAAACGCGACGCCGACCGCCGCGGCCGCGCCATCGCGAAAAAACTCAAAGCCGAAATCGACCGCCACATGTTCGAAGTCGCCATCCAAGCCGCCGTCGGCAGCCGCATCATCGCCCGGGAAACGATCTCCGCGATGCGCAAAAACGTCACCGCCAAATGCTACGGCGGCGACATCACCCGCAAGCGCAAACTCTGGGCGAAACAAAAAGAAGGCAAGAAGCGCATGAAGTCGATCGGCAGCGTGGATA
>Ga0163153_10007349_pt1 | contig 11892 bp, 9 predicted proteins | sample OliLakLV19MP6IB1_FD_148629 | JGI IMG/M metagenome (GOLD analysis project Ga0163153, IMG submission 148629) | Freshwater microbial mat bacterial communities from Lake Vanda, McMurdo Dry Valleys, Antarctica - Oligotrophic Lake LV.19.MP6.IB-1 | ecosystem: Environmental > Aquatic > Freshwater > Lake... | reverse complement strand
CCATTTGGGGACAAAAAATTAAGCCACAGATTCACTGATTTTTATTTAAAAAGTTAAATATAATAATTAGCGTAGCAGCCTTTGGCAGCCACAGATTTTTCTGATTATACTTTTAATCTGTGAATCAGTGGCAATCATTTTGTCTTCATCAGTGGCTAACTTATTTTAAATACAAGTTATAAAACTTTTCGATTTCTTCCTTCGAAGGTTGTATAAGCGGTCGCACAACCCGAAATCCAACAAACATTCCATCTGTAAGCCACCACTTGCTTTTTGGTATTTGCGGGTCGCGTTGGTTCCAATTAAAACTTGAAGCAATTCTGTTAGCACAGCGCAATTCTTTTGCGTCATCCATGTAAGAGCCACCCTTTACACTTTTTGGATATTTTGAACCCACGGTCGTCATTGGATTTTTTGAATCTATTTTTTCGTAATAAGCAGGATCGTATTGATCAATCGTCCACTCACTTAAATTACCGAGCATATCATACAAGCCCCAGGCATTTGGTTTTAACTGACCTACATGATGAAACTTGCCATTACTATTATCTTTAAAATACCCATACTCTTTCAGGCTTTGTGCATCGTTGCTAAAGGGATAGGCTGTTTCACTTCCTGCGCGACAGGCATATTCCCACTCAGCTTCTGTTGGTAGCCGAAAGAAAATTCCTGTTTTAGTGTAAAGCCATTTGCAATACATAATAGCAGCTGTGTGGCTCATACTATTGGTAGGATGTTTTCCATCGCGGCCCATGCCCCAGGTTAGGTCAATGTATTGCGGAGTTGCGCGTGTAACGCCATCAATGGTTTTGGTTTGTGGAAGTGCGTTGTCTTTAAAATATAAATCCCATTCAGCAAAAGTCACTTCTTTAGTTGCCATCCAGAATTTAGAGAGTTCGATTTCTTTTTGTGGACTTTCATCGCTATCTCTTCCGCGCTCCATTGCGGAACTGCCTATTTTAAATTTCCCAGCCGGGATAGCGGCCATCTTGAAGGTGAGGGTTGTATTGGGAATAGATTGATCGTATGTTTTAAAATCCTGAGCGTTGGATATACCAATCCCAAGAACGAATAAACATAAAAGAAATTGACGCATAATTTGATGTTAGTTGAAAGCTGAAAGTTTAAAGTTAGCTACTTTAAACTTTTTACTTATTTGATTCTCTTTATCAGCGCCATATAAAATCCATCATACCCTTCCGAAGGTAAAATCCATTTTTGATCAACCAACTCGAATGAGTCTTTCCTTTTCTCTAAAAAAGCAAGCACTTGTTTTTCATTTTCAGATGGAAGTAAACTACACGTAGAATAAACAACCAAACCTCCGGGCTTTACCATAGTTGTATAATTTTCTAAAATGTGTTGTTGAAGTTCTTTTACCCGCTCAATAAACTCAAGCGACAATTTCCATTTAGCATCAGGATTGCGCTTGATCACACCTAATCCCGAACAGGGAACATCAAGCAACAACCGATCGGCAGAGTTTTCAAGTCGCTTGATAGTTTTGGAAGATTCTATCACACGTGGTTCAATGTTTCCAACACCGGCTCTTCGAGCACGTTTTTTCAATTCATCTAATTTCCAACCCTCCGTATCCATGGCAATGATGCGACCTTTGTTTTGCATGAGCGCAGCAAGGTGCAACGTTTTGCCACCACCACCTGCACACGCATCAATCACACGCATACCAGGTTCCACTTTTAGAAAAGGTGCTATAAGTTGCGAACCAGCATCCTGAACTTCAAACAAGCCATCTTTAAATTGTTGGCGTGTAAAAATATTCTGTCGTTCGGCTAATAGCAATGCGTCCGGAAATTGCGGAGGTGCATCGGTAGCTATTTCCTCGGCATCAAGTTGCTTTTGTAATTCCTTACGGGAAATTTTTAATGTGTTTACACGTAAAACAACTTTGGCTTCTTCATTCAAGGCTGCTAATTCTTTGTCCCAGCGCTCGCCAAATTCTTTTTCTCCCAACTCGTCAAGCCAATCAGGAATTGATTCTCTAATTTTTCGTTCAGATTGCAAAGCTTCGTATCGGGCTTCAATTTCTTTTTTGTCAAGATCTTTAAATTCTTCCCAATCGGGCAACCCGGCATTGCTCCAGATGCACCAAACTCCTAATAATTTCCAGAAATCATCATCTGCAGCCTGCGACACTTCTTTAAAGAGTCGATGCCAGCGCACAATGTCATAAATCGTTTCAGCAATAAACCGTCTGTCGCGCGCACCCCATTTCGGATTGCTCTTCAGAATTTTCTCAATCACTTTGTCGGCATATTTATTATCAACAAAGATTGAGTGAAGACCCTGAACTACGGCTTCTGATAAGTTTAAATAAAGTCTCACGCTTAATTTTTCTTGAAATTTAACCGTTAATTCTCACAATTCGCCATCTAACTCTTAACTGGGGTTGATTGCGTGGATTACTCCATATCTTTTGCTTCGGTTGAGATCCGGTTTTTTGTCATTAACACGCAATCTGAAAAAGGAGGAAAATCAAAGAGAGAAGTGAAGCTTAATAAATCGATTGCCATTTTGGTTTTGAACTTTCTATTTTACAAATCCTCTCGAGCCTTTCTAATTCCCTTATCGGCATGTTTATTGTCTGCAAAGATTGAATGAAGGCTTTGAACAGTGTATATGTATAAGTTTCTGCATAGTTTCACCCTTTGGGTTTTTTTCTTGAAATTTATATGTTAATTCTAACCAACTCCATCTAACTCTAACACCATGAAGCGTAGAAATTTTATTCAGGCAGGCCTCACTACTGTAGCATCTGCCTGGGCGTTCAATCCATTACAAGCTAACAACCAATCAGCCAAGCCAGCGGCAGGCAAAACGTTCAAACTGAATTATGCGCCACATGATGGTATGTTCAAGAATCATGCGGGTGCTGATTTTATCGATCAAATAAAATATGCGGCTGATCAGGGTTTTAGGGGAATAGAAGATAATGGTTTGCTTGGGCGAACCGCTGAGTATCAGGAGAAGATTGGAAAAACGCTGGCTCAACTAGGAATGACGATGGGTGTGTTTGTAATTGATGGCGGTGATAATTGGAAAATTTCGTTGACAACAGGCAAGCAAGAGTTTAAAGATAATTTCGTAAAAACATGCAAATTGTCTGTTGAGGCAGCAAAGCGAGTAAATGCAAAATGGGCTACGGTTGTTCCTGGTTTTTTTGATCGCAGAATGCCAATAGGTTTGCAAACGGCCAATGTGATGGATGCTTTACGAAGAGGTGCCGAAATTTTAGAACCCAGTGGTTTGGTGATGGTGCTTGAACCATTAAGTGACACTCCTGAATTATTCCTACGTAATTCTGATCAAACTTTTGAAATCTGTAAAGCAGTGAAAAGCTCTTCATGCAAAATTCTTTATGACATTTATCACATGCAACGCAACGAAGGCAACCTGATTAATAATATTGATGCATGTTGGGATGAGATCGCATACTTTCAAATAGGAGATAATCCCGGAAGGAAAGAACCAACCACTGGTGAGATTAATTACAAGAATATTTTTAAACACATTTACGATAAAGGATATCGCGGCATCATGGGCATGGAGCACGGCAATGCCAAAGAAGGCAAGGAAGGTGAGTTGGCGTTGATCAATGCTTACAGAGAAAGTGATTCATTTTAAATGAGGTATCTCTAAAAACTCCGTTCACCCTTCTCTTTTGGAGGAAACAATAAATAGGTTTGAAAAGAGAAAGATGCACTTTACGATGGAAGAAAACCTACTGGATGCAGTCACCCCTCTCCGCTGGAGAGGAGGACGGGGGGGTGAGGTGTTAAAACGACAGTTCATTGGTAGAATGGGGAGGGCTTGCCTTCCGAAAGTGAATGAAGGGGTTGAGGTAATAAAATAAGGTTTTTAAAGATGCTGATAAGATCAAGAATTAAATAATACACGTTGGTATGATGATGAATAAGAGGAGAATATTTTTTATTGGTGTTCTATTAATTATTGCGCCACTTTTTTGCAAGGCACAGTTGGGTGGTGTGGGTGATAGACTTCTAAAAAGAGCTAAACAGGCTGCTAAAGATCGCGGCAATGATGAGATTGATGCCAGTCGCGACAAATTAGATTCTACCGATTTCAATTACGCCATTACTGTAATTGACAATTCAGGCATAATGAATGGAGCAGATTTCAAGGACAATTTTGTCAAGGGTTCTTCAAAAGTAAAAAGTGTTTTTGGCGATGATAATGCTAAATCAACAGCCGAGAGGTGTCGCGATATTTTGGATCGTGCGGAATTTTTGTACGGAGCTAAAAGATTTAAACTGGCTGAGGTTTCGTTTTTGGAAGCAAAACTCGCTTATGAAGTAGAGAACCTAACCTCCAACATTAATTATAGTAAAGTACTAGCCGACCTCGGATTACTATACGCTACTATGGGTCGGTATAATCTGGCCGAATATCATTCTTCGGAAGCACTCTCTATTCGCGAGCAAACGTTAGGAAAGGAAAGTAAAGCGTATGCCGCTTCGCTTAATAATATGGCTGTGCTCTATCAGGAGACCGCACGCTTCAATGAATCAGAAAATTATTTTAATGAAGCACTTAAAGCTGTTGAGAAGTTATTTGGAAACGAGTCGCAAGAATATGCCGTAGTGCTAAACAACCAATCCATTCTTTATGCCGAAATAGGTAGGATAGATCAAGCTGTTCAGAAACTTAACACGGCAATAGCGATTGTTGAAAAACTGAATTTAAACCTGAACAGTCAGGTAGGCTTTCAATCCAACCTCGCTTTGCTGTATCAACAAACAGGAAAGCTTGCAGAGGCAGAAACAGTGTATTTAAAGTTGGAGAAGAAATTAAAAGTAATTGCCGATAATCCTTATTATGGTGGCATTCTCAATTCGTTAGGCTTGCTCTATATTCAACTTGACAAAATGGACAAAGTTGAAGATTACCTGAAGCGAGCTGCCGATTTTTATTTAAAACGATTCAAAACCAAAGACAATCCCAACTATGCGAAAGTAATAAATGACCTCGGTAGTTTTTACCGTATGCAAGGCCGATATGATGAGGCCGAGAAAAACCTGAGTGAAGCGTTGGCAATTCGCGCAACGGTTCTTGATACCAACCACCCCGATTATGTAAAGTCGCAGGAAGACCTTGCCATACTTTATTGGAAGAAGGGTGACTTTGCAAAAGCAGATGCAGGTTTTGAAATTGCGATGGGTAAGTCGTTGGATTTTATTAATCGGTATTTTCCGCCCATGAGCGAAGCGGAAAAAACAAAATATTGGGATGTGCTGCAACCGCGCTTTCAACGCTATTATAATTATTGTTTAGAGGCAGCGGCAACGCAACCGGAAGTAGTTAAAAATCTTTATGATTACCAGATGGCTACCAAAGGCTTGCTTCTTAACTCAACTAATAAAATTAAAAAGGCAATTCTTTCGAGTGGCGACAACGAATTAATTAACGAGTATGTAGCCTGGCTTGATAAAAAAGAAACGCTTGCGCGTTACTATTCTTTATCGAAAGAAGAGCTGACAGCGCAAAAAATAGAGTTGACTTCTCTAGAAAAAGAGGCGAATGATATGGAGCGTTCGTTGTCGCAGCGGTCTGGTGATTTCTCGAAAGGCTATGCTGCTGAGAAAGTAAGTTTTACACAGATTGCTACTGTGCTTACTGAGACCGAAGCGGTTGTGCAGTTAATTCGCATTCGCACTTTCGATAAGGATTTTACGGCTGATTCAAAGTATGCGGCATTAATTCTTACTAAAGGCGCAACTGTTCCTAAGTTAGTGGTGTTGGATAATGGCAATCAATTGGAAACCCGGTATGCGAAGTTTTATCGTAATGCGATTCAACAAAAGTCAGCCGATCAATATTCATACGATCAGTTTTGGGCACGCATCAATCCCGCTTTAGCGGGAAAGAAAACACTTTACATTTCTCCCGATGGTGTTTACAATCAGATCAGTTTAAACACGCTGAAAAAAAATGATGGCCCTTATTTACTAAATCAGTATGATTTGATAACCGTTGGAAACTCAAAAGATATTCTAGACTTAAAAAGCAGAAAGACCGTTGCCGGGAAGAAGAATGCTTTTCTTTTGGGTTTCCCCGATTATGGTGGTGATGCCGTTGCTGCCTTGCCGGGAACGAAAGTTGAAATTGATAACATTGTAAAAATTTTAAAGGCGGGCGGTTATCAAACAACATCCTACTTACAAAAGACTGCCACAGAAGCAATTCTTAAATCAATGAAAGCACCGACTATTGTACACATTGCCACGCATGGCTATTTCCAACCGGATGTTGAGCAATCGGCTGCGGGTGTAAATGAGGAAAATGTTCGAAGCAATCCACTTCTCCGCTCTGGCTTATTGCTGGCCGGTGCCTCGCCTACGTTGAAAGGGGAGTTACTGCCGAACCTTGAGAGTAATGACAATGGCGTGCTAACCGCTTATGAGGCAATGAATTTAGACCTTGAAGGAACTGACTTGATTATATTAAGTGCCTGCGAAACTGGTTTGGGCGATGTGCGTGCAGGTGAAGGTGTGTATGGCTTGCAGCGTTCGTTTCAGGTAGCCGGTGCAAAAGCGTTGGTGATGAGTTTGTGGAAAGTAGATGATGCCGCTACGCAAGCATTGATGACTAACTTTTATGCAAACCTGGCCAAAGGCGGCAGCAAGGCTAAAGCATTTAAACAAGCGCAACTACAGTTGATGACAAAATATAAAGACCCTTATTATTGGGGCGCGTTTGTGATGTTGGGGATGTGAGACTGTATTGAAACTTTCAAAGACCCAATCCCATAGGGAAGATATAACTACTTTCCAATCGCAGTTAGTATTCTATCTTCCTGAATTAGGACATCTCTCATTAAAAGATTGTATGGGAAATGCTTATGCTTTGAATTTTTAAATCCTTCAAGGATTTTCAAAAGAGTAGTTGAAGTAATTAATGATAAATTCAACTCATAATCCAGACCACAATCTTTAACAAAGTCTTCCGAAAATTCTGGGGCGATAAGCAAAGACTTAATTACCTTATGATTGTTTAGTTTCAATAGATTTGAATAAGCCTTTAATTGTCTTGAAACTGAACTAAACTTATTAAAACCACTTTCCTTTGAGGTTTTGCATTCTACAAGAATTAGATCATTGTTTCCAAGATTTAAAATAATGTCAATTTTATCTTTGTCTGTGTTTACGCCTTTTCTAATAGACTCATCAACATTAAATCCAAGTTTACCAAAAATTGTCTTTGTCAAATCTTCGAATTTTATTCCAAGTTCGCTCTCTTTTATTTCTATACCATTTTCTTTCAAAGCCATCAAATTCCTAAATCCAATATTTTCATAGTTTTCCAAATAAAGATTATCCGCATCTTTATACTGACTAAGTATATTCAAGATTAGATCCCCTCGCGACTTGATCTGACGAGATTCAGCAAAGAGCACAAGTTCTTTCTCAGAAATAATTTCCAATATATCTTGTGGCTTAATATTATAGGAAAGCAAGAAGTTACTTTTTAAAATATTCTCTTCTTGAATTTGAAACTCTGCCTTAACTAAATCATTTAATTGCGGCAGAGTCTCATTCAATTCATTAAGAAGCTTTTCATATCCATCTATTGAGATGCCAACTTTTTCATCCTGTTCAACCTCATCAAAATACTTTATCAAGCTACTTATTTTTTCTTCTAAGGTTACACCTTTAAGATGATGGGGAATTTTCAGATCCTTTTCAAAAAAATCATTTAGAAATTGCTTTTTCTCAGTAACATTTGTTTTCTCTTTGTGTATTTCATGGCCTAACACATCACTAAATGATATCCCTCCGCTAATTATGCTTCTAATCTTTTGATCTAAACTATCACGCCTATCAATGTTGTGTCTTTTGCAAACTAAATTAATTTGAGGCTCCCTAAGCAACCTAAGAACACGTCTAAAGAATTTATCTCCAACCTCTTTACCACGTGTTTTTCTTAATATCCTAACAATCTCATCGGCCACGTAAAGAGTATTAGTTTTCTTTGAATAGAAAATAACTCCCGTTGATTTTAGCTCATTTATTACATTGTCAATGCTCGTTTTTACAATTGGTACAACTAAGTAATTGAGAAGCTTCACCTCCTCTTGAGAGAGTCCTAACTGATTTGAAAGAGTTGATAATATCGTTTGTTCATCCGCAGTTATTTTCTTTTCATGATTATTAATCTCATCATTCGTGTATGCCGTATAAACACATGCGTGATAGATTTTATAATCTTTCTTCCTTTGTTCATCAATATCAGATTTATCGTTATCAAGAGTATTCTTGAATTTTTTTAGCTTATCGTCAAAATCTTTTAACTCCCTCTCATAAAGTCGCGCAAACCAATCCTGTTTCATTATGCAATTTCCATCACGAGATATTACATCAATAATAAGATCGAATTGAGATTCATAATTTAGAAACTGTTCTTTGATGTAAGCACCAAATTCATACTGAACAAGATTGAATACTTTAGCAATATTAATATTGTCCATATTCTTCAAATCTCTGCTCTTATCACTAAGGATTCTATCAACCTCCCCTATATTTTTTGGGTTTGCACTTAATATGCTGTCAATTATTTTAAGAAAGGAATTTTTCTCAAATGAATTAAGGTTTTCTAGAATTTTTTCGAGCTTCATAATTAATGAGGGTAAAGAAGAATTGGGGATAAATTCTACTACTGTTTATTCAAGTAAATATAATTAAAATAGTTATCCTTCAACTCCCCGTCTTTTGAATGTGTTCCTCACCGGCAAACAATATCGGTTAGCTATTTCAGTACGCTTGTTGGTGACCCCTGCTATGCAATCACGCAACACCAACAATTGCAAGAGGAAACCTTAGTTGTTATTTCAATTTTTTTCGCTTTGGTTTTCCTTTAATAATGTTCTTAGCATTTAGCTTACTCACAATCTTTTTTCCGGTCTTTGCTTCAATCTCCTTCCTTGTGTTTCCTGCAATCGTTCCGCCTTGTTTGGCTATTACTTTATTTTCGTCTGATGTCTTTGGTTTCTTTTCCTTTGAAATTTCAGGGGTGGTTGCCACTGCCAGCATGTTTAAAACCAATTCCAGATTGGTCATGTGGTCGCGAAGGTTTTCTTTCTTTAGGTCTTTGTGTTTTTTGTATTGCTTAACTGATTTTCCGCTCCATGCTTTGGTGATGATGTCGGTAAGAACAGCGAAATCCATTCCTTTTTTCACGCCTCGTTTTTCCCATTCGTCTGTCAGCTCTTTTCTTACTTCAATACTTTTTAGTCGTTGGTTTATCCATTCTTTGGTGTATCCTTTTGCCATGTAAGTTTCCATAGCGCGATCAAAACTTAGTTCGGAATCTTCGGTTTCTTCAATGCGTTCATAGCCGACTTGCGCTAACCAAAGTTTAAAAGGTTCAGCTTTTGGCGATGGGATTGATTGAATTAATCGTAGAAGTTGCTCAGTATTAGCAGCATCGGTTATAAAAATTTACCATCGGCTGCCTGCATTTTCAGTTGACTACCTTCTCGTTTTAACCGCGTTTTCAGCACACTCCAGTATTTTCTTGGATTTGGACTGTCTGTTAGAATGCCGACTACGTCTACAATAGAGAAATACCTTTGTTCAGTTTCTTCATCCCAATGTGTTCTTACCTTTTTTGATTTAAATAATTTTATGTCACTCATAATTTATCTTGTTAATGTTTCATCATTTAGAACTGTTGACAATTTGTCGGCAAACCGCCTGTGTAGTCAGATCGAATATATATAATTGTTGATATTTCTGATATGTGAATATTAAATCTGTTCTTGCACTTCTAAATTTTATTGTTTAAAAGTTTACCTTTAGGTCATGAAAAACCTAACCACATTGACTTTCGCAGTCATAATACTTTTGGGCGCTTGCACGCCTTCTCAAACTAAACAAGATGAAAAAATGCTACGCCACGTTGTGCTCTTCAAATTTACTGACACCGCATCACCCGAAGACGTGAAGAAAGTAGAAACTGCTTTTGGTGAGCTAAAAGGAAAAATCAGTCTGATCAAAGATTATGAGTGGGGCACTAACTCCAGTCCTGAAGGCTTAAATCAGGGCTTGACACATTGTTTCTTTGTAACCTTTGCCAGCGATAAAGATCGTGATGAGTACTTGGTTCATCCCGATCACCAGGCTTTTGTAGAAATCTTGAAGCCACACCTTGATAAAGTTACGGTAGTTGATTATTGGACTAAGTAATCAAACTTTTACAAAACGACTAAGATTCCTGATCATGAAAAGGCGTCTGACCGCTCAAAGCGGTCAGACGCCTAATTGCTGAAGCTCTGGAATAGTTTTAAATCTAACCTCAATGAAAGCTTGCCTCGTATTATTATCCTCGTTGCTGTTGCTTGGTGCGTGTGTCCAGAAAAATAGTGAACAAGTTGTAACTGAGTATGAAGCTTTCAGGCCACAGTTTCATTTTACACCTAAAACAGGTTGGATGAATGACCCCAACGGATTGGTATATTATGAAGGCGAGTATCATTTGTTTTATCAACATTATCCGGATAGCACGGTGTGGGGTCCCATGCATTGGGGGCATGCGGTTAGTGAGGATCTTTTTCATTGGGAACATCTTCCGATAGCGTTATATCCGGATTCATTGGGTTATATTTTTAGCGGAAGTGCTGTTGTCGATTGGAAAAATACGAGTGGTTTTGGTTCAACAGAAAATCCGCCTCTTGTCGCAATATTTACTTATCACGATATGGAAGGTGAACGTGCCAGCAAGATTGACTTTCAAACTCAAGGCATTGCTTACAGTTTGGATAAAGGGCGTACGTGGACTAAGTATGATCACAATCCGGTTTTAGCAAATCCTGGCATTCGCGATTTTCGCGATCCGAAAGTTGCCTGGAATGAAGTGAGTAACCAATGGGTGATGACGCTTGCAGTGAAAGATCATATTGAATTTTATGCATCACCCGATTTAAAAAAATGGAGCAAGCTCAGTGAGTTTGGTAAGTCAATAGGCGCGCATGGTGGCGTGTGGGAATGCCCTGATCTGTTTCCATTAATTGATGAAGCTGATAATACACAGTGGGTGTTGTTGGTAAGTATAAATCCGGGCGGACCGCAAGGTGGCTCGGCTACACAATATTTTGTCGGTGATTTTGATGGCAAGAATTTTACACCTCAGGATACACTAATCCGTTGGATTGATTACGGTGCTGATAATTATGCCGGGGTTACGTGGTCGGATATTCCGGCAACGGATGGCCGCAGATTATTTATTGGCTGGATGAGCAACTGGCAATATGCCAATGTGGTTCCAACCAAAGCCTGGCGCAGCGCCACTACTTTGCCGCGTGAAGTTGTGCTCAATCAAAAAGATCAAATCTTCGAATTGAAGTTTAAACCAGTAGCAGAAATTAAATCGATTGTGCAGACTCCAAAATTTTTTACGGGAGATGCTTCGCTTGAAAGCCCGTTGTCATTAATTGAGTTTAATGTTGATGCAGGCTCGCAAAACTTTACACTAACACTTTCTAATGATAAAGCAGAGAAAGTGATTATCTCTGCGACTGATGGTTTGTTTTCAGTTGACAGAACGGCTTCAGGGATTACAAATTTTAGTGACGTTTTTCCAGCTGTCAATAAGATGAGTGTAAGGGATGTACAAATCAGAAACATAAAGGTGTACCTTGATTTAGCATCGATAGAAATATTTATAAACGATGGTGAGCGGGTGATGACCGAGATTGTTTTTCCTGAAACGCCATACAACAAAATCAAACTAGAAAATTCAAATCCACAATTTATGATCTCGTTAATTTCTTCAACCCTGAAATAGTTACTTTCTTCTTGAAACACGTTGCATCAGTTGACTCTGCAACTTCACACCTAACATGAGTGATACCCAGGC
>Ga0163153_10007347_pt1 | contig 11895 bp, 9 predicted proteins | sample OliLakLV19MP6IB1_FD_148629 | JGI IMG/M metagenome (GOLD analysis project Ga0163153, IMG submission 148629) | Freshwater microbial mat bacterial communities from Lake Vanda, McMurdo Dry Valleys, Antarctica - Oligotrophic Lake LV.19.MP6.IB-1 | ecosystem: Environmental > Aquatic > Freshwater > Lake... | reverse complement strand
AAGGAGATGATTGAGCGGATCGCGGCGGTGAAGAAGCTGCTGTACGTCGACCAGTCGCTCGACATCACCGCGGAAGTCATCACGTACATGAACAACCAGTACAAGGCCAACGTCCCCGCCGCCGGGAAAAAGGGGCCTTGAGGCCCCCAGGGACCCCTCTCGCCATGAGCCAGCCGGCAGAGTCAGGCATCTCGTACACCAGCGGCGCCGTCGCCGCCGCCCTGGGCGGGACGCTGATCGGGCGCGCCGACCTTCCGCTCACGGCGTTCGACACGCTCGAGTCGGCCGGGCCCCAGTCGCTGTCGTTCATCCGTGCGGCGTCGTTCGCGCGCCAGTGGGCCGCGAGCAGGGCGGCGGCGGCGCTCGTCACCCGCGGCGTGGACGTGCCGGGCCACGACTCCGCTTCGCGCGCGCTGATCGTCGTCGACGACGCCGACCGCGCGTTCGTCAAGCTCCTGGTGCTCGCCACCCCCAAGCCCCCGCCGCGTCCGCCGGGCGTTCACCCCACCGCCGTGATCGACCCCGGGGCGACGATCTCGCCGTCCGCGCACATCGGCCCGCACTGCACGGTGTTCGGCGGCGCGACCATCGGCGACAACGCCGTGCTCGTCGCTCGCGTCCATGTCGGGATGGGCTCGAGCATCGGTGAGGGCTCCGTGCTCCATCCGGGCGCGACCGTCTACGACCGCTGCTCGATCGGACGTCGCTGCATCCTGCATTCGGGCGTGGTGATCGGCGCCGACGGGTTCGGGTTCCTCCCCACGCCGACCGGGCTGCTCAAGGTCCCGCACATCGGCACCGCCGAGATCCACGACGACGTGGAGATCGGCGCGACCAGCTGCGTAGACCGCGGCAAGTTCGGGGCCACCGTCATCGGCGCGGGCACGAAGATCGACAACCACGTGCAGATCGCCCACAACGTCCGCGTCGGGCGCTCGTGCGTCATCGCCGCGATGGGCGGGATCGCCGGGTCGGTCACCATCGGCAACGGCGTGCGGATCGCCGGGCACGTCGGCATCGCCGACAACCTCACCGTCGGCGACGGCGCCACCGTCGCCGCCAAGACCGCGGTGATGAAGGACGTGCCCGCCGGGCAGACCTGGGTCGGGTGCCCGGCTCGCCCGCACGGCGATCAGGTCCGCAGCTGGGTCGCCGTCAGCCAGCTCCCCCTGTACATGAAGCACCTCAAGCGTCTCGCCGAAGAGGCCGACGCCGTCGAGCACCGCCCCCCCGCCTACACCGCACGGGCGGACCACGAGACCAAACGCCCCAAAGCGGCCGAGTGAAGCCGGCTGCGATCTTCGCTACGCTTGGCCCTCGTGGCCGAACTCACCAGCCCATCCAGTGCTCCCCGCGTCGACGCCGCATGCCGCACGCTGCTGCGCCCCGCGATCCTGCGCGGCATCGGGCTGTTCACCGGCAAGCCGACGACCCTCGTCATCCGCCCGTCGGCCCCGGGTTCGGCGGCCGCGGGCGTGAGCTTTCGGCGCGCTGACGCGGCCCCGTCGGACGCCATCGCGGCGATCGCGGATCGCGTACACGCCGACGGGCGGCACACCGTGATCGTCAACCCCGGATCCCCGGCGAGCACCGGCGTGCAGACCACCGAGCATCTGCTCGCCGCGCTCGTGGGCCTGGGACTCTGGTCGGCCCAGATCGAGCTCGACGGCCCGGAAGTCCCCATCATGGACGGCTCGGCCGAGCCGTTCGTCCGGGCGCTGCTGGCCGCGGGCGTGGTCACCGGTCCGGGCGTACGCGCCCCGACGTTCACGATCACCACGCCGATCGTCGTCGAGGCCGGCTCGGCGCGGATCGAGGCGTCGGCGCTCCCCGACGGCTCGGGCGCCCCGCGGCTCGAAGCCGAGTACACCCTCGACTACGGCGAGGCAGGCCCGATTCCGCGCCAGAGCGCGGGCGTCTGCATCCCCGCGGACGCCCCCGGCGACGACTTCATCACCGGCGTCGCCCCGGCCCGCACGTTCAGCCTCCTGGCCGAGGCCCTCGCCGCCCGTCAGGCCGGGCTGTTCGGTCACGTCACCCCAGCCGAGATGCTCGTGATCGGGGACGACGGCCGCCCGATCGACAACCGGTGGCGCCTTGCCGACGAGCCGGCCCGGCACAAGCTGCTCGACCTGATCGGAGACCTGGCGCTGGTGGGGGGGCCGATCGTCGGGCGCGTGGTCGCACGCCGTTCGGGGCACGCCCTGAACCACGCGTTGGCGCGGGCCATTCGTGAGTCCGCCGCCCGTTCCTGAACGACCCCGCGCACCCCGGAGGGGGCGGACGTTCGGGTGCTGGTCTGCAACCCGCCCGGGCCTGGGGGGTTAGACCTGTTGCCGGCCGCTGGAGCCGGGCGCTGCACCTTTCAGGTCGCCACCCATGCTGTCAGCACGACCCCTCTCCGGCCGCTCCCGCTGCTTCACGCTCATCGAGCTGCTGGTCGTCATCGTCATCATCGCGATCCTGCTGGGCCTCACGCTGCCCGCCCTCGGGCAGGCGCGCGAGTCGGCCCGCAGGCTCAAGTGCCTGACGAACCTCAAGGGCTTCGGCACGGGCCTCGCGCTCTACATGAACGATGCCGACGACATTCTCCCGCTCGTCCGCCCGCTCCACGGCGAGGGCGACCCGAGCGACCCGTCGCTCCTGGACGTGATGGCCGGCTACCTCGATGTGCCCGCGCCCGTGCGCAACCCGCCGGAGACCGGGTACTTCGAGGGCTACGACCCGTACCGCTGCCCCTCCGACATCGTCGGCAAGGACAGCGCGACCGAGTTCCAGCCGGTCTGGGCGACCGACGGTGTGAGCTACGAGTATTTCCCCGGCATTCTCATGTTCTTTGCCGAGTCGCTGTTCCTGCCAAACCCGGCGGAGGCGGTGACGTGGACGCTCCGCGAGCCGCGCTGGGCGAAGATGCCGGTGCTCATCGACCAGGACGACTGGCACCCCGGGCGCGCCCGCGGCCCCAAGAAAAACGCGATGTACCTTCAGGAGTACCGCGCCGACTGGGCCACGGACTTCACCCAGGAGGGGGACGACCTCTGGGGCGACCTGGTCGCCGACCTTCTTCGCTTCGGCGGGCGTCGCGAACCGCCGGGCTTCCCGCCCCCGTAATCATCGCTTCGCGGAGTTCTTCCTCCAATGACCACCGCCCCCCCCACCGAACCCAAGCTCCCGAGCCTGTTGGAAGATCTGCACGTCGCGACCGACCGTGCGGGCGCGCCCGGCGCGAGTGCGCCGCTTGCGTCGCCCTCGCGCGACGCGGTTGCGCGCCTGGGGAACCGGCTGCGCCGGCACAAGCGGTTCGCGGCCGCGCTCGCGGTGCTCCTGGCGATCGGCGGCGGCGTGGGGCTCTACTTCGCGCTGCGTCCGACGCCCCAGCCGGACTTTCTTGACGACGAGATGGACCTCGTCCTCGACTACGCGCTGCTCAACGACGACTTCAACAACTTGCCGCTGGATGAGCGTCTGAAGCTGATCACCGACCTGGTCGACCGGCTGAAGAACCTGTCATCGGGCGACTCGGCGATGATGGCCGCGTTCGCCGCGACTATCGAGGAGAAGGCCCGCAAGCAGCTCACCGAGAACATCAGCCGCCTGGCGATCGACATCTGGGACAAGTACGCCGTGGCGTACGACGGTGTGACGTCGGAGAACCGGGGCGAGTATCTCGACGAGACCTTCGTCGAATTCACGAAGATGATGGAGGCGATCGCCGGCGAGCAGAGCAAGAAATCCGACGAGGAGCGGCTCGCCGAGGTGAAGCGTCAGACCGAGCGCGACCGGGCCGCGATCGAGAGCGGGAAGTTCAACCCGCCCGCGCAGGCCCTGGGGCGCGTCTTCGAGTTCATGAACTTCGAAGTCGGCGGCAACGCGAGCCCCCAGCAGCGCTCGCGCGGGCAGCTGATGATGCGCGACATGATGCGTCACTTCCGCGGCGAGGACGTCAACGCCGAGGCCAAGCCCGCCAAGCCCGTCGAGGCGCCGGCCGAGAAGCCCGCGGAACCCGGGCCCAAGTAGCGGCGACGAACGAAGACGTACGCGGAGGACGCGGAGAGTGCGGAGGAACGTGGAGTCGATCCAGGAAATGGATCAATGGCTTCCCACACTTCATCCGCGCCGAACTCTCCATTCCACTAATTCCGGGTTCTCCGGCTTTCCTCCGCGATCTCCGCGTCCTCCGCGTTCCTTCCCTGCTTCCCCCACCGACCCGGCCAATGATCCCGCCGATCATGACCACCGAGCCCGGGCCGGCGAGCCCACCTCCCATCGAGCCCGTTCCCGGCGCCGAGCCGACCACCGCGGCGTCGCTCCTGCGCCAGCTCGGCCCCGCGGGCGTGCTCGGCGCGGTGTGGACGGTCATGCCCGCGATCGTCGGGACGACCATGCTCGTCTACCTCGACACGGTGTCGAAATACATCCAGAGCTTCGGGTCGTCGGCGCTGGCGGTCTACATCGGCCTGTTCATCGTCACCGCCGGCCTGGGGCTCCTGCCCACCTACACCCAAGCCATCCTCGCCGGGTGGTGCTTCGGGCTGGCGTCGGGGTTCCCCGCGGCACTCACCGGGTTCGTCGGCGCGTCGGTGATCGGCTACTTCGTCGCCAAGACCGTCGCGCGCGATCGCGTGCAGTCGACCATCGACTCCAAGCCCAAGGCCCGCGTCGTGCGCGACGCCCTGATCGGCCACGGCTGGCTCAAGACGCTCGGCATCGTCACGCTCCTGCGAGTGCCCCCCAACTCCCCGTTCGCCCTGACCAACCTCGTCATGGCGAGCACGGGGGTGCGGCTGTGGATCTTCGTCGTGGGCACCGCGATCGGCATGGCCCCGCGCACGTTCCTGGCGGTGTACATCGGGCACTCGCTGCACCTGGGGACTCAGGAGCTGACGCGGGAAGGGATCAAGAACGCCGCACCGTGGTGGGTGATCTATGCCGGTCCGGGGCTGATGCTCCTGGTGATGATCGTCATCGCGGCGATCGCCCAGCGCGCCCTGACGCGGTTTACGCACCGGGGAGCCCGCTGCGCCGCGTGCGGCCACGACCTGCGCGGGCTTTCGGACGCGACGGCGTGCCCCGAGTGCGGCGCCCCGGTGACGGCCTCAGCCTCGGCGACTCCCTGACACAAACCGTGCCACGCCTTCGGCGGCTCTCGGGCCAAGCCGTGGCACCCGGCGGCTCAACCGCGCCCGGCTTACGCTGTATCACTGGCGGGGACGGGCCGGGTATGGGGGGGCGTGGGGTTCACTCGGAGACCTTGAATGTTGATCCGTCGTTGGCTTATCCCATCGTTGTGCATCGCCGCCGTGAGCGGCGCCGCGGTGGCGCAGAACACCGTCCCCGTCCAGCCGCAGCAGCCCGCGCCCGGCGCGGGGGGCACGCCGCTCATCCCCCGCTCGGTCATCTTCGGCAACCCTGACCGGGCCGCGCCGCGGATCTCCCCCGACGGCAAGCAGATCAGCTTCCTCGCCCCCGTCGAGGGCGTGCTCAACGTCTGGGTCGGTCCCGCCGACAGCCCCGACGCCGCGAAGCCCGTCACCGACGACAAGTCCCGCGGCATCCGCCAGTATTTCTGGGCCTTCACCAACCAGCACATCCTGTATCTCCAGGACGAGGGCGGCGACGAGAACTGGCGCATCTACAGCGTCGACCTCGCCACCGGCAAGAAGACCGACCTCACCCCCTTCGACTCCATCCCCGGCGAGAACGGCCAGCCCGTCAAGCTGCCCAACGGCAAGCTCCTCCGCCCCACCGCCCAGATCGAGAGCGTCAGCCACCGCACCCCCGACGAGATCCTTATCGGGCTCAACAACCGCGACGCGCAGTTCCACGACCTCCACCGGCTCAACATCCGCACCGGCAAACTCACCCTCGTCGAGACCAACGCGCAGTTCGCCGGCTTCACCACCGACGATGACTACCGCGTGCGGTACGCGGCCAAGTTCAACTCCAAGGGCGGGCTGGACATCTTCAAGCCCGGCCCCGCCAAGGGAACGGAGCCCGGCGAGTGGGTCCCCGACGAGACCATCCCCGCCGAGGACGCGAGCACGACCTCGACCGTCGGCTTCGACAAGACCGGCGACGTGATGTACATGCTCGACTCGCGCGGGCGCAACACCGCGGCGCTTTTCGCCGTCGACCTCAAGAGCGGCGATAAGACGCTCGTCGCCGAGGATCCCAAGGCCGACATCGCCGGCGTGATGATGCACCCCACCACCAACGTGATCGAGGCAACCTCGAGCACGTTCACACGCACGCAGTGGAAATTCGCCGATAAGAACGTCGCGGCCGATTTCCAGGTCCTGGCCAAGGCGTGCCCCGGGGACGCCAACGTCATCAGCCGCACGCTCGACGACTCCCGCTGGCTGGTCAGCTTTGTCGTCGACAACGGCCCCGTGCGCTACTACACCTACGACCGTGCGAGCAAGCAGCCCAAGTTCCTCTTCACCAACCGCAAGTCGCTCGAGGGCCTGGCGCTGCAGCCGATGAAGCCCGTCGTCATCCCGTCGCGCGACGGGCTCGAGCTCGTCAGCTACCTCACCATGCCCCCGGGCCTCAAGCTCAACGCCCAAGGCAAGCCCGAGAAGCCCGTGCCCATGATCCTCAACGTCCACGGCGGCCCCTGGGCCCGGGACTCCTGGGGCGTCAACGGCGAGCACCAGTGGCTCGCCAACCGCGGCTACGCCGTGCTCAGCGTCAACTTCCGCGGGTCCACCGGCTTCGGTAAGAACTTCCTCAACGCCGGCAACCTCGAGTGGGCCGGCAAGATGCACGACGACCTCATCGACGCCGTCAACTGGGCCGTCGCCGAGGGAATTGCCGACAAGAACAAAGTTGCGATCTACGGCGGGTCCTACGGGGGATACTCGGCCCTCGTGGGCGCGACCTTCACGCCCGAGGCCTTCGCCGCGGCGGTCGACATCGTCGGCCCGAGCAACATCGTCACGCTCCTCTCCACCATCCCGCCCTACTGGGGCCCGGTGAAGGAGATGTTCTACACCCGCGTCGGCGACGATCGCAACGACGAGGGGCGGAAGTTCCTCGAGAGCCGCAGCCCGCTGAACTTCATCGACAAGATCAAGCGCCCGCTGCTCATCGGCCAGGGCGCCAACGACCCGCGCGTCAAGCAGACCGAGAGCGACCAGATCGTCTCGGCGATGCAGAAGAAGAGCATCCCCGTCACCTACGTCCTCTTCCCCGACGAGGGCCACGGCTTCGCCCGTCCCGAGAACCGCATCGCGTTCTACGGCGTCACCGAGGCCTTCCTCGCCCAGCACCTCGGCGGGCGTTTCCAGCCCATCGGGCAGGACTTCTCCGGCTCGACCATCCAGATCCCCGCCGGCGCCGAGGGCGTCCCGGGCCTCAAGGACGCGCTGTCGTCCAACGGGCGCTGACCCTCACACCGCCCGATCGAAGTTTGGCCTGCAAATCCGCGACGGCCCGGGCGATCCGGGCCGTCGCTCTTTTTCGGACCGTCCGGCGCGCCCGTGAATATGGGTAAGTTCCCGCCCAACCCGGCCCGGGCATGAAAGCAATCCTGATGTTTGGGTGAAATCCCTTGAATTCTGCCTAATCTGTGCGATTCTTTGTGGAGTTCGAATGGAGCGTTTGAGAGAGGTCGTCCGGCGCTCGCCGGGCCCAACGCCATCCAAGGCGATCTTGATGCCGGCTCGGCGGGACGCGCTCGCGCGTCGCCCACACCGCCGAGCCGGCTCTTGATCTTTACCGTCCTAGTTGACGCGAGGAGATGCGAATGAGAGTCGTGACCGGTTTTATCGTGGCGGCGGCCCTGACGTCCGCGGCCCATGCCCAGCTCGTTGACACCCGCACCGACGCCACCGCCGCGGGCGCCGTCCGCGACCAGGTCCTGTCCGCCGGCGAATACGGCAGCGGCGCGTACAGCTACGGCGGCGGCGGGTCCGGCTTCGGCGGGACCGTCGGCGCCGGTCTCATGTACATGGACTCCGACGCCACCAACCTGTACCTCGGGTTCCAGATGGGCGGCGGCCTCAACGACCTCGTCACCATCCTGCTCGACACCCGCGCGGGCGGGTACACCGACGCCGGCATGAACGACAACGGCGACGGCGGGCGGCGCGCCAGCACCCAGCAGTCCATCAACGCCGACGACGCGTACGCCCCGGGCTTCCTCCCTGACTTCAGCGTCATCATCGGGAACTTCGGCACCGTCTTCTTCCAGCTCGAGGCCGACCCCAACCCCATCACGTTCATCGACTTCGACGGCGCCACCAGCCAGCCCTTCCGCGAGTACTCGATCCCCCTCGCCACCCTGGGCGTCTCCCCCGGTGGCAACGTCGACTTCTTCGTCGCCTACATCGGCGACTCGGGCTTCGGCTCCAACGAGTCCATCCCCGCCGGCCCCATCAACGGCTTCGACAACCCCGGCTTCGGCGACGTCTCCTCCGGCTACACCACCTTCGATCGCTTCACCACGGTGCCGACACCGGGCGCCATTGGTCTGTTGGGCCTGGGCGGCCTCCTCGCCGCCCGCCGCCGTCGCGCCTGATGTGATCGATCTCACCATGTCTTCGAATACCGCGGCGAAGGTCGCCGCGGAAAGGGCCGTGTGGCCACAACGACGACGCCCGGGCGCCCCTACGGCGCCCGGGCGTTTTTTGTACTTCTCAATCCGACGGCTGCTCAGAACCCGCGCTCACTCCTGCGCCAGCAGATCCGCCAGCATCCGCACGCCCCAGCCCGTCGGGCCCTTGATGAACGGCCCGCTTGCATCATCGGCGACGTGAACACCCGCGATGTCGATGTGCGCGAACGGGATCCCGTCCTTCACGAAGTTGTAGAGGAACGCCGCGCCCTGGATCGGGTGCGCCTTGCGGTTGGGGTTGCTGTTGAGGATGTCCGCGACCGGGGACTTCATCATGTCGCGGTACTCCTTGTGCATCGGGAGCCGCCACACGCGTTCGCCCGAGATCGCACTCGCCTGCTCGAGGCGGTGCCGCAGCGCGTCGTCCTCGCAGAACATGCCGGCGAACGTCGAGCCCAGGGCCGTGACCACGCCGCCGGTGAGCGTCGAGAGTTCGACGATAAACGCCGGGTTCTCCATCTCGCACGCCCAGCACAGCGCATCGGCCAGCACGAGCCGCCCCTCGGCGTCGGTGTTCGTCACCTCGACCGTCACGCCGTTGCGGAAGGTGATGATGTCGTCGGGGCGGTACGCCTCGTCCGAGACGCTGTTCTCCGCGGCGGCGAGCAGCGCGACGACGGGCGTGTCGGGCTTCACCGTGCTCGCGATCGCGTGCATCGCGCCCAGCACGGCGCACCCGCCGTCTTTGTCTCGCTTCATCCCCACCATCCCGTTGTTCACCTTGAGGCTCAAGCCGCCCGTGTCATAGCAGACGGTCTTGCCGATGAGCACGGCCGTCTCGGGGCGGGCGCCCGCCTTCTTGCTCTTGCCCGTGCTCGAACCCTTGGGCTTGCCGCCGCCCGGGGTGTACTCGAGCCGGATCATGCACGGCTTGTTCTCCGACGCCTTGCCGACGTTGATCAGCCCCGCAAACCGCTCCTTCTCGAGCTCCTTGCCCTCGAAGATGCGGATCCCCAGCCCGAGCTCCTTGGCAAGCTTCTCGGCCTGCTCGGCCATCCACATCGGGGTCGCGACGTTCGGCGGCGTCTGGCTCAGGTCCCGGGCCAGATTCGTGCTGCGGGCCAGCGCGAGCCCGTAGCCCAGGCCGGCCGCGAGCGTGTCGTCGGTGCTCTGCACGTCCAGGCTTGTCCGCTTGGGCGCGTCGGTGCCCTTGCCCTTGAACTTGTCGCAGGTCCAGCCGACGAGCCCGAGCCCCTCGCCGAACGCGCGCCCGCCCTCCATCGCGTCGGCCTTCACCTCGCGCAAGGGGCCGGTGAGCTCGACGGAGATGACCTTCTCCTTGGTCTGCGCCAGCCGCCGGCCGACGGCCGCGGCCGTGGTCCGCAGGTCGCCCGCGCTGAAGGCCTCCTTCTTCCCCAGGCCCGCGATGATGATCCGGCGCGTGGTCGTCGAGCCCTTCGAAGCGGGAACGAACGCTTCGACGAGCCGGCCGGCCTCGCCGGTGGCCTCGGCGCGGCCCAGAGCCGTCTGCACGGAGTTCTGCGCGTCATACCGCAGCGACGCGGGGTCGAGCTTCTCACCCTGGAAAATCCCCAGCACGATCACTTCCGGCGGAGACTGCTTGCCGGCGACGACGCGGATCGATTCGAACATCCCTGGGGGCTCCTCGTGTTCGGCGTATGGGCGGGCCGGCGGCGGCCGCTTTGGACGCCGAGGTTATGCGGGGACTGCGGGGGTTTCTTGAGGAGGAGATGAACGCGCAGGACGCGGAGATCGCGGAGGAACGGGGAGAAAGGTCGAAAAACCTCGATCGGAAGCGGCCGGTTCCTGCTTCCGCGTCCTCCGCGTTCCTCCGAGCTCTCTGCGTCCTCCCCGTGCTTCTTCAGCTGATCCGCAGCTCCGGCACGCCCGACGCCTGCCGCAGGCTCGCCAGCGCCACCTGGTTCTCGAAGTTCGTCACCAGCGTCTCGAGGTCGCGCGCCAGCGGGCCCGGGCGGAAGTTCGCGCTCGGGTTCCCAGCGTCGGAGTTCACCCGCAGCGACACGTACAGCGGCACCGCCCCCAGGAACGGCAAGCCCAGCCGCTGCGCCATCATCTGCGCCCCGCCCTTGCCGAAGATGTCGTACTCCCGCGGCGGCGACACGTCGTCCGCCACGAACGTGCTCATGTTCTCCACCACCCCCAGCACGTCGATGCCCAGCTGCTGGAACATCCGGGTCGCACGCACCGCGTCGTCCTGCGCCACCTTCTGCGGCGTGCAGACGATCACCGCGCCCGTGAGTCGCAGCACCTGCGCCATCGTCAGACTCACGTCCCCCGTTCCCGGCGGCAGGTCGATGATGAGGTAGTCGAGCTCCCCCCACGCCGTCTGCTCGGTGAGCTGCTTGAACGCGCCGTGCGCCATCGGCCCCCGCCAGATCAGCGGCTTTTCCGGATCCACGAGCTTGCCGATCGTCATGGCCTTGACGCCGTGGACGTAGAACGGCTGCATCATCGTCTCGATGACGACCGGGTCCAGCGCCGCGAGCCCCAGCAGCGTCGGCAGGCTCGGCCCGTAGATGTCGCCGTCGAGCACGCCCACCGCGTGCCCGCGCCGCGCAAGCCCCACGGCCAGGTTCACGCTCACCGTGCTCTTGCCCACGCCGCCCTTGCCCGCGCCCACGGCGATAATGTGCCTCACACCGGGCAACGCCCGGGCGGCCGCCTGATGCTGCGGGCTCGGCGGCGCCTTGCTCGTCGGCCGAGGCGCCTGCGGCGGCGTTGCCCCGCCGCCGGGGTTGCCCGCGGCGGCCGTCGATCCCCCCTCGCCCGCGAACTCCACGTGCACATCCTGGATCGCCTCGCCCTGCTGCTGCGCGTGCAGCCGCACCGCGGCGGCCGCGTGCTGCGCGACCTGCGCCCGGTGTTCGGGGCTCGCGATCGCCCCGGTGCCGGCGGCTGCGAGCGTGACGCTCGCATACCCGTCGCAGTACGCGATCTTGCGGACAGTCTCGGCGGCGACGATGTCCGTCCCCAGCCCCGGGTGCTGCACACGCCGGAGCGCTTCACGGATCGAGTCCTTGGTCAGCGGCATATCGGGCCATGGTAGGGGAACGCCCGCCGTCCGCCGGTAGGGTTTGCGCGGCCGGGAACACGTTCACGCCTTGCAATCCCCAGCGGCGGCCCGCGTTAGCCGATTGGACATCTGCAAGAACAACCGCAGGCCCCGTAAGCCGGGGCCGAACCGGAGAGGATCCATCCCATGGCACGATTGACCAAGTTCACCCCGACGCTCGCGGCGGCCGCCGCCGCGCTTATCCTGGCGGCCGGCGCCGCCGCCCAGCCCGACCGTCGCGGCG
>Ga0163153_10007345_pt1 | contig 11897 bp, 16 predicted proteins | sample OliLakLV19MP6IB1_FD_148629 | JGI IMG/M metagenome (GOLD analysis project Ga0163153, IMG submission 148629) | Freshwater microbial mat bacterial communities from Lake Vanda, McMurdo Dry Valleys, Antarctica - Oligotrophic Lake LV.19.MP6.IB-1 | ecosystem: Environmental > Aquatic > Freshwater >... | reverse complement strand
TCCCCGGCGTCGGCCACTGGACCCAGCAGGAAGCCCCCGCCGCCACGAACGAAGCGATGCTCCGCTTCCTGGCGTCGATCTAACTCAGACCGTGGATCGAGCCGCGAAGGTGAGCGAACGGGATGGGCGTGCTCGTTGCCGGTGCCGAACTGATGCCGAAGAAGGCAGGGTCCCTTGCGAATCATCTCCAGCGCCGAGTTTGCGTTGTGGTCTGCGACTGGCCCGCATGCTCTCGCGCGCGGCTCCGATTAGCGCGTTTGTAGACCGAAGAGTTGCCCATGGACCTGGAGACCGAATGCCCCTTCGTCGGTCGGGACCTCGCGGGGGGCTAAACGGGGCGAAAGTTTGGGTCCCCTTCGGGCGTTCCCCATCGCGGGCATCACCGCTACGGTCCTCCCATGCGCATTCGGCCCTGGTCATTCGCCCTGCTCCTCACGCTCACCTTCGTCGTCGGGGGGTTCTCCGGACGGAGTCCCCGTGCGATGGCGGAGGATGATATCGTCCTCCTCGCGGGTAGCGGCGAAGGCGGGTATGCCGTCAATGCCTTCCTCCCGGCGTCCGTGACCGTGCGCCAGGGTGCGGCGCTTCGCTGGGACTTCCCCTGGTATGAGCCGCATACGATCTCCTTCGGCAGGCCCACGGCAACGCCGATCACCTCCACGCCGTCGCCTACCACGTACGACGGCGCCGAATTCGTGACCTCCGACGTCACGTTCGGCCCCGGCAAGTCGTATACCATCCAGTTTTCGCGCGCTGGGGCGTACGCCTACCACTGCCTCATCCACGCCTATCAGAAGGGCACCGTGGTAGTTGTTGACGCTTCCTCCAGCGACGCGGATAGCCAGGCAACGGTGGACGCGCGTGCCCGCGACGAGTATTCGGCCGCCGTCGCCGAACTGAAGAGCATCGCCTCTGCCGCCCGCGCTGCGCCCATCGAAACGCACACACTCCCTGACGGCACCGCCGAGCGCATCATCAAGATCGCCCGCGAAACGCCGTTTGGCGATGTCCAGCAGTACTTCCCCCCACGCATCACCATCGACGAAGGCGACACGCTCACCTGGCGGAGCGCCGCCCGCACCCCGCACACCGTGACGCTTGGCCCGTTCCCGGCCGGGGTGCCCTTGCCCGGCAATCCGCTCGTCGATGCAGTCTCACGACCGGCCAATTCTTACGAAGGCGCAGGCTATTGGAACAGCGGCGTGCTCGGGATCGATCGCGAACTGGGCACGGAGTTCAGTCTCACATTCACCAGGCCCGGGACCTACGCGTTCTACTGCATCCTGCATGCCAACCAGGGCCAGGCCGGCACGGTGGAGGTGGTGGCGCGAACTCAGCCTTCGCCGTCAACACCCCCCGTCGTCCAACCAACGCCTCTTGCCCCGGCTACTGGCACCGGTGGCGCGCTGGGAAGCCGGGAGGTCCCGGTGGTCGCGCTGCTCGCGGCTGTCGCGACGCTGGGCGGTTTCGGCCTCTGGCTAACATGCCGCATTGCCAAGCGCTGATAGGAGGAACGGTCCCCGGTCCTTCCGGGAACCCGGCCCTGAGACGGCGCGGGCCCCCAGCGAACGTGTGCGAAAGGCCTTCTAGGGCGCGAAGGGGATCTTCTCCCACGTCAACGGGTTCGGGCCCTCCTCGTGAAGCGTGACCTTGAGCCAGTTGTTGGCGCCCGTCGAACCATCGACGGTAATGCGCGTGAGGTTTGGCGCGGGCGTGTTCACGCCGTAGAACGCGAGCCAGCCCGAACCCTGGGCGAGCGGGTGGTCGACGTGGAAGACATGGCTATCCCCGTCGAACAGGTAGACGGGCTTGCCGAAGCGAGCCGACTCTTCGGAGATGAGCCGCACGATTGGCTGAAACCCGGACCACTGCGCGAAGACGAGGGATCCCGGCGCTCCTGGAATCGTGCTGTCGAACATGTCCGCCTGGAGCGCAAGCACAACAGCGCGCTGGTCCTCCTCGCGAGCGTTGAGGAAGACGGAACGGATGATCGATTCCACGGCGGCTGTGCGGGCGTTGACTTCGGCGAGCTGCTCCACCGTTGGCGCTGCGAAACCGAGTCCGCTCCAGGGCACGAGGCTGTTGTTGCTTCCAACGATGTGGACAACGCCGAAGCCGATGTCCGCACGTGCGAACATGACGTTCTCAGGAAAGCCAGCCTTCGCCAGGGACTTCACGCCCACGCTGTGCTGGCCGAGCGTTTTTCCAGGTTTCGGGAAGAACAACGTGCGAATCGCGGCGAGCCGTTCGAGCGGGTTATATCCGCCGTTGTTGACGCGGTGACAGTCGGTCCACTCGTTATCGCCCGGCGTGTACACGAGCGGGTCGACAAATTTGTCGAACTCGGTCTTGATGGACTGAAAGTACGTATCGCTGCACACCGACGAACCGCTCTTGATGTCACCGAGGTGGATCACCAAGCGTGTGTCTTTATCGGCGTTGATCTGGCTGACCACGTTCGGGAAGTTCGCGATCTGAGCGGGGCCGTAGGGGATGTCGCCGATAACGGCGATCGTGTAGCTACCGTCTTCGTGTTCGCCACCGTCGTGCTCATTGGCGCGGACGACGCCGGGCGTGAGCACCATCGAAGCGAGTGCCAAAACGAGGAGGGCCGCCCAGCGGGCGCGGTTGGTCAGGACATTCATCAGCAAGACTCCTTAACGGGCTGGATTGGTTACCCGCGCCGATGTTCATGCATCGGCATTAACGGCCAGCTATCGTTTTCGCTCGTCGAACCGTGGTCCGCCCAACCGGGGCCATTCGCGATCTTCGTGGCGGAGCCGTTCATCGACTGTTAAAACAGCGCCGATATCTTCGGTCACTATGGCAACGAGCATCTTCGCCCACGAACCAGGAGGAATCGACTATCAACCCGGGGAAGTCATCTTTCGAGAGGGCGACCCCGCCAGTTCGATGTTCTCCGTGCAGTCGGGGGAGATCGACCTCTTGGTCGGTCAACAGCTGGTCGAAACCGTCGGTGTCGACGGGTTCTTCGGCGAGATGGGTATGCTTGAATCCGCGCCCAGATCAGCCACTGCCATCGCGCGCACGCTGTGCCGGGTGGTAGAGGTCAACCAATTGACCTTCACGCGCCAGGTTAGCCGCAACCCCTTCTTCGCAATCGAAATGATGCGGACTTTCTCACGCCGCCTCCGCAACGCGAACAGTTCCTTGGCCTCACAGTCCTGACCCGGGTCCGGAACCCCGCCACGCTTGTCGTCCTACCCGTGGATACCGTTAACTTTATATTCATCACGCTCTGAGAGTCTCCGATTGAGATGCGTGCAACGATCGGATCCCTTGAGTTCGAGCTTGTTTGCGAAAGCCACGCCGTTACCCCTCATGCGAAGCCGGCGCGAACAATTACCGCCGGCGGCATGGAGCTGGACGTGTACGAAACGGACTCCGAGATCCTCCTCGTCATCGACCACCGCCGCGATCGCGACCACCGGCCGGCGCGGGTCGAACTGTGGAGATGCGGCGTCCAGGTCGAATCGAACGCCCGTTGGCTGCTTGCGCTCGTTGACGCGGAACCCGCGTCAACGGCGGAACCAGTCTTGGCCCCGGCAACACTCTGGGCGCTTGTCGATATCCTCAGCCGTCCGGTCTAATCTCGGGCGGACGGCCACGATCGTGGCTTCCCGCCGCGTCATTCGCTTACGGATTGTAGCCCGAAGAGCTGCCACCCGGGGCGGCCAACCATTGGCCCATCGGTCTCCGGGCGAAGGCCATGGAGGACATCGTGTTCGAGCGCCTTTTCGATTGCCCAGCGCGAAAGCCCCTGCACGCCCTCCATGGCGGACATCTCTTCGAGCGAAAAGAAACCCGCGTCCTTGATCTCGTCACCATCGAAGCGAGGTTCGCCGCCCACCTGTTCGAGGCGGAAGACGACGTACATGTTCGTCGATGGGCCACCGACGCCGCCGCCGATCGAGTGCCGAAAGGCGATGACATCGCGTACGCGCGCCTCGATCCCCGCCTCTTCGAGCACTTCGCGTTCCACGGCGAGCGCGAGCGGCTCGTCGTGCTCGGCATAGCCGCCCGGCAGCTGCCACATGCCCGCGAAGGGCTGCCAGCCGCGCTGCACAAGCAACGCCTTGCCATCGCGCATGACGACGCCCGCGCAGCCGATAGAAAAGTCGCCATAGTGCACGAAGGTGCAGGTCTCCTCGTCGAGTAAGCGCGGCCTCTACCTACTGGTAGACACGATTTCGTGGTCGGCATATTGTGTGCGGCGCAAGCCTTTCAAGCAGGAGAGCACTCTATGCCGACCACATCTGTTTCCGACCCCATCGCCGCCGCCCGCGCCCTCGGGCCCAAAATCCGCGAACTCGCCCCGGCGATCGACCGTGACCGCCAGCTCCCTCGGGAGTTGGTCGATGCCATGCTCGATGCGGGGCTGTTCCATATCTATCTGCCCAGGGACTACAACGGCTCCGAACTCGACCCTGTCACCGCCGCGAAGGTCGTGGAGGAGGTCTCCTTCTTCGATGGCGCGGCTGGCTGGTGTGTGATGATCGCCGGGCAGAACGCCTCCTTCGCGGGCTTCATCCCGCCCGCGGATGCGAAGGCGATCTGGGGGCCCCGCGATATCGTGGGCGGCACGGCGCGCCCAATCGGCCGTGCCGTCGCCACGAAGTCGCCGTCCGACGGCTACATGGTCTCTGGGCGCTGGCCCTTCGCCAGCGGCAGCAGCCACGCCACCTGGTTCGCGGGTGAGTGCATCGTCTACGACGGCGACAAGCCGCGGAAGGACGCCGAGGGCAACGACGTCAGCCGCATGACCATCTTCCCGCGCGCGGACGCGACTATCCACGATGTCTGGGAGACGACGGGCCTGCGCGGCACCGCCAGCAACGATTTCAGCGCGGAGAACGTCTTCGTCCCCGACGGCCACGGGGCTGGATTCTTCGTCGATCCCATTCAGCACCCCTATTCCTTATACAAGGCGTTCCCGCTCGTGTTCACGAACCACGGCAGCCAGGCCCTCGGCGTCGGTCGTGCTGCCGTGGCCGAGGCGCGCGAGATGGCGAGCACGAAGATCGGCTGGGGCGGCGTGCCCCTCCGCAACGTCCTGCGCATGCAGTCGGTGATAGCCGAGGCAACGGTCCTCGTCGAATCCGCGCGCACGTACCTTTATACAGTGACGCAGGAGCTCTGGGACGAATACCAGTCTGGCGGCGAGGGTACCCCGGTGCAGCGCGCCCGCCTTCGCCTCGCCACCAGCCACGCTGCCCGCGCCAGCATCCAGGCCGTGGACCTGCTCTACCAGGCCCTCGCGACCAGCGCGATCATGCGCAAAAGCCCGCTCGAACGCCAGTTCCGCGACCTCCACACCGCCGGCGCACACGTCATGGTCGGCCAGATGACGTACGAAGCCGCCGGCCGCGTCGAACTCGGCGGTGATCCCGAGTTCCCCTTCTTCTAGGCGGGGCTCCGATTCGGCCACCTTGAGCCGACGTGTGACACCAACGACGTGTGTTTCTGCTCCCGCCAACCACGGGAAGCGCGGGGACACGGGTCGCATCCTAACGCGTGAGGAGTGGCTCTATAGCTGGATCTCGGCGGCTAGCCAGGTCACCCAGAGTGCCAGGAACGACGCCGCCACGAGACTCACCGAAAGCGCTGCCATCTCAAACGACTCCACTGGTTGCGACCACGAGCGTGGGGCGGTGCGTCTTCTCTTCCACGTCGCCCGGCGAAGGGTCTCCGCGGAAGCGCTCGTAAAGGCTGCGGTCTTCGAGATCTTCCGGGAGGATGATCATGTCCGCGCCGATCTTCTCGGCGTATTCGGCGAGCGTGGCAGCCGAGCGAGAACCGGGCAGCCAGCCGCTTGCCTTCACACCGGCCGTTAGGGCCGCGCGGACGTGTCCCGCCATCGCGCCTCGCCCCGCGCGATCGAGATCGTTCGGCGAAAGCAGGTCTCCGAACAGACCGTCGGCCCCGGTGCCGGACCAGTTCGATGGCAGTGGCTCGGCAAAGCGCGTGGCCGCGTCGGCGTCATAGAGGACGAGGCTCGCTTCCGCCGTGTGGGCGAGGTCGATAGCCTGCTTCAACAGGGGAGCGAAGTGCTCGCCTTCGCCCATCCAGGCGATGATGCACGTTGGTTTACTCGTCATCGCTGGCCGCCTGGCGCTCGGGATGCGGCAGGGCAAGTCAATACCAATTCCATTTTCGTTTCCTCCTGGGCATCAAAAACCCGCGGAGCCTCGTTCGGGATGGTCCGTTGCGGAGCGCTCCGTGTGTTCAGGCTATTACAGCGTGTCTGTCCGGAAGTAGCAGACGAAGGCGAATCTCAACCTCGCGGTTGGACCGTGCCCTCTGCTGTCTCGGCCGAGTTCTCGTCCCTTCACGTTCTGCTAGTTTCGGGCAGACGGACCCACTCATCATGGGGGTGAGGTGAACGCAATGGTCATGATCATCCTGTTCCTGCTGCTCGGCATTCTTCTCTTCGGGAGTCTCGGTATTCTCGTGGCGAAGGTCTTCTTCATCGGCATCGCCGTCGTCATCCTGGCGGGCCTGCTCGGTGGCAGCCGGTTCCGGCGGTGAATGGGAGCCGTGCCACCCATCGACGAGAGGCATGATATGAGGGAAGCCGAAACCCCTGCCGCGGTCGATGCGCCCGCGAACCAGGCGTCGGCGGGTCATTTCTTTCGCAAATTCTCCCAGGCCACATCGGCGGCGGTCGGTTCGCCGATCGCCTTCGTCACGGCCCTGCTCATCGTCCTCGCCTGGGCCACGAGCGGGCCGCTGTTCGGCTTTAGCGACACCTGGCAGCTGGTCATCAACACAGCCACGACGATCGTCACCTTCCTGATGGTCTTTCTCATCCAGAACACCCAGAACCGCGATTCGCGCGCAATCCAGCTCAAGCTCGACGAACTCATTCGTGTAATCGCTGAAGCACGCGACGAACTCATCGATATTGAGGACGACGACGACGCCGAAGTGAAGCGGCTTCAACACGAATTCCAGGCGATGCACACCCACCCGGCGGCTAAATGAAAGGGAAAACAGCTATGCGTACGATGATTCTCAAGTGGTGGAACGTGCTCCGCGGCAAGGGGACGAATGCGGAGGAAGATGCCGCCGAGCAGGTCAAGCGGGATTCGATGCGGAATGTGAACCGCAATGCCACGCACAAAGCGGCGGCGGATCAATCCGCGAAGGATGCCGCGGCAGCACGGGCAGACAGCCCCGCGGAGGAAGGCGGTGAAGGATAGACAGCAGGAAGCGCACTTATATCAAGAGCGTCATACTTTACGCTCTGTAATATATCGCTTGACAGACCGTGTACAATGGCCGAGAAGACCGAAAGCAAGAGCGTTCTTGGCACGCGGTATCGGAAGCCGGCATGTTACGCAATCTGCGACGCACCTCGTGCGACCCCAGCCACAAACCCAACCCATCAACCTCATCCTCGCAGCTCTAAGCGACGATGTTTACCAACTCCTGTCCCCTCACCTGGAGGTTCATCCTCTGCGGATGCGCGAGACGTTGCAAGAAGCCGGGGATTCGACGGACTACGTGTATTTCCCGACGAGCGGCATCATCTCCGTCCTCACCGTTCTCGAAAACGGCATGATGATCGAGTTCGCCACCGTCGGCCGCGAAGGGATGACCGGGGCGCCCCTGCTCCTCGGCCTCGCCGATTCGAACATGGCGCTCATCTCCCAGGTCCCGGGAGAGGCGCTGCGCATCCCCGCCGCGGATTTCCTCGCCGCGATCGTACGGAGTCCCGAGTTGGCGCTCATCCTCACGCGCTACAGCGGCGTCATGCTCGCCCTGGTCGCTCAATCCGCCGCCTGCAACCGCGCCCACCACGTCGATGCACGCTGTGCCCGGTGGTTGCTCATGACGCATGACCAGGCCGGCGGCGGTCGCTTCCCCATCACCCAGGAGTTCCTCGCCCAGATGCTCGGTGTTAGCCGCCCGAGCGTCGCCATCTCGGCGGCGTCGTTGCAGCGGGATGGAATCGTGAGGTACCACCGGGGAGACATGACCATCCTCGATCGTTCGGCGCTCGAGAAGGCGTCTTGTGAATGCTACGCGGTCATCCATGACCAGTTTGCCCTCTTCCAAAGAGGCAACCCAAGCCCACCCATGATCGCGAATCTTCTCCCGGCCGCCCTGGACATCCAGTCTCCGTCAGTCCCGGTCTGATCTTCGCCGTGGCCCGAAAGGAACTTGGGCGGACACTCGCTGCCAGTACCTCTCCTTTTTCCCGCGCGGGGACTTTGAAGAAGTCGTTTGCTGGCCACAAGGGCGAGGTGACCGAGGGGTCCCTGGCTGCCCGCCGCTAGGTCCGAACGCCGCGCCCACGTCCACTCCACGAAATGCTTCGGTTCGCTAGTTTCGGACAGACGAAGGGCTGCGGACTGTGCGACCCTCTGGAAGGCGCCGACTGGAAGCACAAAGTCGATGCCGATCGGGCCAACGGCCCCGGAGGAGACCAGGAATGACAGAGTCGAACACATGGGGAACGTTGGCAGGGGTTGACGCCGTCAGCCTCGTCGAAGGTGTGCCGAGCAACGAACTGAGCACGCGTCCGAGACTCCTTGTGAGCCGGGACATCCTCGCCTGGAACGCCGCGTCGCGCGTGGCGCCGCTGCGCTTCCGGAGACAGAACTGGGACATCGTGCGCGATGATAACGTTGCGCCGGGTTCGGAACGACACGCCTGACCCTGCGATGCCCCGTCATCGAACGATTCGCGTCGGCTAGTTTCGGACAGACGAAACGCTCACGTTGTGACACCTTTGAATGAACCCGGACGATTACTGCCGGGAACGAACCACCCGTTGCGGGCCATTCGACGGCCCATGGAGAAAAAAGTGAAGACCCTGAATCGCAAACTCATGAACCTCTTATCCAAAGCCGAAGACGGCCAGAGCTACGCATACGGCGGCGGCGGATTGTTCCTCGTTGTCGTGGTGATCTTGCTCATCGTTTTGCTGCGCTGAGCCGTGCGTCGTTGATCCGGGCGTCGTCCAGAACGGCCCACGGGGGGCCGGACGACGCCGGGGAAGGTCTTTGCCCGTCGCGCAAAGTTGGGCCGAGTGGCCCATGAGCAATGGGCGCACGGCCCATCACGGTTGGCCTTCCGAGCTGCACGATGACGGGGTCAACACCGGCCCAGCGAGGCCCTGGAGAGACACAATGAAAACCTTGAATCGCAAACTCATGAACCTCTTGTCGAAATCCGAAGACGGGCAGAACTACGCCTGGGGCGGCGGTGGCCTGGGATTGATCGTCGTGGTGATCATTCTCATCATCCTGCTGCGCTGATGGGCGTCGCGCGAATGGCCCCGGGATGCCATCGCCACGGAACGGGTGTAGGATTCCCGCGATGACGAACACCCGCTTCCACGGCGCATGGCGCCTCGAATCCGTCGATGCGAAGGCCACCGATGGCTCGCCCCTCGAACCGCTCGGACCGAGTCCCCTTGGCATCATCATCTGGGATGCATCGGGCGCATTCTCTGCCCAGCTTGGCCAGCGAGACGGATCGACCGGGCCATATGTCGCCTACTTCGGCACACTCGAAGCGCCCGAGGGCGAAGCGGGCACCCTCATCCACCACGTAACCGGCGCCAGTGTCGGTCGTCTGCTCACGGACCAATCGCGCCAATTCCGCTTCATCGGCGAAGACGAACTCATCCTCACGCCGCCGCCGAGGCCCGGCGGCCCCGCGACGATGAGCCTGCGCTGGCGCCGCATCCGCGCGTGAGGCCGACTTCGGCCATCCCCCCGAAACCCCCGACCGTCAACCCACGTTGGACGCGGCTCCAGGCCACCAGGGGATAACCCCACTGGCGCTCCGCCTCGCTATCGACCGCTCGCGCTCTGAGCCACGGCATTGACTACCGCGCCACGCGGGAACAAGAGAATTGCCGCTCGACGGAATCCTATTTTCAGCCTGGGGCCTTTGAGTTACCCTTCCGCCAGGCGCTCACCCGTATCCTTGCCCTCCGGCTCCCAGTTCTCGATCACCTGGTTCATTTCGGCGCCGAGCAAAACGATGAACGCGGAACCGTAGACGTAGAGCATGAAGATTGCGACCCCCGCGAGCGCGCCGTAAGTCTCCTTCGGGGCTGCCAGCGTGTTCACGTAGAGCGAAAACAGTGCCGTGAACCCCAGCCAGGTCACTACCGCGACGATCGAACCCTTGCGGATCCAGCGGAGACCTTGCTGGACGTCTGGCGCGAAGTAATATGTGAGCGCGAAGGAGGCCAGGGCGCAGGCCATTACCACCAGCCACGATATCAACCCCCAGGCCCATCGAAACTTCAGACCGCTGCCAGACTGATCCGATGCCCATTCAGTCAGCGAGTTGCCGGAAAAGATCAACCCGACGGAGATCACAAAGAGCGAGAGCGTCGCCACCGACGCGACGAGCGAAAGCCCCACTCGGTGGATCTGGCTACGCGATTCCTCCACACCGTACACGGTGTTCAGGGCGTGCATCGTCGCCCGAAAGGCGAGCGCAATCGCCATGACGGAGGTGGCGAGGGAAATCGCCACACTGGCGTTGAAGGCGCCCGTCTGCTGGCCCTTCGGGGCGTTCTGCACCTGGTCCTCGATCGATTCGGCGGGTGCGCCCGGGATGATGGCGCCCACAACGTCCAGCAACCCTCCGATCAAGGCATCGGCGTGGGCAACGCGCATGATCCAGAGAACCGAGATCAGTGCCGGGAAGAAGGCGAAGACGAGGCGAAAAGCCATGTTCCCGGCAAGTGCAGTGACGTTGTCTTGTTGCACCTTGTGGGCAACACGCCGCGAACATTCACCGAGCGGCAGGCTGGTGCCGGGCACGGGGATGCGATTCAATCGCCGCTGACTGCGGGGAAGTAACCCTACTTCCGGGGTCTTTCCGGGCATGACTCCCCCTGGGGACGGCGGATCGAAATGGCTGCGCGAACAGCCTCCGGGTGGCGGGCGTCCCGCCGTCGGTGGTTCATGCGGGAAACCTCTTGGCGTGAATCACCGGCGTCGGACCTGCGCAAACGCGGCGCTGGAATCAGCTACCGCAGTTCGCAAGAATCGACGCACGGAGTCCGCCGCGTTCATACGGCCCAGTTCGGCGCCAGTGTGGTGACCGGTCCGTCCACGTCCGTCGCTCCGACTTTTTCTTGTCAGGCGAGCGATTCGCTCACCCCGTTGCGTAAATGGCGTTCGAAAGCAGGTAGCCGCGAACTTGGTCTTGGTCTCTGCATGCCTCCCCGGCCTTTGTTTGATGGGCGGAACCGGCGCGCTCGCCTGGATGACACGCCGTACCCCTCACTATGCGCGTCTCCGTCTGTCCGAAAGTGACACAGCGTCAAACGAAAGGAGACCCGTTGCTCACGGGACTCGGTCCCGTGAGATCGAGCCGTCGTACTCTGAGACGAAACCGATTCTGCGCCATCATCGCCGCGTGCCTCGCATGTCGGATACTACAGCTGCCGCTGGCACTATATCGGGCTGAACCCGCCTTCGGCCCAGATCGGGAAGTCTCGCAATGGTCCTCCGGTGGGCCGGAACCACCGAGGCGTGGCATACTCGGGCGATGCCTCCCGATACTTTCCTTTGCGCTAAGTGCGGTAAGGCGTTTTCGTTGCCTGATGCGGTGCGGGCGAAGTATCCGACCTGGAAGCCAACGGCGTGCATGGACTGCCGCGACTCGGCGTCCGGAAAGGGCGGGGCTATTGCGAAGGGTGCGGCCAAAGGGCGGAGGACAGTTACTGCGACCATGAACCTTCCAGTGGCGGAGGTGTTGGCGCGGTTCACGGCTGGGCCAACCTCGGGCGTGTTCACCGATGGGTCCTGCCAGCCGAACCCGGGGCCGGGCTGTTGGGGAGCGGTCTACGTGCTGCAACGTTCGCGTTGCAGCGGTCACCCGGCCTGCTGGACTGGTCG
>Ga0163153_10007344_pt1 | contig 11897 bp, 10 predicted proteins | sample OliLakLV19MP6IB1_FD_148629 | JGI IMG/M metagenome (GOLD analysis project Ga0163153, IMG submission 148629) | Freshwater microbial mat bacterial communities from Lake Vanda, McMurdo Dry Valleys, Antarctica - Oligotrophic Lake LV.19.MP6.IB-1 | ecosystem: Environmental > Aquatic > Freshwater >... | reverse complement strand
CCACTGGTCTCGACGACGATCAAACGCCGCTGTTGGAGGCGTTTGCGCGGCAGGGGGCGACGGCGGAGGTGCGGGCTTGGGATGATCCGACGGTGTCGTGGTCGCGCTATGCGGCGGTGCTGTTGCGTTCGACCTGGGATTACAGCGAGCGTCACCCCGAGTTCCTGACGTGGTGTGCGGCGGTGAGCGGCTTGGATGTGTTGCTGAATCCGCTGGAAGTGGTGCGCTGGAGCAGCGACAAGCACTATCTGGCGGATCTTGCTCGCGCTGGCGTGGCCATCATTCCGGCGCATTTCGCCGAGCCGGGCGATGATCCCGAGCGCTTGCCAAGCTTTGACGAGTTCGTGGTCAAGCCGGCGATTGGTGCGGGCTCGCGGGATACGCAACGCTATCTGGCCAGCCAACGGGAAGCCGCGATGGCGCATGCGCGGCGTTTGTTGGATGGCGGTCGCAGTGTGCTGCTGCAACCCTATCTGAGCGGCGTCGACAGCTATGGTGAAACCGGGATGATCTTCATCGATGGCCGCTATTCGCATGCCATTCGCAAAGGCCCTCTGCTGAAACGCAATGGCGCGCCAACCAGCGACTTGTTTGCGACCGAAAACATCGGCCCGCGCATCGCCAGCGAGCCTGAGCACGCGCTGGCGCAGCAGGTGCTGGCGGCCCTGCCGTTCGAGACGCCGCTGTATGCGCGCATCGATCTGCTGCCGGCAGCCGACGGACCCAAGGTGCTGGAGCTTGAACTGGTCGAGCCTTCGTTGTTTTTTGCGACCGCGCCCGGCGCAGCGGATCGCTTGGCCGAGGCGACCCTGCGACGGGTTGCACGCAGCCGAACATAACCGCTGGTTAGCCCCGGATCACACTTTGCGTCTTGGCGTGACCGGCGGCCTCACTGATACTTGCGCGCTGGTTGTCTCCGCTCTGGCGACTGAAAGCTGACTCGCTGTCGTCAAGGTACCCACTTGGCGAGCGATCAACCTCAGGCCGAGCGGACTTTTTTGGGACTCGCAACCCCCTTGAGTTCATGGGCAATAACCGGCGCGTTTGCGCGCAGTTTTCTTAGCACGAACGGTTCCCGCTGAAGATGCAGTACCGGCGTTTTTCTGGAGTTTTTGTTTGCACAGCCACCTTGACCGTTTAGAAGCCGAAAGCATCCACATCCTGCGCGAGTGCGCGGCCGAGTTTCGTTATCCGGTGCTGATGTATTCGATTGGCAAAGACAGCTCGGTTTTGCTGCATTTGCTGCTGAAGGCGTTTTATCCGGCGCGGCCGCCGATGCCGCTGCTGCATATCGACACCGGCTGGAAGTTTGCCGAGATGATCGCTTTTCGCGACCGCATGGCCGTCGAGACTGGCGTCGAGCTGCGTGTGCATACCAACCAGGACGGCGTGGCAGCGGGCATTGGGCCGATATCTCATGGTGCCACCGTGCACACCGACGTGATGAAGACCCAAGCCTTGAAGCAGGCGCTGGACGCGCACGGCTTCGATTGCGCGATTGGTGGTGCGCGTCGGGATGAGGAAAAATCGCGCGCCAAGGAGCGCATATTTTCGTTCCGCAGCGCCGAGCATCGCTGGGACCCGAAAAACCAGCGTCCCGAGTTGTGGAATCTTTACAACGCGCGGCTTAAACCCAATGAGAGCGTGCGCGCATTTCCGCTGTCCAATTGGACCGAACTGGATATCTGGCTGTACATCTACCGCGAGAAGATTGCCGTGCCGGACCTGTATTTGGCCGCGATCCGGCCGGTGGTGGAGCGCGATGGCGCGCTAATCATGGTCGACGATGCGCGCCTGCCGTTGCGCGCCGATGAAACCCCGCAACTCAAGCGCGTGCGCTTTCGTACTTTGGGCTGCTATCCGCTCACGGGCGCGCTTGAGTCCGATGCCGATACGCTGGAAAAGGTGATCCAGGAAATGCTGGTGGCGCGCACGTCTGAACGCCAAGGCCGGGTCATCGATCACGACCCCAGCGCTTCGATGGAGAAGAAAAAGCAGGAAGGGTATTTCTGAGTGACGGCTTCCCGCATGCAACGCCCCTCACCGCAACCCCTCTCCCGGTGGGAGAGGGGCTTAGACGCTTCGCCTCAACTGCATTGATGACGCCTGTGAACGCCCTTGTCCAATCTACCGATCTCGCCACCTACCTCGCTCAACACGAGACCAAGTCGCTGCTGCGCTTTATCACCTGTGGCAGTGTTGACGATGGCAAAAGCACCCTGATCGGACGCCTGCTGCACGACTCGCAGCAACTCTTCGACGATCAATTGAGCGCCTTGTCTGGTGACAGCCGTCGGCACGGCACCCAGAACGGGGAGCTCGACTTTGCGCTGTTGGTGGATGGCCTCGCCGCCGAGCGTGAGCAAGGCATCACGATTGATGTCGCTTATCGTTTTTTTGCAACCGACAAGCGCAAGTTCATCGTTGCCGATTGCCCCGGCCACGAGCAATACACGCGCAACATGGCCACCGGTGCATCCACGGCGGATCTCGCGGTGGTCCTGGTCGACGCTCGCAAAGGCTTGCTGACGCAAACTCGCCGGCACAGCTACATCTGTGCCCTGCTTGGCATTCGCCATGTGCTGTTGGCGGTCAACAAGATGGACTTGGTTGATTACGATCAAAGCGTGTTTGAGACGATCTGTGCCGATTACCGTGAGCTGGCGTCAGCGCTTGGAATTGGCAGCGTCGAATGCGTGCCGTTGTCCGCCTTGCGCGGCGAAAATCTCACCACGTCCTCAACGGCAATGGCTTGGTACCGCGGGCCCAGCGTGCTGGGCTTGCTTGAATCGACCGACGTCGCCGCCAGCAGCAACGGCACCGATTTCCGTATGCCGGTGCAGTGGGTGTGCCGGCCCCATCAAGACTTTCGTGGCTTTGCGGGCACCTTGGCGGCGGGTGAATTGAAGCCGGGCGATGCGGTGGTGGCGCTGCCTTCGGGTCGCCGCTCGACCGTCGCCCGCATCGTCACCGCCGACGGCGACTTGGCCACAGCGGTGCAAGGTCAATCGGTGCTAGTGACGCTCACCGACGAGGTCGATGTCAGTCGCGGCGATGTGTTGGCCGCGGCGGGCGCGCCAGCGGAAGTTGCCGACCAGTTCGCCGCGCATTTGCTGTGGATGGCAGATGCGCCATTGCTGCCAGGGCGTGGTTATTGGCTCAAGCTTGGCTGCCGCACGGTGAACGCCACGGTCACCGATATCCGCCATCGTATCGACGTCAATTCGCAGGAAGAAATCGCTGCGCGCGAGTTGGCCTTGAATGAAGTGGCGGTTTGCCATCTCTCCTTGGATCAACCGATCGCGTTCAGTCCGTATGCCGAAAACAAACAGCTGGGCGCCTTCATCCTGATTGATCGCGTCACCCAAGCCACGGTTGCCGCCGGCACGCTGGATTTTGCGCTGCGTCGGGCCGCCAATATTCATTGGCAGCACGTCGATGTGGATAGGGCCGCACGCGCCGCGCTGAAGGCGCAAACGCCGCGCTGCCTGTGGTTTACCGGCCTGTCGGGCTCGGGCAAGTCGACCTTGGCCAACCTGGTGGAGAAGCGCCTGTTGGCGCTGGGTCAGCACACCTACTTGCTGGACGGCGACAACGTCCGCCATGGGCTCAACCGCGACTTGGGATTCACTGACGCCGACCGCGTCGAAAACATTCGCCGCGTCGCCGAAGTCAGTCGCTTGATGGTCGACGCGGGACTCATTGTGCTGGTGAGCTTCATCTCGCCGTTTCGCAGCGAGCGGCAAATGGCGCGCGAATTGTTCGGCACGGGCGAGTTTATCGAGGTGTTTGTGGATACGCCCCTTGAGGAGTGCGAGCGCCGCGACGTGAAGGGTCTGTATCGCAAAGCCCGCGCCGGCACCTTGCCTAATTTCACCGGCATCAGCGCCCCCTACGAAGCGCCCATCACGCCCGAATTAAGGGTGCAGACAGTGACTGAATCGCCCGCAGACGCGGCGCAGCGCATCGTCGAGCAATTGGGCTAGCCGCGAGGCGCGGCGGTTATCTGCGGCGCGCAATGGGCTCGTATCGCGTCTGCATCACGGCAAGGACAGGTCCGTTAGACAGTGAGTAGACGATTGTTTGCGACCCGCCGCGGGTACGCACCAAGCCGAGATTTCGCAGCACACCCAAGTGCTGCCAAAGCGCCGACATGCTCATGCCGACCTGCTGCAATTCGCCGACCGACGCCTCGCGTTCTGCCAGCCGGCACATCACCAACAGACGTGCAGGATGGGCCAGCGCCTTCAGCAGCAAGGCGGCCGATTCTGCATGGGTAGCCATCGCCACGGCATCGGGCAATCCTCGCGCTGCGTCAAACATGCGTGGTGTCGCTGCCTTCCTGGTCTTCGCTGTAGCTCCCACTGGCGGGATTGACATATATTTTAGAGTTATCTAAATTAGAGCCTCATTTATTAAGCAGGACTTGGTGCGCCATGAACCCGCTTGTCGAACCATTCCGCGATCCGCTCACGTCCACCTTCAGCCATGTCGTCTATGACGCAGCGGGCGGTCGCGCCGCGATCATCGATTCGGTGCTGGGTTACGACGGTCCGTCGGCCCGCACCAACACAGTGCTTGCCGACCACTTGATCGACTTCGTGCGACGGCAGGATTTGAGCGTCGATTGGATACTGGAAACGCATGCGCACGCCGACCACCTCAGTGCCGGAGCCTACTTGCGCGACCAACTCGGCGGTAGGCTTGCCATCGGGCGCGGCATCATTGGCGTGCAGCAGCACTTCCAGCAACTGTTCAATCTTGGCGACGATTTCACAGCAGACGGTCGCCAGTTCGATCATCTCTTTGATGCAAACGAATCGTTCGCCTTTGGTGGATTGACCGGCTACGCACTGGCTACGCCCGGCCACACCGACGACAGCCTGACCTACGTTATTGGCGATGCGGCGTTCATCGGAGATACCTTGTTCGCGCCAGACACCGGCTCAGCGCGCTGCGACTTCCCCGGCGGGGATGCGCGAAAACTCTTCGCCTCGGTGCAAACCATTCTCGACTTGCCTGAACAAACTCGGGTTTTTCTCTGCCACGACTATCCTCCCGACGGGCGTGAACCGGCTGCCGAAACCTCGGTCGCGGCGCAGCGAGCAGGCAACAAGCATTTGCGCGCCGGCGTGGCGCTCGCCGATTTCGTCAAACTGCGTCTTGAGCGTGATGCGACCCTTGCGGAGCCATTGCTGATCCTGCCTGCCCTGCAGGTGAACATCCGCGGCGGTCGATTGCCGGAGCCTGACAGCAATGGAGTCCGTTATCTGCGCCTGCCGCTTAACCAGCTCGGGCAACCGGCATCAATGGCTGGCTAGCGGCGTTCGCCGGATGGTGCCTTGATTGGCACCGCCGCCACCTGGTTGCGCTACCTCAATGGCTGGTCGGCAAGCCTCAGCGGCGTTCTCGACGCGTGCCAGCACCCCTGCGCGCCAAAGCCGTATGGCGAGTCCTTTTTCTTGGCGGGCTGATTGTCGGCGCACGCTCGTAACCGGCGTCTGCAAACGTGACTCGAACTCGGCAACTGCTGCGCGACTTCGGCAGCGCCGCCCGTACGGGTTCCCTGCGCCAGCAGCAACCGGGTGGGTGCACTCGCCGCGCGGCGCGCCAGTTCCCTGCAAGACTTCCCGTCGAAGCCGTCATCAATGAAGGCAAATGCTGGTGCCTGCAGGGGCTGGACCGGCGATTCAGGAGCGCTTGCTGGCGGCGGAAGCTGGCAAGCAGCCCGGCCGACCTCAGCCCGACCGGCTGCTAGAGCGGCACGCATCCCGAGCACTAACCGTTGCTTCCAATGGGCGAGGTCGTTCGCGGCCGCCCGCGCTGGGCTTAGCGCAGCGCTCTTCTTAAAGCCGCATTAAGCTCTTCACCCTCAAGCCGCTATTATTGGGACCGTTGCCGTCGGCAGGCGGCCTTGACTTTCCAATCCGAGGAACGCAGCCCCGATGAAGATTCTGGTCGCTTTCAAGCGCGTGGTGGATTACAACGTGCGCATTCAGGTCAAGCCCGATGGGTCGGGCGTCGTCACCGACGGCGTCAAGCTTTCTGCCAATCCGTTTGACGAGATTGCGTTGGAAGAGGCCTTGCGATTGCGCGACAAAGGCGTGGCGACCGAGGTCATCGTCGCCACCATCGGCCCCGCCGACGCCGCCGCGCATTTGCGCAACGGGCTGGCGATGGGCGCCAATCGCGCCATCCATGTGGTCAGCACCGACGCTGTGCAGCCGCTCACCGCCGCGCGTGTCCTGCTCAAACTGGTCGAGCGCGAATCGCCAGGCATTGTCCTGCTGGGCAAGCAGGCGATCGATGATGACGCCAATCAGACCGGGCAGATGCTGGCGACCCTGTGGGGTCGGCCACAAGCAACGTTTGCGGGCAAGGTCGATGTGGCCGACGGCAAAGCCACGGTCGCGCGCGAAGTCGACGCCGGAATGGAGACGCTAGCCGTCGAACTGCCCGCAGTGATCACTACCGACTTGCGCTTGAACGAGCCGCGCTTCATCAAGCTGCCAGACATCATGAAGGCCAAGAGCAAGCCGATGGAGACCATTGCTCTTGCCGATCTCAGTGTCGAGCGCGGCGAATATTTGAGCGTCAGCCATTACGCCGCCCCGCCCAAGCGCAGCAAGGGCGTGATGGTGAAGGACGCTGCCGAACTGGTCGCCGCTTTGAAAGCCAAGGGCTTGCTGTAAGCGCCAAATGAAGCACCCAAAATGAAACCCCCAAGAAAAGCCCCTCTCCCCCCCTGTTTTACTAGGGCAGGGGAGAGGGGTTCCAAGAGCCTAGGAGTGACATGAGCAAGATTCTGATAGTCGCTGAACATCTCGACGGCAAGCTCAACTTTTCAGCCACTGCCAAGTGCGTGTCGGCGGCACGCGCGATTGACGGCGCCGAAGTGCACGTCCTGGTGCTGGCCGCTGATGCAACTGCCATCGCCGCAGAAGCCGCGACCATTGCCGGCGTCAGCAAAGTGATCACCGTGAGCAACGCCGCCAATGCGCATCCCATCGCACAGGTGCTGGCACCGCAAATCGTCGCCGTCGCCGGCGGCTACAGCCACGTGTTCGGACCATCGACAACGTTTGGCAAAGATCTGATGCCATGTGTCGCCGCCTTGCTCGGCGTCGCCCAAGTCAGCGATCTGATGACGGTGAAATCCAGCCACACCTTCACGCGCCCGATTTATGCCGGCAACGCGATCATCACCGTCAACGCACCGGCAGACAAACCGGTGATCGCTACTGTCCGGGTGGCTTCGTGGCCCGCCGCAGGCACTGGCGGCAGCGCTGCTGTTGAGGCGGTGGCGGTCAATGTCGCCCTGCCAACGCACACCCAATTTGTGTCGCTCAAACAGGGCAAAAGTGATCGCCCCGATCTGCAAAGCGCAGGCCGCGTGGTCTCGGGCGGTCGCGGTGTGGGTTCGGCCGAAAACTTCGCCATCATTTACGCCTTGGCCGACAAGCTGGGCGCAGGTGTCGGTGCATCGCGTGCGGCGGTCGACGCCGGCTACGTGCCCAACGATATGCAGGTCGGCCAGACCGGCAAAATCATCGCACCTGAGTTGTACGTCGCCATTGGCATTTCCGGCGCCATCCAACACCTCACCGGCATCAAGGACGCAGGCACCATCGTTGCGATCAACAAAGACGCCGAGGCGCCGATTTTCGAGATCGCCGATATCGGCCTGGTCGGCGATCTGTTCAAGCTGATACCGGAACTGGAAGCCGCTCTGGCCTGAGATCACGCGCCACTATCGTCGAGCCAGCCTGACTCCGCCGCCCCCTACTGCAGCAAGCATCCGAGTATCCGAGCCCATGTCAGTTTCCATGCACGCCGCGTCCGTTCCCGTATTCACGCAAATGTTGAACAGCCTTGCCAACCTGCTTGCGAAAGCTGAGCAGTACGCTACCGAGAAGAAGTTCGAGCCAGCGGTGTTGCTGCAATCGCGCCTGTTTCCGGATATGTTCCCGCTTACGCGGCAGGTGCAGATTGCCTGTGATTTTGGCAAAGGCGTGGCGGGTCGTTTGGCCGATGTTGAACTGCCAGCCTATGCCGACGATGAGCAGACTTTTGCCGACCTGCAGGCGCGCATCAGCAAGACTTTGGCCTTCATTCAAGGCCTTGACGCGGCCGCCTTTGAAGGCAGCGAGCAGCGCCTGATCGTGCTGCGCCCCGGCACACCCAAGGAACGCAGCCTGCACGGCCAGGCCTACCTGTTTGCCTATGGTTTACCGCAGTTCTTCTTCCACATGACGGCGGTCTACGCCTTGCTGCGCCACAACGGCGTAGTCGTTGGCAAGGGCGATTTCATGGGTGTGTACTGACCTTCATGCGGCGGGGAGACAGCCCCCCGCCGCATGAAGGTCAGCCAAGACGTGCTTCCTATCCCCTCCCCAACCCGTCCAGCGCCTTGCGCGCTCAGCCCTGCGCAGGCCTGCGGCCGGTAAGTCGCAGGGTATCGCCCGCGAACATCGGGGAGGGAGCCAAGCAAAAGCCGTAGCTCGACGAATCTCGCTGCAAGTCAGCTGAACCAATGCGCGGCGGCGCTCCAACGCCGCCACGTATCATGTGGCATGACCGAATTCACCACGCTACCGCTTTCCACCCCCTTGTTGCAGGCGCTCAGCGCACTCAACTACACCGCCATGACGCCGGTGCAGGCGCAGTCGCTGCCGACGCTTCTGGCCGGCCGCGACCTCATTGCGCAGGCACCCACCGGCAGCGGCAAGACCGTCGCCTTCGCTCTGGGGCTGCTGCAACGCATTGATCCCGCGCTGATTCGAGCGCAAGCCCTGGTGCTGTGCCCGACGCGCGAACTGGCCGATCAGGTCGGCAAGGAAATTCGCCGGCTCGCCGCCTGCATCCCCAATATCAAGCTTCTGTTGCTGTCGGGTGGCGTGTCCTTGCGGCCGCAGTTGGCCTCTCTCGAGCAACATGATCCGCACATCGTCGTCGGTACGCCCGGCCGCGTGCAGGAGCTGATGCGCAAAAAGAATCTGCATTTGGGAGGCGTGCGTACGCTGGTGCTGGACGAAGCGGACCGCATGCTCGACATGGGCTTTGAGGAAGCCATTCGCGAGATCGCCGGCAAAACTCCCCCCGAGCGCCAATCGCTGCTGTTCTCGGCGACGTTTCCCGATCCGATTCGACGCATTGCTCGCAGTTTGCTGCGCGATCCGGCCGAGGTCACGGTGGCCGATGATGTAGCCGGCGGCACCCTCACCCAGCAGTTTTTTGAAGTCGACCTGAGCGCCAAACCCAACGCGTTGGCGCGCTTGCTCTTGCAATATTCACCCGAGTCCAGCGTAGTGTTCTGCAACACTCGCCGCGATGTCGACGACGTCGCCGCCGGGCTGTCATCGGCCGGCTTTGCTGCGTTGCCTCTGCACGGCGAGATGGAGCAGCGCGACCGTGATGAGACTTTGCTGCGTTTCGCCAATCGCAGTTGCACGGTGCTGGTGGCAAGCGACGTCGCCGCGCGCGGGCTGGATATCGATGACCTCGCCGCCGTGGTCAACTACGAGTTGCCCACCGATCCCGATGTGTATCTGCACCGGATTGGTCGCACCGCGCGCGCGGGTCGCGACGGGCTCGCCTTGAGTTTGTGCACCCCGCGCGAAGTGCCGCGCGCGATCGCCTTGGAAGCTCTGCACAGCATGCGCTTGCAGTGGAGCAAGATCGCCGCGCAGGCTGCCGGCAAGTCGCCGACGCTGCCGGCAATGGTGACCTTGCGTATCGATGCCGGTCGCAGCGAAAAAATGCGTCCAGGCGACATCCTGGGTGCACTCACCGGTGACGCCGGATTGCCGGCTGCGTGCGTCGGCAAGATCGATGTCTACGCCACCCGCAGCTATGTGGCTATCCGCCGCGCAGAGTCGAACCAAGCACTGGCCAAGTTGCGTGCGGGCAAAGTCAAAGGGCGTTCGGTTCGCGTCACCCGCCTGTGAGCCGGCGACCGCGAGTCTCGGAGGTTATTCGGGATGCTGAGAAAACCGATTTATGCGGACGCTGCGCGGCGGTGTGTTGCCGGCTAACGGTGGTGTTGATGGCCGATGATCACGTGCCGGCGCAGTTCATCGCCACGCAAGCCCAAGGCCCGGACCAGCTGTTGAAACTCGCCGACGGTTGGTGTGCCGCGCTGGATCGCGACAGCATGCGCTGTTCGATTTACGAGCAACGGCCGCAGACCTGCCGCAAGTTTGCGATGGGCGGTGCCTACTGCATGGACGAACGCCAACGTTGGGCGGGTCGACTGTTGCTGGGCAACTTGCCGGTGCCAGCGCTGACGCCTTACAACGAGTCGCTTGAAGCTATTCAGACGCTGGTTCCGGCGGCATAGCCCGAAGCCCATGCCCACTGGAAGTTGTAGCCGCCCAACCAGCCGGTCACGTCCACTACCTCGCCAATGAAGTACAGGCCGGGCACGGACTTCGATTGCATGCTGGTCGATGACAGACCGTCCGTATCGACGCCCCCCAAGGTGACCTCCGCCGTGCGATAGCCTTCGCTGCCACTGGCAACCAGCGGCCAGCGCTGCAGCAGGGCTGCAACCGCCGCAAGCTCAGGTGCGTTGTATTGGCGCAACGGCTTGCTGACCAGCCAGTGCTCGCACAAGCGCTGCGCGAAGCGCTTCGGCAACAGTTCGGACAACACCGTTCGCAGTTCCGCAGCTGGGCGGGCCTTGCGTAAACCGGTCAGCAGCGACAAGGCATCGGTTCCCGGCAGCAAATCAAGCAGCAGCGCATCAGCTGGCTGCCAATACGACGATATCTGCAGAATCGCCGGCCCGCTCACGCCACGATGGGTGATCAGCATGTCGTTGCTGAATTGCATGCCCTTGCAGTGCGTGACCACCGGCAAGGCGACGCCGCTCAGATCCTGCAAACGCTCGGAATGCGTGCCAGTCAAGGTCAGCGGCACCAAGCCGGCGCGCGTCGGTAACACTCGGTGGCCGAATTGGCGCGCCAACTCATAGCCAAACCCACTCGCGCCCATGCTGGGAATCGACAGTCCCCCGCAGGCGACCACCAACGCCGGCGCGCGTGCTTCACCTTGCTTGCTACTTACCTTGAAGCCGCCTTCAATGCTTTGTACGCCCGCAACCGCGCAGCTGACATCAATGCGCACACCAGCGTCATTGCACTCGTCGAGCAGCATCTTGACGATCTGCTTGGAGGACTCGTCGCAGAACAGTTGGCCCAACTCTTTCTCGTGATAGGCAATGCCATGGCGCTCGACCATGGCAATAAAATCCAGCGGTCGAAAGCGCGCCAAGGCTGACTTGCAGAAGTGTGGATTTGCGGAGATGAACTGGGCTGGCGTGGTGCCGGTATTGGTGAAGTTGCAGCGCCCGCCACCGGACATGAGGATTTTCTTGCCGCAACGATTGGCATGCTCGATCACACGCACGCGCTTGCCGCGCTGACCGGCGGTGAGCGCGCACATGAGGCCGGCTGCGCCGGCGCCGATGATGATTAGGTCGGGGTCAGGGGTCATGGGTGGTCGCTTATTGTTCCCGGCTCGATATTCCTGCGGCGGTCGGAATCCAGCTTTTCAGGCTTCTCTCGCTTCTCTCGCTTCTCTCGCTTCTCTCGCTTCTCTCGCTTCTCTCGCTTCTCTCGCTTGTCTCGCTTGTCTCGCTTGTCTCGCTTGTCTCGCTTGTCTTTGCTTCAAGGCGAGGTTTCGTCCGCCTAGGCGGCGGCCGAGTCACTTTTCTTTGCTTCGCCAAAGAAAAGTAACCAAAAGAAAGGCGACCCGAGCATCGCGCTTCGCTTCGCTCAGTTCCCTGCGCTGCTCGCCGGTCTCGGGCCGGCGCGACCGAGCTTAGCGAAGGCGTAGCCGCGAAGCGGCCGAGCTCGCACATCCATGTGCTCGAACATTCGCGCCTTTCCCCCGAG
>Ga0163153_10007343_pt1 | contig 11899 bp, 12 predicted proteins | sample OliLakLV19MP6IB1_FD_148629 | JGI IMG/M metagenome (GOLD analysis project Ga0163153, IMG submission 148629) | Freshwater microbial mat bacterial communities from Lake Vanda, McMurdo Dry Valleys, Antarctica - Oligotrophic Lake LV.19.MP6.IB-1 | ecosystem: Environmental > Aquatic > Freshwater >... | reverse complement strand
GGTTTTTCATCCCTCCAGCATTACCATAGCGATTGCTCCATTGATAAAGTGACCAGCTCGATACTCCCAGCACTCTGGCCACTTCTTCCACTGTCCGTGACCCTCGACTGTGAAACTTCACCACTGCTGCTTTTCTAAACTCTTCGCTTCGTTGCTCGCTCACTTCCCTTTCCTACTCTCTCGCCCCTTGTATCCGTTGTTGCCTGATGCGACATCTATCCTGACATTGGGGGCTAGTGCGTGGAAATAATGTGGTTGTTCTGAGCCAATAACTACTCGGGACTTATCCCACTCGTCTCGGTCAATTGCGGATACTACTGCGGGTGCAATTTTTATGGTTTGCAGAAATTTGAGCAGACTGTCCATAGGTGCTCGGCTCGCAGCTGCTGCGATCGCGGTAATGGCCCGTGGCTCTTCTAGTCTCTCGTTTAAGAACCTACTGAGAGCCTGTAAATTGCGCTCAGCGTATTCGAGGAACGATGCCAACTGGTCCAAGGGCGTGCGCAGCGCTGTCGCCCCGATCGTCTGAAGGTTCTCCGGTTGCGCCAGAGCAGCACGCAAGGACGTAAATGCCGTAGGTAGTTTGCGCTCGGCGTATTCGAGAAAAGAAGCCAAATCACCCAGCGGGGTGCGCAGGGCCGTTGCACTCAGCGCCTCATCGTTCTCCGGTTGCGCCAGAACAGCAGCCAAGGACGTAAATGCCGTAGGTAGTTTGCGCTCGGCGTATTCGAGAAAAGAAGCCAAGAAATGGAGCGGGCTGTGCAGGGCTGTTGCAGTTACCTTCTCAACGTTCTCCGGTTGAGCAAGAGCAGCGACCAAGGATTTGTACGCCTCAGGAAGTTTGCTCTCGGCGTACTCGAGGGAAGAAGTCAAGAAATGCAACGGTGTACTGAGCGAAGACTGGCCGATTGCCAAGTATTCGCCGGCAAGTTTCTTATCTATTTCTGATTCTGAGAATAAGCTCAAACGAACTAAGCGTTCGCAATTGAATCGCAAAAACTGAAGACTTGGCGGAATCAAGGCGGTTACCAATGCTTGATCTGACTCAACGATGCTCTTCAAGACTGCAATCGCCTCTTGTTCACGGTTAGCACTTTCAAGTCTGGTCGCGATTAACGTCCCACAAAACGGACTTAGGCTGGTGACGTAGCGAAATTGCTCCGAGATGAATTGATTCAGCTCCTGCCCTGAGTAACTAGCAGCCGTCAAGAGCAAGTCGCCGAGGCCCGGATGAACAAGATGATATTGTTCGTACTGTCCGTCGGACCCACGCGCTAAGCGTTGCACGAGGCCGCTACGCAAAAACGGCCGGATCTTAGCCAAGTCAATTGCGTCTTCCGGCACAGAAACTTCCAGTAGTGCAAGAACCGCTAACCGTAACAGATTGAGCAATTCTCCTTCACTAGCTTTTTCGAGATAAGTTTCCTTTACGTATTTCGCGGCGTCCTGCGCTTGAAGGCGCCAGTCGCCTTGGATCAATTGTCTGAGCCGCTGTACCACTGCCGCACTGAAGGCGATCAAGTCTCCACCAAAAAGGTCATTCCATTGTTGCAGCGTTTCGTGCGACGGTTGGGAAATGTAATCAGGATGGAGTCTACGCGCGAGACGGAGAAAGACTCCTGCGAGGTCATCCGCCGTCACTTCCAATGGTAATGCGTCGCCTGCAAGCTCATCGAGCGGACCAACCACACCTTTCGGATCAGAGAACGAAACATCACGACTGAGCATTAGAAGATGGCTCCCTTTCGAATCTACCCGGCAGTGATCGAAAACGTCGCGGGCGAAACTTTGATCCAAATGCACGTTGTCAATTATGAAGAGCACCCGGTCATCGGCGTGCGTGGTGATAGCATCAAGTGCTTCAGATGCACTGGTGTCTGTTTCTGCTAAGTCAAGATAGTAGGCAGGTTGTAACCGAGATTCATATCTCAGTCCGATTTGAATGGCCAGAACGGTCTTGCCTGCCGCGCCACGCCCACGGACCCATTGCCATCCGGTGGATTCGAGCCCCTGCTCGACTTGGTCAGCAATAGCGGGCCGATGAACCAAGCCGCTCAAATATTCTTCTCTGGCGGGGGCGAAGACATCGCGCCGTTTAGTTTGACCGAAAATTCGCGGATCCTGGCTGATCAAACGGAATGGGAGGCTATGACAGGGTAATCCCAAAACCTCTTTCAGGACACTTGCGAACCGTGGCGCCGTAAGAGCCCGAACGAGTTGTTTCTTAAAAACAAAATTAATGCGATCCGGCGGAATTTCAAGTGCGACAAGACGGTCGCGGTACTTCATTAATTTTTCGTAGCGCGGGTTTATTCCTTTGTGATCTGTTAGGGGACTTGGTTCGTTACTCCAAGCGACGAATAGGAAGCTAGCCAATCGTCCTTTACCCAGAGATTCCGCTTTCTCCAGATCCTCTTCCAGATGAGTAGGCCAGGCTGAACTATGGGTGGCTTCCGCGACATCCATCCTGCCATCTGAAGAAAGAGACAAAACATCCGGCCATCCTTTGACTGGAACGTCACTGCGAGTCCGGCCTAGAGGAACAAGATTCTTAAACCGTTGTGGATAGACGAGATGTACATAGCACTCCAGCAATCGTTGGAATTTCCCCGGCGAACTCTTTAGGCGTTCGATTGCCGATTCAATGGCGGTTTCAGTGAGCGGCATGATTACTAAAGGCTACTGGTGTCAGCCTCTCATAAGAGACGCAAAATTATAAAGAATGCGTTGTCCGGCATGAGTCGTTTAGTTTTCATGGCGTTGGTGTAGGAGCAAAGATGTGATGGGATCGAGGAACCCAGCCGAAGTTAGTGTCGCGTAAAATAGGACAAGTTCGTAACGGCTGTCAAGCTGGGAGAATGCCCAAGTCACCAGCCCCGAACTTTCTATTTACGAGAGTACATCTCCAGTTTTTGTCTTGCTTTTCTCCCAGGTCTTTCGCGCCGCATTGTAATCGTCCTTTATCTTGGCAAGAGCTTTGATCTCGACCTCAAGAAGTTCAGGAGTGAGCGGCACCTCCTGAGACTGTACCGAATGAGAGTGCCCCTCAATATACTTTGACAAGAATGCCATCCGCTGATCGATACGCTTTGCAATGTCGGGATCGACGTATACATCGGAAATAATGTATTTGATGTTTTCACGCCACCGTCCAATGACATCCTGAAACAGCCGACTCTGTACGAAGTGTTCGTATGCGGTTCGAAGACTTGCACATCCGCGGCGTAAGCAGATTTCTCGATTGTCCCCGGTTGCGTTCCGTGCGTCCTGTAAGCATTGATGGGCAACACCAATTGCTTCCTTCTCGTAATGCGGATGGGGAAAAGCGTCAAGATCGACCCAGCCAGGGGCTCCGTCGCCTGCACGCGAAATAGTTCGGCCCATAAAATTGACGTTTGCCTCAATGGCGGCGTTTGTCAGGTATTGTGTGAAAACGATGTCATGAGTGAAGATCAATACTTGCCGGATCTTGGCTTCTTCCACAAGGCGCTTGGCGATAACTTCCTTACGCATATGGTCCATCGAGGTAACCGGATCGTCGAAAATGATTCCGATGCTACTTTTATTGAGCCTTACCTCGGTTAGAAAGTCCGCGAGTGCGACCGCTGTCTGTTCGCCCTCGCTCAACACTCGTGATGGCGGGGGACTAGCAATTGCTTGAAAGCCGAGTTGGCGGTTTGTAGTGCCCTCTGCACCGGTAATCTTGAATTGCAGCGGTACATCCAGGTGCAGTGCTATACAGTTTGCATGGAACTCGGTCTCAAAGCCTTTACCCAAGAGATCTTTTACCAGCGCCTTTTGTTTCTCCGTAATGTGCCTATGTGGAATCGCTCGGACCCGCTCAGCCCGGTGACTCCATTTAAGTGCTTCCACTGTTTTTTTGACCTCCGAAAATACCTCGGCAAGCACCATTCTGTCTCGCAGTAACGAAAGCTCGGCCGAAAGCTGTCTAACGACAGCAGCTGTATCTTGTTTCTTCAGCTCGTCTGCCGCAGATTCGAGCTTTGCACGTAACGCTTCCAAGTCCGAAGATATACTGTTTGTCACTGCCGGAACGTCAGTCCATGCTTTCTTGTCGAAATTTGATCGCACTGAATCACGTGCCGCTTGTAGGGACACAAGAAATTGTTCGATGCGCGTGACGAGTTGGGCATCCATCTCCTCGATAGTCCTCCGCTGCGCTGAATCCTGCCCAAAAAAAGCAAGATCCAAATTCTCGAACTGCTGCCGCATTGCTAAGAGTTTCCTCGTAGCCGCAACGAGCTTGACCTCCGTGTCGCTGGTCACGAACGCATAAAATCGTGTCAGCCTTACCCTTGCATCATCTGCGAGGGGCTGCTGACAAAGCACGCAAAGCGCATCTGCTGTTTGGAGAGGAAATCCCTTATCTGGATATGCTTCTTCGTTGAACGCAATTGCGGCCTTAAGCAAAGCGAGCCAAGTTTGGCTTCCCACGGGCTGCACAGGTTCTCCGTTGAACTGAGCGGCAGACGTTGCGGCGGCGAGATCAGTAAGCTCCTTAATCTCTTCCATCAGCTTTTTCGTCGGGTCGAGTGCGTCGGACGAGAACACCTTTACCAATGTCAGGAACTTCTCGTCGAGAGCGTTAACGTCCGAAATCTTGCGGGAGAGTGTTTTCAGAACTTCAGCTTGGTTGGCAGCTTTGATCTCCGCGAGCTTCTTGTCGATTTCAGCGGCTCTTGATTCTTCAACTTCACTAAATACGGCGAGCGACTCCATCTCTCCAAGATTTGTTTCGTGTGACAAACCGTTCAGTGCTACGGCGACCTTCGAAGTACCGCCATCAATACGATATGATTGAATGTTAGGTTGCGCCTTACCTATTTCAGCGCCGAGCATCGCGCCGACTCTGTCACCGACACTAACCAGCTTTGGAAACACGTCGAACAGGTATGGGGTAACACCAAAAGAATTTTTCTCATCTGTGTGGACGCGGATGCAGGAGTTGTCAAAAACAGCGAAGTTGTCACGAAGCGGTGCGCAAGGTTTACCAACCTCGAATAGAACTACCGTGTCATCGGCGAGCACGAATGTAGCCGTGGGACGTTCGCGCTTTTGCGCTGCCACGTGAATATTCCCTAGGATTTCCAGAGAGGGTGACCGCGTAAAGCACGCGGCCTTAAGAATGCGAGCGAATCCGGATTTTCCGGACGCATTTGGACCATAAAACACAGTCAAGTTATCGCCTATGTTCAGATCCTGTCCAGGCGCAAGAGCATTAACGCCCTTGATATCACGAATTGCTCTGAGCTTAACGAGACCCTGTTTATCCTCGATCGTAGTCGGGACATTCAACGGATAACTGTTTTTCCCTTCCCTTTTCGGCCACAGACTCTTCTCAATCATGAATTCGGAAAAGATCTGCTGATAATCTGATTCGCTCAAATCAGATTGACCTACGAGCTTCGTCAGGGCGCACTGCTGCCATGTATCGAGGGTTCGCGCCCACTTGCTCAGTTCGTCGAAAATGTTAAACGCATCAGTCATCAAGGACTCACCAGAAAAAGACCGGCTACGATGCCGCCTTCCGGGCTTTGATGTGAAATCAGAGGTGTGACCGAATCGGACGGAGCCAGCTGAAGTTACTTCGGTGTAAAATAGGGCAACTCTATAGGGAAGGCAACAGTCGAAAATTAGGTCGTAAGCAAGAAACTCCGAAAGTGTAGATAGGTCCTTTTCAGTAAGCGACACGGGAATCGTGCCTGACTTGCCTCAATTGCGTAACTCGATTGAACACGATAGACGCCATGCAACACAACTTTCCAAGTTGTCACGGCTGACACCAAATCCGTCACGGCAACTCAGGTTTCGTTTGTGGCAACTGCGCTCTGACAAGAGTGCGGCGGCGCGCCTTGCTGAGAATCGCCGCGAGCCTGCGGATGAAACTAATCAACGGCCAACTCTGGAACTCGATCGTCTTCGTGCTTCTCAATCAATACGCCGACGATTTCCATAAGTGACGCCAGCGAATGCGATTCATCCTCTCCGACTTCATCGATTAAGCCGTCAAGCAATGCAACAAGCCGCCGATACTCGTCTTCCGTATGCGGCATGAACACAGAACCGGCTAAAGACGACCAGGCATTCACTGTTTCGTTCACGTCGAGATTTTGCATCGACTACTCCTTCCACTTGCCTTCATCATATTCAGCGTGCGGAGATGACGGGGCCTTGCAGTGCGACAACCCTGTGAGGGCATTTCCTCCGGCCTGAAAGTCGCCGGGTGAACGGCGCAGCTCTGAGAAAAAGTCGAGCGAAACCTATCGCGAGTCTTGTACGTCAGGCAATGAGCCGCCGAACGAGTGTAATGACCTGCTGGTACTTCGGCTTGCCCACCCGGCCGATCCGTTTGAGAATTATCCCCTGCTCTACGGAAGTAATGGTGTCTGCCCGAACCTTGCTGTCAACCTTTAACACTCCTTGCTAAAGATCGTAAGTGATTACGCTCGTCGCATATTCATGACTTCTGGGACTGCTGGTAATGGCGCATACGAGTAGGTCCGCGTGGCGCCGGTTATAGCTATCATTTGACAAGACGAGCACGGGCCGAACTTTGGCTCCGATAAGATCTGAAAAGGGAAACCTTAGGAGGAGAATGTCTCTTTGCCTATAGGTAACTTTCCCAGACGGCATCGTCCTCGTCCTTCCAAATCTCAGCGAACTTTTTTTCCGCCGCCCGTCTCAAGTTTTTCAACTCGCTTTTTTCCTCGGTGACGGTTGCTGGCTGAATGAAAATTGCCCCGTCTCGGTAATCGACTTTGACGTAGGAGCCTTTCCTAAACCTCGCCTTCTGCCGGACGGATTTGGGGATCGTCACTTGGTAGTGGGAGTTGATTTTGGCAAATTCCATGCTGAAGCCCTCCGCGCAAGACGAGCTTGAATTGTTACTGACGGATTGACGCCTGTCAAGGTCGGATCGCCGAGAAGTGCTGTCAACCGTTGTCTCCGGCACGACTCGGACTTTAGCCACGACGTATCCGCGTATCGCGCCTTGTGCGATGCACTTCAGCCGCGATTTCCTCAAGCGGCGGCCCATTCTCTGGAACTCGTTCGGCAATTCCAGACGGCTTTAGGGGTTGAAGCCGTTTCAAAACAATCATGTCTCCTTCCGTCCACACCGCCAACTCGCTCGATGTCGGGAACAGCCGCAGCATTTCTTTAGGAAGTTTTATCGACCCGTCCGTTTCGACCTTGAGCGCTTTCATAAGTTCCCCCTAGTAAATTTTGACTCGGAGCTTTAAACGTCAAGTCATCTCTCATCTTCTTCTATCGCACTGACATCATACTATCATGAACAGCCAAATCACGAATGGGGGTGAGCATGACACAAGATCTTCGAATCTTTCGGGCCAGGGCTTGCAGTTACACATTATCGTAATGCAATCCGCGACCCCTTTAGCTTTCGAGATTCTGCATTCCCCTAATTTCTTCACTCGCTCGCGCCAGATTCCGCTAATCCGAGAATTGTGTACGCCCAAGAGTTGCCGGCACTATCTGACTTATGCAGCGGCGTTGGTGGCGGTTTACGCGTATAGGAGCCGCCCTTTGGGTTCAGGGATAGGTCGCTTAAGGTCCTTGGCTGTTTCGATCCACTCATGAATTATCACTTCGACACTTTCGAGTGCTTGCTTGTAGGTTTTTCCGTCCGCCGCGCAGCCCGGTAACTCCGGCACCTCAGCGATGTACGCTTGGCCTGCTTCGCTCCAGTAAATGATAATCTCGTATCTCACCTTATTTTTCATTGTCTTCACCGACAGACCAGCGCTTCGCGCCGCTACTCGTAGCGCAACGCATCGTTGGGATCTAAACCCGCCGCTTTCTTGGCGGGATAAAAACCGAAGAAGACGCCGACGGCGCCGGAGAAGAGAAACGCGATGGCGACGATGACCATGTTGACGTGAGTGACTTCGTGAATAAAGGTTTGAAATACAAGTCTTCTATGCCGGGCTTTATCGTCGTCGACGATGATGGTGGTTTGGCAGTTGCGATGATTGTGTCGGGGTCGTGCGTCGTTGCCCCGACCAAGCCGTATGGCGATACCGTGCGAAGGCCCGTGCGCGGGGTATGCGCGAGTAGTGCCGGGTTACTGCGCGGATTGTACGTCGATAGACACCGGAGTTCTTCAACAGCGTGTTTCATTAGCTCCTTCGATCATGACCCGATTGTGACTCGATCATGACCCGATTGTGACTCGATTCTGGCCCGACCTGGGGCTCCTAAGTACCCGAGAGAACGTAGTGGGTTGCCGGACCTTTTTCGCGTTTCTCCAGGACGCCAACCTCGACCAGTCTATTCAGCTCACGGGTAGCCGTCTTGGCGCTCACTTTAAATCGCTTAACGCAGTCAGTGCGCGTGATCTTCCCCTGTTCGCGAACGAAATCGATCATCATCTTCTGTCGGTCTTCCAACTTGGCCAACAGTTCCGGCGCCAATTGGGTGGCAGACCAGACCTGATCTTGGCCGGGCAACGTTACCACGAAGTAACCGTCCGCGAAGTCAAATACCGGAGGGCGCAGACCATGCGTTATCATCGCATCCCGCATTCGGGCAAGTCCCGATCCTTTCTCCTCGATCCAACCCATGCGTTGCACGGCTAGAGCGATGTGGGGATTACGACTGTAAGGCGCTGCATTGAACGCCCTGATGCGGCTGAGACTTAGCGGCTTGAGCAGTCCGCCAGGGCTTCTAACTTCGACCTCCGTCTCTTTTAAGGTGATATGAACCCGCGCTCCCGCTTCATAATCGCGGTGAATCACCGCGTTAAAGGCGGCTTCTCTTATGGCTTCCATGGGGTACTCGGCCACCTGGATTCGATCCAGCTCCCGGACCTCAGTAAACTGGCGCATCTGTTCTTTGAAAAACCTCTCCAGATGATCTCGGAAGCCGAGCAGCGGCCCTTCGAAATCTCCGGAGACCGTGCGCCCGGCTTTCTTTGCCTCGATGGCAACACGGCACTGAGGTAGTATCTCAGCCGGCTCCGTTGCAAACAGAATAATTCCCGCCATAGTCGGGGCCACTTGCCCCTTCTTCGTCCGCCCGACATAGCCCGCCCGTTCCATCAGTTCCCAGAGTTCATTCGATGGCACTCGTTTTTTCTTTTTGCGCCCGCTCACGTAGCGCGACAATGCGTCGCGAGACAAATCATCGAGCGAGGCTCTCTCGACAACCTCTAGCTCCTTGCCCGAAGGACCCTCGAATGGTTCGGCGAGCGTGCTCGTTGTTATCTCGGCTGCTTCCCAGTAATCGATAAACTCCCGATTCGTCTCCATGATCCGATGGACCAGATCGAGGTCAAAAAAATCAACCTCCACCCCGTGGTTCATTAAGTATTGTACCCCGCGCCCGCAGATATCCGGGTTCGGATCGGTCATGCCGACGAAAACCCGCTTGATGCGCGCTCCGACCACCCGCTCCGCACAGGGTTTCTTCGGCGGGTTACGCCTTGTGCACGGTTCCAACGTGACGTAAAGCGTTGCGCCATCCAGATTCTTGTCGCTCAAGTACCGTTCAATTAAAGTGTACTCCGCGTGGTCGCCGACTCTCAAATCTCCCCGATGCGTAGCCGCCAAGACCTTTCCATTGGCTCTGACCAACACCGCTCCTACCAAAGGATCTTGTTTGTGCTTGTGCTCGGAGAGTGATTTCCGCATCTCCTCCACGGCCGATTCCATGAATTTTCGATTTGCTTTGCTCGATGGCATCGGGGTTCTCTCTAAATATTCACTGCTTTCTGAGCTTCACGTGCCGCGATTTCGAGGTTCGAGGCCAAGAGACGCTGCAAGATTTCGCGGCGAGCCGTGGGACTAATCGTGTAGCGGGTCTGGCCGCGCTCGTTGGCGTGAAAGCCGTGGCCGGAATCAATGTCCGCCCAGCCATAGCACGCAAGATTTGCGCGGTCCATTGCGGCAGCCTTGAGAGTCAGGCATTCGCATTGACTGATTGTGTGATGAGGCTGCGGGAACGGATGTGACTTGTTTCAATATTTTGATCGACTCACCCAGCCCAGTGGTGAAAACCGTATTACAAAGTGCCAATACCGACAGACTAACGCTTCGCGCCGCTATTCGTATCTCAGCGCATCGATGGGATCTAAACCCGCCGCTTTCTTGGCGGGATAAAAACCGAAGAACACGCCGACGGCACCGGAGAAGAGAAACGCCACGGCAACGACCGCGGGGTCGATCAGTGTTGGCCACTGCGCCCAGGTCTTGAGAAGTTCGGAACTGCCGATGCCCAAAAAGATACCGATGATGCCGCCGGTGGCGGCCATGACGACGGCCTCGACCAAAAATTGCAACATGATGTCTTTGCTACGCGCACCGACGGCCATGCGGATGCCGATCTCGCGGGTGCGTTCGGTGACCGACACCAGCATGATGTTCATGATGCCGATGCCGCCGACCAGCAGCGATATCCCGGCAACGCTGCCCAAGAGAATCGCCATCACCCGCGCCGTGCTCTGCGCCGCCTCGGCGATGTCGGAAAGATTGCGCACAGTAAAATCATCCTCGCGCCCTTCGGCGATGCGGTGGCGCTGGCGCAAGAGCAAGGTGATCTGTTCCTGCGCTTCCTGGACTTTTTCGGCGCTGACGGCGCGCACGACGATGCTCTGAACCCAAGTAATCCGCATGAGCCGCTTTTGCATGGTCGTGTACGGGATCATCACGGTATCGTCTTGATCCTGGCCTTGACCGGTCTGGCCTTTGCCGGCGAGAACGCCGACGACGCGAAATGGAATGTTGCGAATACGGATCACGGAATCGATGGGATCGTCGGCGCCGAATAACTGGCGCGCCACGGTCTGGCCGATGACCGCGACTTTGGCGGCGGAATCCATGTCGCCTTCGTGCAGAAAGCGGCCGGACTCGATCTGCCAGTCGCGGATTTGCTCGAACTCCGGCGCCACGCCCTGGGCCAAACTGCCCCAGTTCAAATTGCCGGCGATCAGCTGTTCCTGGCGGCGCATGACCGGCGAGGCGTAAGCAACTGAACGCAGTTCGCGAGTCATGGCACGGGCGTCGGTATCAACCAACGTGTTGACGTTACCGGTGCCGGCGCGCACGCCGCCTTGGACGTTGCTGCCGGGCAAGACGATCAAGACATTGGTGCCCAGGGCGGAGATCTGCGAGCGAATGGTCGACTTGGCGCCCTCGCCGATGGCGACCATGGCGATCACCGCGCCGACACCGATGATGATGCCGAGCATGGTGAGGAACGCGCGCAGCTTGTTGCGCGCCAGGGCGCGCAGCGCGATTCTGAAAGTCATCAACCAGCGCATTTACGACTCCAGTTTCACCAACACTTGGTTATTGGGCTTGTCGGAAATCACTGCGCCATCGCGGAAGATGATTTGCCGCTTGGCATGCTCGGCGATGTCCGCCTCATGGGTGACGAGAATAATGGTAATACCCTGCTCGCTGTTCAAATGCTGAAACAATCCCATGATCTCGTTGCTGGTGGCGGAGTCGAGATTGCCCGTCGGCTCGTCGGCGAGAATCAATGACGGCTTGTTGACCAACGCGCGGGCGATGGCCACCCTCTGCTGCTGGCCGCCGGATAGACGATTGGGCGTGTGGTCGTGACGCTCGCCCAAACCAACGAGATCTAAAACTTCCACCGCCCGGCGATGGCGCTCTTTGCCGGCGAAGCCGTTATACATCATCGGCAGCTCGACGTTTTCCAGCGCCGTGGTGCGCGACAGCAAGTTAAAACCTTGGAAAACAAAGCCGATGCGCTTGTTGCGGATATGCGCCCAAGCGTCGGCGCTGAGCGCCGCGACTGCTTCGCCCTCGAGCCAGTAATTGCCGCCGGTCGGGCGGTCGAGGCAGCCGATGATGTTCATGAAGGTCGATTTGCCGGAACCTGAGGAGCCCATCAC
>Ga0163153_10007342_pt1 | contig 11899 bp, 11 predicted proteins | sample OliLakLV19MP6IB1_FD_148629 | JGI IMG/M metagenome (GOLD analysis project Ga0163153, IMG submission 148629) | Freshwater microbial mat bacterial communities from Lake Vanda, McMurdo Dry Valleys, Antarctica - Oligotrophic Lake LV.19.MP6.IB-1 | ecosystem: Environmental > Aquatic > Freshwater >... | reverse complement strand
GGTCGCGAAGATCGAAGGCAAGCCGCTCTTCCAGCTGCTGGCCGACCGCTACGGTAACGGCAAGCCCAACCGCAGGATCTTCGTTTACGCGGCCGGTGGCTACTACTACCCGGGCCAGGACCACCAGAAGTTGAAGGACGAGATGAAGAGCTACATCGACCGGGGCTACACGGTCGTGAAGAAGAAGATCGGTGGCGCGCCGCTCGACGAAGACCTGCGGCGCATCGATTCGATCCTAAGCGTGCTCCAGAACGGGCAGAAGCTGTGCGTCGATGCCAACGGTCGCTTCGACCTCGACACGGCCATTGCGTACGCGAAGGCGTTGTCGCGCTACGACCTCTTCTGGTACGAGGAACCGGGCGATCCGCTCGACTTCGAGTTGCAGGCCACGCTGCGCAACTACTATGCGAACCCGATGGCCACGGGTGAAAACCTGTTCTCGATGCAGGATGCGCGCAACCTGATTCGCTACGGGGGCATGCGGCCGGACCGCGACTGGTTGCAATTCGATTGCGCGCTGAGCTACGGTCTCGTCGAGTACCTGCGCACGCTCGAGATGCTGAAGGAGCACGGCTGGTCCCCCAGCCGCTGCATTCCGCACGGCGGGCACCAGATGTCGTTGAACATCGCGGCGGGATTGGGACTGGGCGGCAACGAGTCCTACCCGGATCTCTTCCAGCCGTTCGGCGGCTTTCCAGATGGCGTGAAGGTGGAGGATGGCTACGTCACCCTTTCGGACTTGCCGGGCATCGGATTTGAAGGGAAGGCGGATCTGTATCGCGAGATGCAGAGTCTTTCGGCGGCGTGAGCGCGCACGGCATGAAGGTGATCCTGTCGATGGGGACGCTGCGGATCCTGTTCCTGTTTGCGCAGGAGTTGGGGAGCCGATTGGCAATGACCATCAAGCTGTCCCGTCGAGGGACTTGCCTATGTTGCCGTGACAGGGCTGCCGAGAAAGGTCGTCAAGGACCACATCGGCTATTGATCGCGGTCTTCGCGGCGGCAACAGTCGCCGAGACCTCCGTTACCCCGGCGAGGGTGTTCAAACCGTCCAATGCCGTCCCATACGGGCAACCAACAGCCACCCTGGCCGTGTAGTACGCTGCGACGTTCAGCTTGTTGGCCACCACGGTGGCGTCGCGCCCCAGCGTGGCCCCGTTGACCACGTCCAACGCGATCGTCTGCAGCGTCCGGCGACCAGCCTGCAGCTCGCCAACATAGAAAGCGAGACCTCCCGCATCAGGATCGCGAGCGAGCGCCTGCTGGTAAATGTTGGTGACGAGCGCGGAAAAGCTCAAGCCCCCATAACGTTGGTTGAACTCGTTCGAGTTGCCGAATGCGTCGATGATGGCGCTGATGGATCCGCCCGCGGCATCGAGCCGCCCTGCCCAGTAGGCCTGGCCTGGCGGATCCGCTGGACGACCGTAATACGCGACGTATGCCTTCTGAAGGTAGTCGTAAGCGTACGCAGTACCGCTGAAGGCGAAGGTGGCAGTGATGTCGACCGGACCCGAAATTGTGAAGCTGCAGACTCCCGATCCGACGCAAGCGCCGCCCCACCCGGCAAACGTGGACCCGGCAAACGGCGTGGCCGCCATTACAACGAGCGTGCCGGGAGCATAGGGCTCGCTGCAATCGACTCCGCAGTTGATGCCGCCCACGTTGGTGGTCACGACGAAGCCGCCGCCGGTACCTCGCGCCGCTGCGGTGAGTAATGGGAGCCCCGTGCACGTCGGGAACTTGAAGGAGCCGATGCGGATGCGCCAGTTGCCGCTGTCGCCGCTCGTTTGACTGTCATAGTACTGGTTGGTGTACCAGAACGTGCAATCGTCCGCCGGGTCGACGCTCATCGAGCTGTAATCGCCCCAGCGGTCGCAGGGCGCGCCGCCGCACGTGTTGTCCTGCGAGCCCTCTCCTGCGACGAGTTGTACCTCGGTCCGCGGTAGCGTGCCAAGCGGATCCGTGGCGAGCCGGCCCGTGTACGCAATGCTCGGGAAGTTGGGCGCCGTACCGTTCGAGGTGCTGAAGCCGAGCGCCATGTTGCCCTGCTTGTCCACCGCGAGGCTGCTCATGAAGCGATAGAGTGAGGCGTCGGGCGAGTAGATCTGCTGCTGGATTGGCGTGGCAGCTACGATGCCGCCGGTGACGTTGAGTTGCGCCCACTGCGTCGCGGTGTTGATCCCGGCCGGATTCTTCACCGAGTGCGTCACCCACACCGATTCCACGCCCGCAACCTTGCGGTACTGCGCCTTCTGCATCAGCCGATCGTCGATCATGTCGAGCATGGTCGACGTGTTCGGCTGTGGGACGATGCTGCCTTGCTGGAACGTGATAGGCGTATGCACGACCGTGGTGGGCGTGCTCAGCGTGCCGCCGGCGCCGCAGTTGGGGGCCGACTTGAACTTGCGCACTTCGAAGCCGGCGTTGGAGAAGCTCTCCATCACGAAATAGTTGGGCGTTCCCGGCTGCACCGCGTTGGCGCCAACGCCGTTGTTGTTGCTCGGCAACATGCCGAACACGGCATTGTTGGAGTAGCGTAGGAACCCAATGGAACTGGTAAGCGGCGCGCCGCTGAACATGTCCGAGCGGCTGAACGAAGCGAAGACAACGCCGTTGTAGGTGGATGCGTTGCGAAAGCCGTTGGCGCTCATGTACAGGCAATCGTGCCAGAGGCCGAACTTGCCGTAGTCCGGCAGCGTGTTCACGGGCGGCATGCCGGTCCCGCCCAAGTCCATTTGCACGGCGTAGAGCCACCATCCGCCGCTGACGGGATCGCTGGTCTTCGACGCCGCGATGCACTGGTAGTAGGGCGAGACCGGATTGTCGCCGCTGACGGCAAACGCGAACCACGTGATCACGAAGCGGTCCGCGAGCCAATCGTACAGTGCGACCGGATCGCCTTGCGAATTGCCGTTGCACGGCGTGCTGCCCACGCCGGACCACAGATTGTTTTCCGTGAAGGCCGCGAGCCTCGTCCCAGTCTTGTCGAAGATGGCGAAGGACGAGTTGACGGTCAGGACGATGTGGTTCGGACCGACGTCGCCGTTGGAGTCGGGCGGCCATCCACCGCCGCAGGCTCCACCCGTGCAGGCATCCGTTTTGCTTAAGGCCAGGAAGCTCATCAGCGGGCTTGGCATCGGCGCTGAGGGAACGGCGCTTGGCAGCAACGGTGTTTCAGGTGCAGGAAGTTGATCCGGATTGCCACGCGGCGGGCCCGGCAACCTTTTCCGCTGTAGGTAAGGGGCGCCGACCCTCGTCGGCGAGAACGGAATGCGGCTCAGGTCGCCGTTGAACTCGCGCGGCACGATTGACGGCAGAGCGACGGTGATCGATTCCTCCGCGGCCATGTCCTGCGCCATGGCGCTGCCGGCATTCGCCGCCAAAAGAACGACAGCAACATTGCAGAATGCGTGGTGAAACCATGCGAGCATCCGCGCCATCCCGAAAGATGGCAATCGACTGTTGCCCATTGGTGACCGATCGTTCCGAAGGATTGCGAGTGATGGCGGCGAGAACATTCTCTTCGCCATACTGCAATTGCGCAAGAGCGCGCGGTCTACGACGGCATATTGCCTATCCAGCGCGCGGTGCATGCATTTCGCAGGCTGCGGCTAGACCAGAGAGGATAGTAAATATCTTACGATCGTTTGACACCCGGGTTGCCACTCGCGTCGTCAACTACGCGCGCGATAGCTGGAACACGCCGTCGGTCGATCCAGCACATTGGATTTGTCGGTACTTGGATCGCAGAAATGCACGCAGGACGACGGCCCTGTATCGCCTCTGCAATTCCAGCAGATCAAGGGACGGGTGCCGCAAGGAACCAAACGTTGGGCACGGTCGGTCCGTTTTTGAGGACGGAGTCTTCGCGGTAACAGGCGGATTAAATCTCAGGCGGATTCCAGCTCCATGTGAACTCGGCGTCCAATCGCGGTGGCGATGTTGACCAGTGCATCGAGCGAGAAGCGAGACACACGGCCACGTACCAGGTCATTCATGCGCGGCTGGGTGATTCCACAGTGTCGCGCGGCTTCGGTTTGCGTCCAGCGGTTCTTTTTGACAATGGTCGCAATCTGCTGCCTGAGCTCGGCGCGCGCGCGAAGATTCGCCGCTTGCTCGGGGGTATCGGCGAGCGCATCCCAAACGCTTGCGTAAACTTTAGCCTTGTTCATCTGCGATCCTTCATCATTTTGCTCAATCGAGCTTTCGCAATGTCAACGTCGCGCCTCGACGTGCGCTGTGGCTTCTTCCGAAACGCGCAGCACGAACACCGCATCGGCAAGCCGAGCGGTTTAGATCACGCGGTAGATCCCCGAGTCGTCCCGTATCCGAATCTCCTCGAAGCCCTTGCCGATCACCGGCTTCTGCTTGAAGTCGTCGGGCTGCAGACCACGTTGCACCTTGTCGAACTGATAGCCCGCGTCGTGCCTCGCGTCCACCGGAAAGTCCCGCAGGCACTGCAGCGAGTCCCGCATGGAACCGTACCGGTTTCATCAGTGTATTATACTGGTATGGATATAGTCATCAAGCGCATTGACCTATAAATCAACGGAGTGACAGCTCCAGCGAACTAACAGGTCCGCGAAGCGGTGAGTAATCGAGCGCGTTCGCCGGCCGGCTTGATGGCGATGGCACGGGTCCACGGCGAGCGTCCGGTTCCTGCACGGAAGCTGCTGCCATCCCGCGTATGTTACAATTTCGAGGTCCACGCCGATGCCCCGCATCACTAACCAGAAGTAGGAGACGCCATGACAGAACGGCAAACCATTGACGCAGCCAGCCCCAAGGCTGATTCCGGTGATGAACCATCGGCAAGCCGCCGCCGTTTCTTCGGTAAAGTTGCGACAGCGGCCGTCGCCGCGCCCTTGGCCGGCTTCCCCATGATCTCGGTCGCGCAGTCGCCGGTCGTCATCAAGATGCAGGGCGCTTGGGGCCCGAACGAGATCTTTTCCGACATGGCCCAGCAATACGTCACCCGTGTCAACGAGATGGCGGGCGGGCGCATGCGCATCGAGTACCTGCCGACAGGCGCGGTGGTCAAGACCTTCGAGATCATGGACGCGGTCAGCAAGGGCGTGCTCGACGCGGGACACCACGTGTCCGGTTACTGGTACGGCAAGTCCAAGGTGGCCTCGCTGTTCGGCACCGGCCCGGTCAGCGGCGCGACGCCCGACATCGGTCTGGCCTGGATTTACGCGGGCGGCGGTCAGCAGCTGTGGGACAAGCTTGTCGGCAAGCTGAACCTGAACGTGGTCGGTTTCTTCGCCATGCCGATGCCGTCGCAGCCGCTCGGATGGTTCAAGAACCCGGCGCCGCGGACCGCAGCGGGGCTCAAGGGCTTCAAATACCGGACCATCGGCCTGGCGGCGGACCTGATGCAGGAAATGGGCATGGCGGTCGCGCAACTGCCCGGCGGCGAGATCGTGCCGGCCATGCAGCGCGGCGTGATCGACGCGTTCGAGTTCAACAACCCGACGGCCGACATGCGCTTCGGTGCGCAGGACGTGGCGAAGTACTACTCGATGGGCTCGTTCCACCAGGCCCAGGAGTTCTTCGAGATCATCTTCAACAAGGACAAGTTCAACGCGCTGGCGCCCGACCTGAAGGCGATCCTCAAGTACGGCGCCGAGTCGGCCTCGCAGGCCAACCTGGCGCTCGCTTATGACCAGTACTCGAAGGACCTGCAGGAGCTCATCGTCAAGCACAAGGTTCAGGTCTCGCGTACCACCCAGGACATCTACAGGGGTCAGCTCGCGGCGTGGGACAAGGTGACGGCGAAGCTCGAGAAGGAGGTCGACATGTTCAAGGAGGTCAACGACTCCTTCAAGACCTGGTCGCGCCGCGTCGCCTTCTACCACTTCACCAATGAAGCCGACTACAAGATGGCCTTCGAACACGTGTTCAAGGTAAAACTGCCGGCCTAAGAGGCAGACTGCGTTCGTCCCAAGCTGCCGAGAGATCATCTCGGCAGCTTTTTTTACACCGCGGATTCGGGAAAACATGGAAAACTGGATTAGGGTGATCGATGTCTTCAGCAAGGCGGTCGGACACGCCTTTTCGTGGTGCGTACTGGTGCTGACCGCGAGCACCTGCTACGAGGTCTTCATGCGATACGTGTTGAACCGCCCGACCGTGTGGGCGTTCGACATGAGCTACATGCTCTATGGAGCGCTTTTCATCATGTCGGGCGCGTATGCGCTGTCGCGCGGCTCGCACGTGCGAGGCGACTTTATTTATCGGAAGTGGAAGCCGCGCACCCAGGCCAAGGTGGACCTGACGCTGTACTTCATCTTCTTCTTCCCCGCCATCTTCGCGATGGTGTTCACCGGCGCCCGCTACTCCTTCGAGTCGGCCCGCATTCTCGAGTCGAGCGTGAACAGCCCCGCCGGGGTGCCGGTGTGGCCGCTGAAGCTGCTCATCTTCGCCGCCGGCGTCACGTTGCTGATCGCCGGCATTGCCGAGGTGATGCGCTGTGTGATCTGCATCCGAACCGGCAAGTGGCCGCCCAGGTCGGGTGACGTCGAGGAACTCGAGAAGGTTCTGGTTCAACAGCATCAAGCGGAGGAAGGAAAATGAGCGACCCGGTCATCGCCCTGCTGATGCTCGGTCTGTTCATCTTCGTCATCTTCCTCGGTTTCCCGATCGCCTTCACGCTGATGGCGATGGGAATCAGCTTCGGCTACTACGCGTACTACACGCCGGGCCAGGAGTTCTGGGACAACCGGATCTTCTACCTGTTCACGCAGAACACGTTCAGCGTGATGAACAACGACGTGCTGATTTCGATTCCGCTCTTCCTCTTCATGGGTTACATCATCGAGCGGTCGAACATCCTGGACCGGCTGTTTCTCAGCCTGCAGGTGGGACTGCGGTTCCTGCCCGGATCGATGGCGGTCGCCGCGCTGGTGACGTGCGCGCTGTTCGCCACCGCCACCGGCATCGTCGGAGCGGTGGTGACCCTGATGGGACTGATCGCGCTGCCGTCGATGCTGAAGGCGGGCTACGACCAGAAGCTGTCGAGCGGCGTCATCGCGGCGGGCGGCACGCTCGGTATCCTGATCCCGCCGTCGATCCTGTTGATCGTGTACTCGGCCACGGCGAGCGTGTCGGTGGTCAAGATGTATGCGGCGGCGCTGATCCCGGGCTTCCTGCTTGCCGGCCTGTATGTGGTCTACGTCATCGTGCGCGCAGTGATCAACCCGGCGCTGTGCCCGAAGCCCAAGGACCTGAAGTCCTACACGGTGGTGCAGAGCATTCTGCTGATGCTGCAGGCGTTCGTTCCGCTGGCAGCGCTCATCATGGCGGTGCTCGGGTCGATCCTGTTCGGCCTGGCCACGCCGAGCGAAGCTGCTGCCATGGGCGCACTGGGCGGGATCATCCTGGCCGTCGTCTACCGCGCGTTCTCCTGGAATCGCCTGCGCGAGTCGGTGTACCTGACGGCCCGCACGTCGGCCATGGTGTGTTTCCTCTTCGTCGGCGCCGCCACCTTCGCCTCGGTTTTTTCATACCTGGGCGGCGAGCACCTGGTCAAGGAGGTTTTGCTGGGCATGGACTTGAGCACGCTTCAGTTCCTGATTCTCGCGCAGCTGATCATCTTCCTGCTCGGCTGGCCGCTCGAATGGAGCGAGATCATCATTATTTTCGTGCCGATCTTCCTGCCCCTGTTGCCAGTGTTTGGCGTCGATCCGATCCTGTTCGGGATCCTGATCGCCATCAACCTGCAGACCTCCTTCCTGACGCCGCCGATGGCGATGTCGGCGTACTACCTGAAGGGGATCGCGCCGAAGAACGTGGAGCTCTGGACGATCTTCCGCGGATGCTTCCCGTTCGTCGCGATGGTGCTCCTGACGCTGGTGCTGACCTACATCTTCCCGGCGCTGGTGACCTACCTGCCCAACGCCTTCTTCGACCAGGCCACGGATATCCCGTACGACTCGAACGACAAATCGGTGGTCAATCCCGACTTTTTCAAGAGCGTGAAGTGAGCGACATTAAGGGCGGGCACGTCATCCAGCAATTCACGGCGGTGGAGTACCGGGAGTACCTCGCCTCGGGCCAGGCCGACGTCGAGGTCTTCTACGAGCAGCAGTTGGCATATGCGCGCGGCGTACAGGAGCGCGTCCACCCCTTCGCCAGCCTCGACGAGCGCGTGATCGGCCTGCAGGCGAGCCACCGCAAGGGTGAGCGCGCGCGCGGCGAGCCGCTGGGCCGGCTGTATGGCGTACCGGTCGCGCTCGAGGACGTGATCGACACGATGGACTTTCCGACGGCGTTCGGCAGTCCGATTCACGAAGGACGCTACGCGGTTGCGGATGCGCCCGTGGTGCGCCGCCTGCGCGACGCTGGCGCGGTGATCTTCGGCAAGACGGCCACGACCGAATTCGGCGGTAGCGGGCCTGGACCCACCCGCAACCCGCACAACCCCGAGCACACTCCCGGCGGACCGACCGGCGGGTCGGCAGCCGCGGTCGCGGCGGGCGTGGTGCCTTTGGCGCTAGGCTCCGATGCCAACGGCTCCGTGATCCGCGCAGCCTCCTTCTGCGGCGTCTATGGTTTCAAACCCTCCACCGGCCTGCTGCCGCGGACCGGCGTGTTCGAACAATCTCCTTCGCTGGACCAGGTGGGGCTCTTCGCCCGCTGCGTCGAGGACCTTGCGCTTGCGAGCGAGATCATGTCCGGCGACGACGGTGCGGACCGGGCCGCGGTTGGCCTGCCGCCGCGTCAGCTGGCGTCTGTCTGTACCTCCGAGCCTCCTGTCGATCCGAAGTTCTGCTTCGTGCGGAGCCCCTGGTGGGACCAAGTCGACGCGGAGGCGCGTGAGGCGTACGAAGCCTTCGTCGATCTGATGCAAGGGGTGGTGGTCACGGCGGAGCTCCCGGCTGTGGTGGAGCAGGCGGTCCAATGGCACGACAGCGTCGCCGAGGCCGAGTTCGCCTTCGCGATGCAGCGCGAATACCGCAACCATCCGGACCGACTCAGCGACGGCCTGCGGCAGCGGGTGGAGCGGGGCATGCAGATCGCCGTGCTCGACTACCTGACCGCGAAAGACCGGATACCGCACGCGGCCTGCGCGTTCGACGGGTATTTCGAGCACTACGATGCAATTCTGTCGCCGGCCGCCCTGGGCGGGGCTCCACGCGGACTTGCCTCGATCGGCAACCCGATCATGCAGAACGTGTGGAGCTTCGCCGGCCTGCCGGCCTTGTCGATGCCCGTGCTCCTCCTCTCTAACGGGCTGCCGCTCGGCGTACAGGCGGCGGGGCCGCTGCACAATGACGGCCGCTTCCTGAGGGCAATTCGCTGGCTCGTCACCGAGTTCGTCAATCGAGGTCGTGCATGAAAAAGATCGAAATACTGGCGGGTCTCGTGGGCCTGTCGCTGCTGGTCGCGTTTTACATTCCCTATGTGCTCAAGCTTCCGCAGCTCGACATCTCCATCATTCTTCTCGGCGGCTTGGCCCTGGCTGCTTACGACTTCTTCACGTCCGAGAAGTAGCGCAGCTAGAGAAAGCCGACGCCGACGCTGAAGAGCTTCTCAACCCGCGGGATGGAGAGGCAAGTGTTTCGTTGGGTCAATGGCCGTGATCCGCGGCAGACCTGGGGTCTGCGCGGCCAGACGCCGGTAGTGCGCCGTCCTGGGCAGCGACAATCGATCAGTGCCGCGTCGGCGGTGAATGCCAATGGCGCCTTCTGGTTCTGCACCTACGACGGCGCGCTCCGCCGGACCTGAACCCGGATGAACTGGTGTGGAGTCATGTCAAACGCACCGGCACGGTACGACGGCCACTGCAGCAGGGCGAGAAACTGCGCGACAAGATCGAAGAGCAACTCGCAAACCTTCAGCAATTGCCTGGCCGGGTCCGTTCATTTTTCCGAGCCCCGTCTGTCGCCCACATTAGCGACTGCTGACTAACACCTGGGCGGCATCGCCTTCGCCCCGCCACCGCGATCGACGCGGCGGCCATCGCCGCGGTGCAGGCCACCGTGCGTTGCCGCCTGCTGGCGAGCTTCGTGCGCCGCAGTCGGCTCGAGCGTGCGGCCGCGCGCACCATGCACGCGTGGCCGCACGGCGGCGGGTTCTCCGTCGACGCGTCGGTGTGCATCGAGGCCAACGACCACGCCGGTCGGGAGCGCCTGCTGCGTTACTGCGCCCGGCCGCCGTTCGCCTTGGGACGGTTGCCGACACTCGATCGCGAACGCCTGCTCTACGACGGCGCCAAGCCCGGCTCCGGCGGCAGCGGCCCGCAGCGCCTGACCCCGCTGCAACTGATCGAGATGCGCTCCCTGCGGACACCCTCGCCGCACCCGCATCGGACTTCGTCTTCGATCAGCGCATCGCCTGGTAGTCCTGGTAGTCAGGCCTCCGCGCGCGCCGCCATGGCGCGGCGTAAGGCGGCTTGCGTCGGCCGCGGCCCCACGCGGCCGCAGTCGGCCCGGCCGCGCTGTGTTGCCGGCGCGATCGGCCGGGAAAGCTGCCTGCGCACCGCGCAGACAGTCGGTCTTCGGCGCTCGCTCGCTGGAGCTTGGCGGCTGTCCCCTGGCGGCTGTCCCCTGGCGGCTTGACTTGATTCATTTCTTACATTAACGTAAGGAATAAACTAAAAAGTAAGGAAGCCATGACCACCGCAACATTGACCAGCAAGGGCCAGATCACGATTCCTGTGGCCGTGCGAGAAAAGCTCGGACTGGCCACCGGTGACCGGGTCGAGTTCGTCGAGCTGGCGCCCGGAGAATTTGCGCTGAAGGCCGCCACCGAGGATGTTCGCGCGCTCAAGGGCATGGCCCGACGGCCACCCAAGCCCGTATCCATCGCCGCGATGGATGCAGCCATCAAGCGCCGGGGATCGGGCCGGTGATAGGGCTGGATACCAATGTCCTCGTGCGGTACATCGCGCAGGACGACCCCAGGCAAGCGGCCATGGCCGCCCGGCTGATAGAAAAGGAGTGCAGCGAGGCGCGGCCGGGATTCATAACGATCGTCGTCATGGCCGAGCTTGTATGGGTGCTGGAGGACTGTTACCGTTGCGCCAAGAGCGAAACCGTTTCGATCCTGCAACGCATCCTGCGGACAAGGCAGCTGGTCGTCGAGGAGGCCGAAATCGTCTGGAAGGCGGTGCGGCTCTTCGAGGAGAGTCCAGCCGACTTTGCGGACTGCCTGATCGACCGCATCGGCGCTGCGTACGACTGTGAATACACGGCCACCTTCGACAAGGGGGCCGCCAAGGCGGGGATGCATCTGATTGTGTGACCCGCGGGCGAACTGTAGAACGGCTCGTGACTCCGGGTTTCAGCACTTAAGCCAAGCCGCATCGCAAACTGCAGGGTAAAAGGGGATGGCCTCCGCGGGAGACGCAAAGGTTACCCGGCGCCTCGCCGATCGTGATCGCGGACGAGCGGATCGACTACCGGATCGGCGTCAATCTCGGCGACACCATGATCGACACCAATGACATTGCCGGTGACGGTGTAAACGTCGCATCGCGCTTGGAGTCGCTCGCCGAGCCGGGTGGGATCTGCGTGTCGACATCGATACGAGAGCAGGTGCACGGGCAGATGAACGTGACGTTCACCGACATCGGCGAGCAGCAGGTCAAGAACATCTCGCGGCCGATCCGGGCCTTTGCGGTCGCGTTGGTGCCGGTGATGGACGCTGGAGCCGGCTCGGGCCGTGGCGTGTGGCAAGCGCTCCGTGCGCGCCTTTCGCCCTCATCTACGCATGTCGGAGGGTGGCGGCGTCGTGCTCTGGCTATTCTGCTCATGATTTTGATCGCCGCTGGCTTGACCGCGATCTGGCTGCCATCGCGGATTTCAACCGTGCCGGACGCGCCTGCGCTGTCGGTGGGCGGCGTGCCATTGGCGGCGGCGGCCGAGCGTCCGGGCTCCTCCGCGCTGAGGGAGCA
>Ga0163153_10007340_pt1 | contig 11903 bp, 10 predicted proteins | sample OliLakLV19MP6IB1_FD_148629 | JGI IMG/M metagenome (GOLD analysis project Ga0163153, IMG submission 148629) | Freshwater microbial mat bacterial communities from Lake Vanda, McMurdo Dry Valleys, Antarctica - Oligotrophic Lake LV.19.MP6.IB-1 | ecosystem: Environmental > Aquatic > Freshwater >... | reverse complement strand
ATCTGTTGATTTATGCCGACCCTCATGGAGCGGTGCTGGGAGTAATCGGGAGCTACAGCGGCATACGGACGCGCGAGATCCTCACGCTGAAGCCCTCCCTGTTATCACCACCGATCGTGTCGGCCCCTCATCTGCCCTTAGGCGGAAATGTGCTGCCGGGAGTTCCGCGCCTGAAGTCTGTTTCATCTGCCTCATTCGCGCATCTAGGGGCGCTTGTGCCATTCGCGAATGTGCAGGTGACGATCGTCATGCACAACTTTCTTGGCTCCTCAAACTCAAGAATTTCCTACCGGATCGTCCCGCCAAGCAGCATCACCGGGCAATCCGCCTGTATGCTGACCCCCAACCCTCGGATAACTGTGTCCGATTCATTCCCGATCGATCAGGCCGGTGAAGGCCGGATCAGCTTGCCGGGATGGTTTACGAGCTCCGGCACCTGTGCGATTGGAATCGAGCTGCTTCTACCAGGCAAGACCGAACCTGCTCGCTTGGTCGCAGGCCCTATTTTCGTTGACGCCCCTCGGCGCGTTGTCGTAAACCAAACGTGGAACCTGAAAGATACGCTGACGTTCCGAGCCAGTTCGTCGATCGGAACTTGCGAAGGAACGTCTGTGGGGCCGTCGAACTATGCTGTCGGCATTGTGAACGTCGGCGGAGACCTGGGTCTTCGTATTCGAAGCGGGCCTCTGGGAACCGAATGTCAATACATCTCCAAACCCTGGTTGTTGCCGGAAGGCGTCACACTCGTAGCCACAACATGGGAGCGCGTGAGTGAACTTCCTTCAGGGCAGACTCAAGCAAAATGCTGTGTCGTGAACGCATTTGGACATAATTGTATAACGATGCCGCCCCACGTGGAGGCAAACTTCAATCGAGGCACCGCGCCGATCGTGACCGGGGAGCACACGGAATTCACTCGCTATTACTCTGTGACCTCCGCCGATCGGCAGGTCCTGGAGGATGGAGTGATCATCCACGAGAATACGTCCCCCCGTATCCTGACACTGGTCAAGCCTATGTGGGGAAAGCTCCAATGTACAAATACTGGTTTCAATGACCATGGAGTCAAACTGGTCCTGCGCGAGATGGTGCTGGACGGTCCACCGGGACTGACATTTCCATAAATGCAATCAAGTGGAACCAAAGAGACTCTGAAAAGCGACATCGCCGTCACCTCCAGCATGCATGTGCCGCTGAAGGGTCCGCAGATCACTCAGAACTAGACCTGCCGCCTATCATGTGTCCGGCGAGAGGGAAACGGTTTTGACAACCGTTTCCCTCTCGGACAGACCGGATAACCCGAGCACCATGCCGACCGCCGTCGGTCCCGATATACACAAAAGACAGCGGCGTGACAGCACGTCATGGTGGGATGGCACTTGCCCAGTAAATGCATCCGATCTCTTCCCCATGCTAGATGAGCAATCTGTCTCGCCCGATTCCTCACGACCAGTCGCAGAAATGTGAGAACGTTTTATGATTGATCACATCCCAGCCTGTTCGGGCTGGAGTGGGCGGCAACGAACCGTCCGGCATGTGCTTACGATAGATCCACTCGATCTTGGCGAAGCCCAGCTTGACCGTCTCGGTTGGAAGAAGACCATTCGCAGCGCCTGCAGCAGCGTAGACTTTGACAGTCACATCGGTAAGGATGACTTCAGGAAAATCATCGGTAGAGCTCCCGGTTTTTGAAAATCCAGGATGGCGGTGTTGAAATGCCGGCCATCAGCCGCTGCCAAGGCCGGCCGAGGTGAGGAAAAATCAAGAACCTTTGTCACCGCGAGGGGCTCGAACGGAATCTTTGTGTCATGGCCCCATGCAGCCGACTCCACACGGATCCAATCGGCATGTGGCACTTGAGTCGCCTTGCCCGGCACTCCTTGTATAAAGAGAAACAACTCCGTTGCACGGCTCCGATCGATCTGAATGCACGACAAGCGCGCGCTGGCAACAACCACGAACATCGTTTTCTTCATCGGCAGGGCTCCTCTTCCAAGCACGACATTGTTACAGGCCATACCATTCAGCCGATCCATCGAATCGGCATGATCACAGAATCGATACATTGAAACTTTCGCAATACATATCGATCTGGACCAATCCATTCTTCTCGGAGGATTCTGCTTTTATCGGTTCCGGCGCATAGCGAACGATGCCCAGACCAACGAGTTGGACCGAGGCCACAACTCCTTTCAATGTCGGGTCCAGCCATTCCAACAGGCCCGGCAGTTCGCCGCCTGTCCTACCTTTCACGACCGTGTCCTCGAACCAGGTATAGAAGGGGCCCGCATCGGCCTCCGGCAGCGTCAGGCGAACGATTGAACAATCGAGGACGCCGGGAAACGATTGCTTGAGTCTATCTTGACCGGCGACGGCTCCTGCGATAGTTCGTCTGGCCACGATCGGCTCAACTTTGAGGATGCGCGTGCAGGCCTTCTCAAGCCCCTGCACGTTGAAACGGAAATTGCCGGTCACCCCCGCTTTCGATTTTGCTCCTAGCTTTGCAGACTTTTTCCCGGTGCTCCCGACCAAGCGCGTCGTCTGCGGAATGATTCGAAGTGTGAGCAGCCCCGCCTTTCTGCTGTCACTGGCGTCCGCAGCCGGTAACGTCACTTCCGTCAACATGGCGTTGGAGAACTCCAGTCGTTTGACCTCGTTAAAATTGAAGTCCATATATACGATTGCCCCGTTCTTAGGGGCCGGAGGCTTGGTGAGGAACTCGGCGATCCAATTAGTCAAGGGCTTGGCGTCTCCGCTAAACGGCACTTGAATGATGATATCTTCAAACTTGACCGGTCCCGGACGTTTTCGCTGAATCCCATCGGGACCAACGGCATCTGCCAGAATATCGGCAAACGCGTTCCCTCCCTCCACGGCCTGCACAAGCCCGGCTGACACGCCATCCAACTCCAGCTCGATATTCATTCCTAAGATAACACGTGCGACCGCTGCCTCCGCCGTGCCACCCCAGCTTCCAATGAACCTCGGCAGTCCCAGCAGCATGGCTCCGCCGGTGGCGAGACCGACCGTGCGAAATAGGTCACGACGAGAGAGGGGTGGAACGATCCGGTCAGATGACGACTTGTCCGAGGCCATAATGAAGACTCCTTTCGATACATGAATAAACGGCAGAACGACTCGATCGCTCCACTCCATCAGTCGTTCAGACAGGCACCAAGGTTCATCTAACGCGAGATCTCTATTGCGCTGAACCAGTCCTCGCAAATCGACCGGAGCCAGTCTTAGTTCCCCAGGATCGTCTGGCTACCGGTGATGACCTGGCCGGTCGATGAACCGGGGATCACTTGCACTTGGCTGCCCAGGGTCGCGAGTGGCTTGGTGCCTCCGTTCAGCGAAATGATCGACCCTTTCAGATCGAGAGGGGCCGACGCCTGCACCAGAGTTCCCGCCCCGCTCCGGAGTGAGAGATTCGCTCCGGTTTGGACTGAAGTCTGACGACCGACTGTGGCGGACAGATCAGCCCCGACCCTCACGTCTACATTTGAGCCCGCACGCAGCGCCACGTTACTTTGAGCCTCGATGGTGACCACTCCACCAAAAATGGTGACCGTAGGACCCTGCAGCTTCACCCCACTCGGTGTCACCTGTACGGCAGCCTGTACTGCAGCGAGTTGAGACTGCAGCGTTCTGACCTGTTGTTGCAGAACGCCCACTTGCTGTTCGATAGAAACCTGCGCACCCGCAGAACCTGCTGCTCCGCCAGCCGCAGCACCACCGCCCAAGCCTCCACCGGCGCTCGCTGCGGCCCCTCCTCCTATTGTTGCTGCTCCTTGTCCGGCCCCGGCTCCCGCACTGGACCCAGCTCCGCCACGGACTGCTCCCTGGGCCGCTCCTCCTGCCGCCCCACTCGCGCCGCCTGCTGCAGCTCCACCTGGGGCAATGCTTCCGCTCCTGGCTGCGCCTGCGAGCGGGGGACTTGCTTGTATCTGGGGGAGCATCGGTACTGCGCGCTCGGTGATCTCCTCCGCAGCTCTGGCGCCATTTCCGACGACGCTGAGACAGAGCATCAATGTAATGATCAGTTTCATAGCCATCTCCCTCTCTGAGCCCCCTTGATCTTCCTCGCGGGGTCACAACGTATGTTCCACGTTCTGCCAGCTATCCCACCCGCACGGGTGCCCTCGTTACATTTTCATCGTCCCGATCGTGATCTGCTCACAGTACATTTCAACCTTGACCCGCCTGATGGTGTCGGCATTGGAGTCCGACTTCTCGGGCGAAAACCCGAAAATACCGAGGTGATGGAAATTGATGGTCAACAGCGTACCCTGCAAGGTGGGGTCGAGCAACTCCAGCGTGCCGAACTTTTCATTGTTCTCGCCTGTTTCTCCCTTGACCACCATGGCTTGGAACCAGGCATAAAACGTCCCGGCCGAAGCTTCCGCCAGGCTGATGACGAGGTTCGGAAACTCCAGCTTAGCCGGTTCCTTCTGAGCGACTCGCGCTTGACCGAACTGGTCTTGTGCAATCGTTTGTTTAATTGCGAGTGCCTCAATCCTGATAACCCTGCTGCAATCAAGACCGGGTATCGTGAGACGGAAATTCGACGTCGCCCAAGACTTTTGCTTTGCACCAACCGCTGGCAACATGGATCCTTTGCCCGCCAGGGGCGTCGTGACTTCCGGTGAAAATTTGACGATGAGGTAACCTGATTCTTTGGACGCGGCGTCGCAGGCAGGAATGCTGAACTCCGTGATCAGGGCATTGTTAAATTGAAGGCGGCTCTGCTCCGCACGGTTGAAATCGGCTGTGATAATCGCCCCGGTTTTCCTGATGTCGTTCATGGTAAGTCCTGCAGCTATCCAATCGAAGAGCGGTTTTGGCATCACAGGATCGCATTGGATGACGATATCTTGATACTTCACCTGTCCGAGGCTTTTCTTTGGAATTTTCCCAGGGCCCATTTGCGTGGTGACCACTTCGCCTCTTGGGAACCCTCCCTCCGTCGATCTAAGAAAGTCAACGAACTGGCCATCCAGTTCGAGCGCGTACGACCCGGCCACATAAGCCCTCGTATTAACCGCTGCCTCGGCCGTAGGTTGAGACCGGAGCGCTGGGACACTGAGAAGAGCCAGGCCTCCCGCCAAGAGTCCGGCACGGGTCATGAAATCACGCCGTGACGGACCTTCGGATTCTGAGGTTAACTTCTTCGTCGTTGCGTCATTCATGATGGATTCCTCCTATTGCTAGTGATCTGTTATTCACGGCGGGCATTGAGATGCGTACTCCTTGCTTCGGACTATCATGGTCTCGCCGATGCTAGATAGTTAGGTGGTCTCCAGTCGTGCCGCGCTCTACAAAACGTCGAGATACCAAAATCTATGGACTCCCCGTAGAAGAGCCTCTGTCCGTTGATCGGCCATGAACACCAGGAAGGTTCATGGGGATTTGCGCGAAAGTGTAGAAGCCGACCCTAGGGTTGTCAACGCAGCGCATTGCCATCCTGTGACGGGTCCTGGAATGTATCCAAGACCCGTCGGCCTTCCCCTGCGTCGTCGACCCGGCAAAGAGAGCCTTTTGAGACCATGCGCCAGCCGCTATTGCAGCAGAAGTAGGCGAAAAGAGTTTCGCTGGAATTTTTCGGCCTTGCCATAATAGAAACTCTGCATCGATCACCTCTCGCGTGAAGGCAAAACAGTCACGGTCGGGGGATTCGGCAGCTGATAGTACGGATCCTTTGACTGAAACAAGTTGTCATACTTGTGAGTCGGCATGAGTCGTGGATTGGTTCGAGCGGGTTAATAGCGAAACTCTCGACCAAAAGAGGTAGAGGAAGCGATGAATGTTGCGGACAAGTTGCCTTGCGGTACGGACATGAGAGTCCTTACCCTCGCATGCCCCAACCACGCAGACGGGATCGTGGGTGGAAACCCGCTCGACGTTGAGCGGGAGATGAGGGCGGATTGGGTTGGACAGAAAAGACTACAAGGACCGTGATGCTCTTCTTACGATCGTCTCTACAACAATGAAAATGGTTAGGATTCACGTCGCTAGTGTCCTCCTTTTTTCTCATCCTTTCGGATAGGCTTCTCCTTTTGCTTGAGCGCCTTCTCAATCAACTCGAGCAACACGGGTGCCGGGTTCCACCCGCGTGGACGAACCGCGCTATACGAACCCACGGCGTCCAGTCCTTGCCCGTGGGGAAGGAGAAGTACGACGTGGTGCATCTCCTCCTCAACGGGAATGGACAGCGCGACAGGCTCGGCCAACTCATCCGGATGGTGCATCATGAGAGCCTCGATGAGCAGGGCGGCTCCGCCTTCGGGAGTGAGTTGCAGCGCGGTCGCGCCGGTGGCTTTCACCTCATATGTTCCCGCTGGAACAACCAAAGGCACACCCTCTGAAGTGGTGAAATGCACGGGGCGGTCCAGGTGAATCACCGATGGCATACGTTCTGCCATGGTCGGAGCCGGAGCCGTGAGGAGCGCGTCGGACTCGTTCGTTGCCGGTCCGGACCCCGGGGGAGCGGCCTGTTCGCCATACGCGGCCTGGCCCAGCGACACGAACATGAACAGCGTGACGAGGATTCCAATCTGCTTCCACTGTGAAACGATCGATTTGTCATTCATAACATCCTCCATGCGCATACCCAACCGATGCCCCAGAGCTCGCATGCCAGCCAGGCCATGCGGCAAGTTTCTGCACTGTTCTCACCAGGTGAGTCGGAGTGGGTTCACAAATGTTCGAAGCAGTTTCTCTCAAAATTGTAGTCCTCAAGAATAAGTAAACGCAACGCTCGCTATAACGCTTGCGGCACGAAAATAAAGTCGCCGAGACTTTCATGTCCGGCCATGTGGATGGGGTCGTAGGTAGGAATTTGCTCGGCGTTCATTTTTTTGGACGCGCTGACGACACGGGTGCGCACGGCCCAAAATAATCGTTCTGCCTCCAGCACCGTGGTGTTCTCTTCCAACACCTCAAGAAAGGCATCAGCGAAGACGGAATGCCCACTGCCCCCCGCGTCGAGGACCGGCTTCACACCGCCAGAGGTCATGGCGGTGCGCACACGGTTTTGCGCCAGGGTTTTCAAGAGGTCGAACCGTTCGTCCTCGGTCAGGCCCGGCTTCAACTGCGCCAATGAACTTCTCGTCAACTTGCCGCCGAAACAAGAATCCGCCACCACCATCACATGTTTCGCGGAGATAAGTTGCAGCATATCGGTCACGGCGGGTAGAAGGACCCATTCGGAATTGTCGTTGGTTTCCGCGTCCACTGGAATCCAGTAGCCGCGATCGATCCCCTGCTCCAGGTGGCCGTGGCCTGCGTAATAGATCAGGAGATTGTCTTTCTCCGTGAGCACCTTCCGGTATTGATTGAGCGCCTTCATGGTCTGGGCGCGGCTCGCATCCTTCAGCAGCGTGACCTGAAACCCGTACCGTTCCTTGAGGATTTTGGCAATAGCGGTGGCGTCGGAAATAGCGTTCACCAACTCCGGCCAATGCTTATAATGGTCGTTGCCGATCACCAGCGCATGATATCGTCCGAATCCTGACGCGTCCTGCTTCGGCGCTCGAGTCCTGATCGACATAGATCCTCGCGCCTTCAACAGGAACTTCAGCGCCGCGCGTTTGTTCTGCATGTCCACGGCGAGAACCTGGACGGCCATTTCGTCGGTACCTGATCGAAGGGCCGGAAGGGTGGCGGTGAACACGCCGTCTTCGTTAGCCTTCAGGCTCTCCCCGTTCACCGTCAACGCACGGAGTCCGGCCGGCGCCAGCACACGACCTGTGACGGAACGACGGGCGCCGACAGGAATGGCGAGCTCGTCCTTGCTCACCTCGATGCCGCGGGTCTTGGCCAGCGGAGGATCGATGATTTCCAGCGAGGGGCCGTCGAAGCCGAGATCGCTGACGGACGCGACTTGAAGTTCCTTGGCATGTTTCTCTGCGTCGGCCTCAAGCAAGGAAATTTTCTGCTGGAGTTGCACGACGCCTGTATTCCGGTCGTCGAGCTCTCTCCTCGCTTGTCCCATTTCTGCCTGCAGTTGCGTAACCATCGCTTCGTACTTGGCCACGGCTACGGACTGATCGGGCTTCGCACGGAGTTGCGCCAACTGTGCCTGCGCAGTCTGGTAGCGCTGCTCGGCTTCCTGACTCTTGCGTCGCTCGTCGGCTGCTAACCCCTGCCGTTCCTGGAGCTGGCCATCCAGCCTTTTGAGTTCCTGGTTCGCAGCGGCAACTTGTTCTCGTAGTATCTGCGCTTCACCGTCTCGTCGGGCGACCGTTTGTTCAAGGACTTGAATGCGTTCGGCATTTTTCTCAAAGGCGGCGATGCGGGCTTGCAGTTGGGTAATCTCGACATTGCGGCTTGCCAGCTGGTCTCTTTCGAGGGTGATCGCTGCCTGAATTCTCTGAATCTGCTGTGCAAGCGCGGCGATCTGCTGAGTCTTGTCCGGTTGCATGCGAAGGGCGGCGAGGTCAGCCTGAAGGGTCTGATACTGCTGCTCATTCTGCTTGAGCCTTGCACGCTCTTGCTGTGCTTGACCCGTTCGTTCCTTTACAGTGGTCTGCAGCGTGGAGACCTCTTTGTTGACCTCCCGCAGCTCGCCGCTCAATTTCTTGATTTCTTGATCCTTCCCGGCGAGTGCCTGCTCCAATTCGCGGATGCGTTTCGTGGCCTGGGCCGTGGGGACTTGCTTGTTAGCGAGGAGAGATAACGCGCCTTCGTTCAAGCCGGACGCGTTGGCAAACCACTTGAAGGCCTGCGCCGGATCTTTCTGCACCCCGAGGCCTTGTTCATATAAGCGACCGAGACCGACGGCCGCGCGCTTGTCGTTCTGCTCGGCAGCCTTGCGATACCACTTAGCAGCCTCACCATAGTCTGGTTGACCAATCGCTCCTTTTTCGTACAAGGTGGCGGTGTAATATTGAGCTTCAGCCGATCCCTTCTGGGCTTCTGCCATCCATATCTTGAGGGAGGCGCCGTAGTTGGCCCGGTCTCCCGCCAGGTACTCGCCACCGCGAATCGTACAATCTTCTTTCGTGGTACGTACCGGGCGACGCTCGGTCACGTAGGTTGTCTTTGTGCCGAGCTGGCGGATCTGCCCGGGCAGGAGACAATCCACCACCTCATAGGACTCCGGGCCGCCCGGCGCATTGACCGCTCCGGTCACAGCGGTGACCGAATCGATGGGCGGCGGATCTGAGACGCAGCCCGCTAACACAACTATAAGAGTTATCGTCATAAGGGGGAACATGCGAATGCCTGTAAATGCTGCGCTCATGTCTAATCCTACCTAACAGCGTCCGTTACCTGTCTGTCGTAGGGTAATCCGGATAAGTTCACCGTAGAGGCTCATTCCCACTACCATGGGCGATACCCCCGTTGCAGACGGCTGACAGTCTACCTATAATGGGCCGCCGCGCCAAGAAGTATTCGTCTGAACAGATGCGGTGAGAACCGTCTTGGCGGATGTTGAGTTCTTATTCAAATGGCATGCGATCGTACTCAGAGGCTTATCTCTACCGGGGGAACCATGATCACTTATCAGTCAACGACGTGGACCGTGTGGCTGAACACAATCTGGCAACAGTACTGCGTGAACTTTAACTGTAGCCTTCGCATCTCACGAGCCAGTGCCATGGGAGCCGTTACTCTTGGATTGATGCTCGGCCTCGTCCCCGATAATCCTGCTTCTGCCCAGGTCTTAAACAACAGGCTTGTCCAGCTTTTGGGCAACAATTGCTCCGGCCTTGGTGTATCAGGTACATCGCCTGGTTTCGGAGCAAATCTCAATAACATCTGTGATTTTCCCGCCACCGCCTCTACGGGCATAGGCGGTGGTGGCGGTGCCGCCTCGGTTCAAGCTTCGGCCGCCTCTATCCTGAATCGCAACATATTGCAGCGGTTAGAAGAAGCCCGTGCGGAGGAAGGCCAGGAAGGTGCCAAGGCCTCCTCGATGATGATGAACCCGTTCGGCGTGCTGACGCCTGGGTTGTTTCGCGGGGCAGGCATGGCCGCTTCCTCCTCTCCGACTGGCGATTCCTCCCCCGGCATGTTGAACCTCGGTCGTTCAACCAGGTGGAAAGGGCTCGGACTGTTTGCCGCGGGATTCGTGGAATCCCTCGATCGTGAGGTGGGCGTATATCAGGACGGCTATAAGTCCACGATCCTTGGATTCACGGCAGGAGCCGATTACCGGTTCAGCAGACAAGTAACCGCTGGCGTGGCCATGACTTACTCGAACACGAACGGTGATTTTCGAAACGGAGGAAACTTCAGCACCAACTCCTACGGATTCACCTTCTTTAGTCAATATTTGCCAACGGATAAGACCTTTGTCCAATTGACGGCAGGCTATACCAACAACAACTTTATGGTCGCCCGCAACTCAAGCCTGACCCTTCCAGATCCGGGCGCAGGTCGAACGGTGAGCGTGGGAGGAATTTCCTCCAGCAATTCCAACGGCAATACGTTCAACATGGGTTTCTTGACCGGCTATGACCACCCGATTGACCGGTTCACGCTCGGACCTCGGGTCGGGATGAACTATTCAAACACCCATATCGGTGACTATCAGGAACAGGGCGGAACAGGGCTAGAACTGAAATACGGCGATCAATATGTGAACTCGGTACAGAGTGTGCTCGGCATGCAAGGCACTGCCGTCGTCAGCACCGGGTTCGGCGTCCTGGTTCCACAAGTCAATGCAGACTACATCCACGAATTCGCCAACTCACAGCGATTCATCAATGTGCAGTTAGCCGAAGACCAGCGGGCCAATCCCTTTCAGTTTAGATTCCAGACCGATACGCCCGTGCGAAACTATTTCAACCTCGGCACTGGCTTGGTGGCGGTGCTACCCAATGGTCTTCAACCGTTCGTGAACTTTCGCGCAATGGTCGGAAACAACCAGTTCAATAACTACGCTGGAACCTTCGGACTTCGAGTGGAGATGTAGAAGAAGGCCAACCGCTCTGTGCTGACGCTCAAGACAACCACTGCTACCACCCAGCTGGACCGTCTGCCTGAATTTCCAACTCTGAGTCCATCCATCTGGCAAGACCGCTCCACGGGGGGACGCAGCTGATTTTCACCGGAAGAAGCAACTCCGTGGTGTCAGGATCGGCCACCTCATCTCTCTGGATCTTCCCCGGAACGTTTTTTCGTGCGTGGGTGAACCGCACCTGGTCTCGTGACGACTATCCTACTAGGACCCGGCAATCCGCATCTGTGGTGCCGATGAATACGGCAATCTGTTCTTACAGCGTGCCTGCGTTACCCGAGGAATTCGTTTCAACTCAACCCCAGCGAAGGGAGACGATATGATGACAGGAGCGCGGAATTGTCACGCCAAGACTATGACCGTCTCAACGCACACCCCTTCAACCTCCACAGCGGCACAACAGGCTTCGACTGGATGCACAATATCAAAAGTGGTCATCCTTCTGTCCCTAGGGCTGTCCGCCTGCGCGATGCACGAAGCTCCGCACCCTTCCCTCAACGCCGATCGCTCGCAGACCACGATTCAGATCGACAACGCCATACATTTCTCTGCGCCAGACGGCGCGTCGGTACGTGCGGCCCCGGATGCGTACCTTGTCGAGCAGATGGCGGACGCGCAGCTTCGTCTTATGCCGGATAAGGGGGGATCGCCGTTGCTCCTCGCTGCAGACACCGGTACGCATGACCTCGAGGTATCCGCCCCCTTTCCCTTGATCCTGGCCTTGAACGATGATGCGCGTGACATCATCCTCCTCATGCCCGATGGCACAGCATTACACGCACGCGGTTCCCTGAGCGGCGTGCGAACACGAGATACCGTGAGGACACGACGCCACTACCATTTGGCCTACCAGTTCGATCAGGCAACCGGGCAGGTGCAATTCGACAATGGAGCGATAGGCCAACGACCTCCAACGGGCCAATCACCCGTATTATCC
>Ga0163153_10007339_pt1 | contig 11904 bp, 16 predicted proteins | sample OliLakLV19MP6IB1_FD_148629 | JGI IMG/M metagenome (GOLD analysis project Ga0163153, IMG submission 148629) | Freshwater microbial mat bacterial communities from Lake Vanda, McMurdo Dry Valleys, Antarctica - Oligotrophic Lake LV.19.MP6.IB-1 | ecosystem: Environmental > Aquatic > Freshwater >... | reverse complement strand
GCAGCATCGCTGCCATGGCCTGATGCTCGTTGCGGATGACGTCAATGGACTTCAACGGAATGACCTCGCCCGATGGACGAAGTCATTCTAGTACGCTGGAAAATGGCGGCGTTGATCTTGGTCAAGGCGCATCGAAACGGCCCGTCCCATCTGCAGGCTCCAGGGCGGCGATGATCCGCATTGCGCCCCCGCAATACCTGTTGCAGCAGAGCACGGAGCAGGCGTTCGGCGACGATGCGGCCGACGTCGATTGGGTGGCGCCGGTACAGTCTTTGCTAGACTTGGCGAGTCTTGCCGCCCGGCATCGGGTCGCCGCCGTCGCCGGCCGACGCAATCATGCACCGCGCGCTACTTGGGTTGTCAACCGTCAATAGGATTGTCGGCGATGTCACGCAAACGCCTTGGCCGTCTTCTGCCCACGCCGGAGGCGCTCCGCGCCAACCGGACGCTGCGCTGGCTCGGGCCGTTGCTGCATCGGCCCTGGCTGTGGCACTGGAGCCGGCGCACGGTGGCCGCCGGCGTCGGCATCGGCGTCTTCTTCGGTTTCCTCATTCCTGTCCTGCAGATTGCCTTTGCGGCCGGGTTCGCGGTGTTGCTGCGCGCGAACCTTCCGGTGGCGGCGGCCAGCACGCTCGTGTCGAACCCGTTTACCTATGCGCCGATCGCGGTGGCGGCCTATCAGGTCGGCGCCGCGCTGCTCGGCGAACCCGTCAGGGACGTGGCAACGGTCGCGATCGAGGAGGGGGTCGAGGAACTCAGCGTCACGGATGTCATCGGTGCGGGCTGGTGGGAGCGCGTTGCCGACATTGGCAAGCCCGTCATGCTGGGGCTCGCCATTTTTGCCGTGGTCGGCGGGATCAGTGCCTATTTCGCGACACTGCTGTTTTGGCGCGTCGCCGTGGTAATGCGGCGGCGGCGCAGGTGGGCGCGCGCCCCCGCCGCAATGGCCGCTCCGCCCGACTGATGCCGGACCCGGCGTCCGATCGCATCGGTTCTAAGCGCCCGCCTTCCGAACGAACTGCCGGCCAAGCGGGTGGCACTTGGCCGCCACTTTAGCGTGGCGCGGCCGGCGTACCGCCGCGCACGCCACGCGCGGCCGGCCACAGCGCCAACAGCGTGGCCGCCGCCACGACCATGGCCTGTGGCGCATCCATCACCCACAACGTCGCCGCGGCGATCGCACACCAGGAAAGCGGCACGGCCAGCAGCAGCCACCGAAGGCGTCCTCGGACCAGCGCCATCACCGCGACGGTGGCGATGGCCGTCGGGTCGGGCGCCACGCCAAAGACTTCGGCGGTCGACCAAGGCCGTCCGGCGAGTGGTGCCAGCAGGGGATAGCCGAGCACGGCCAGAATGATCACCACCGAAGCGATCCGGCGCGCGCGGACGTTCACGGTATCGAGGACGATGCGGCCGGCAAGCACCCCGAGCGTGACCAGGAGCGCCGCCTGGAGCGCGAATGCCGCCGCAAACCATGTCGCCGCCCAGTTGATCTGGGCGTAGCGCTGGGTGTGAAAGGCCCAGGCGATCCACAACCAGCAGGCGGCGATGAGGCCGGCGATGATGCGGTCGCGGTGCGCCCGATTCCCGTGTATCAGCGCGACGAGCGCGAGGCCGAACGCCACGCCAACGAGCTGCGCGGGCCAGATCGCCACGTTGTACAACTCGAAGAGGCGCCAGTAGGTCCGCGGCGAGAACATCAGGAAATCCGCCAGCGTGTACGTCCACCACTCGGACATCAGGCGCGTTCCACCGCCGCGATGATGCGCTGGCGCAGCGCCGCGTCGGGCAGGCGACCGTAGGCCGCGTCCATGTTTTCGCGCACGTGGGCCACGCGCGACGTTGCCGGAATCGCGCAGGTGACGGCCGGGTGCGCGACGATGAACTTCAGCACGACCTGCGCCCAGCTCGTGCAGCCGAGCTCCGCGGCCCACGGCGGAAGGGGTTGGCGCGCGAGATCGCGCAGCAGCGCGCCTTCGCGGAAGGGCCGATTCACGATCACCGCGATGCCGCGCTCCTGGGCCAGCGGCAGGATCCGCGCCTCGACCTCGCGATCCAGCGGGTTGTAGGTGATCTGCACGAAGTCGATCGGCTGGCTGCGCATCAGCTGTTCGATGTCGCGGTGTCGCCGGCCCTCCGAGGTCGATATTCCTGTGTAGCGGATCCGGCCCTCGGCTTTGAGCGCGAACAGCGTGGGCAGATGCTCCTGCCAGTTGAGCAGGTTGTGGACCTGCACCAGGTCGAATCGGCGCACCTGCCACTTCCCGCGCGAGCGCTCGATCTGCTCGCGTCCCTGCGCGCCGGAGGAAATCCACACCTTGTCCGCGGAGAAGATGCGTTCCGTCAGCGCCGCCTGGCGCAAGCCGTGGCCGATGACGTCCTGCGACGAGCCGTACATCGGCGACGAGTCGATCATCCGCCCGCCTGCCGCAACGAAATTGCGCATCACGTCCGCGCAGGCAGCGCGTGCGACGGGGTCGTCGCCGACGTTGAAGGTGATCCAGGTGCCGAGACCGACGACCGGCATGAGTTCACCCGTGGACGGGATCGGCCGGGACAGGATCGTCCGCGGCTGGGCGTGGGCTGTGGCAGGGCACAGCAGCGCGTACGCGCCCGCGGCGCCGAGCATGCGCAAGGCGTGGCGGCGGGCTCTCATCGGAGGTGCTGGGTCGGGCATGGCTCAGAAGTCTAACGGCCGCCGCCGCGCCATCGTTGCAGGCGATTCCGGGGGGCGACCCGAATCTGTTGGTTTGCGCGCGCCTGATGCTAGAAGCGGCGCGTCGCCTGGGCGTTGGGGTAGCACTGCGTGTGCCTTGAGTATGCGCTCGCTGCAGCGCCGCAGCGCGGGTCAACCGAAACTGGCGTCGATGAAGCGCGTCAGTTCTTCCCACGTGATCGTGCCGTCCCGGTTGATGTCGATATCGGCGAACCGCGACACGAGTTCGATCGAGCCCGCGGCATCGTCCCGGGTGATCGCATTGCTGGTGCTCACATCCGCGGCGTGGAACATCGCGACGAAGCGCTCGGCGGAGCGCCGGTTGTAGTCGGCGCGGTCGGTGGCGAGCGCGGTGGCGCAGAAACAGGTAGCGATGAGTGCGGTGAACCAAATTCGCGTCTGCATAAAGTCCTCCGTAAGGGTCAGGTGGTCGTCGCCGACCTCGTCGAGCGCATCGCGGTTGCCCTCGAGCAGGCGGGCGTCGCGCCGGTTGACGCACAGGAACTGAAAGTGCGTGACCTCGCTGGTGTGGGACGGTGGCGAGGGTCAGCAATTGCCAGCGACGCTGCGGCGCGTCATGGCACGTTGGTGTGACGGCGCACGATTTTTCATGAAGCAACAGGTGCACCTGCGCATCTGCGGGTGGACATACCGAGGTAGACCCTTGACCGCGACCGGAGTTCCTCGGCGCTGCCGCGGAAAAGCGTGCGCTGCTCGGCCCGCGCCACCATGCGGCCGGCGAACGGAGCGCTACGTGCCGTGCAGGAAGACCAGGGCGGCATTACGGGCGGCTCGGAAAATCCGCTATATGCACCGGCGCTCATCGTGCGAGCCCAATCGGTGTGGTGAAGCATGACGCCATGTGCAAAAACCACGCAACCGCCTTATCATGCGCGTTGGTTCCTTCGGCGGAGCAATCGCAATGACCCAGTTTGCCTGCTGTACGCGCATGCCACGGTCATTTCCGCGGCGGTTCCTCGCCGTTATTGCATTCACCGCTTTCGCCGCCGGCGCGCACGCGCAGTACAAGTGCACCGCGACGGGCGTGATGGCTGGTGAAAAGTTCACTGCGAACCACTGCGCGGCAGCGGTGTATCCCGATCAGCACAGCATCACGCTCTGGTTCAACGAAAGTCCTATCACGCCGCAGGAGAGCGCCGCTTTCGAGGTAAGCGCCTATACGGATTCGAGCAAGGGCGGCAAGGAGCGCACGATGCTGCTGGTCGCGTTCTGTCCCGGCGGCGGTCAGCCCACGGCAACCGCGGGTTCGATCAAGTCGATCGATCTCGGGCTGACTCACGCGAAGTCGGCGATGGCGGGTGCGCAGTGGGTGGTGGAAGCGCCGAAGGACTTCAAGGTCGAACGCATTGCCGGGGACGTGAAGCCGGGCGGCAAGCTGACCGGCCGGATAATCGGTGCCCGCTCGAGCGATGGCCGTCCATATGCGTGGGACCTGACGTTCGACGTGACGTTGCCGGCGAAGGAGGCGGCGGCCGGCATGGGATGCGGAAGGTGAGTCTTCCTGCGGCGCGCATGATGTCGATTGCCCACGGGTTTTGCGTGACCATCCTGGCGGCTACCTCATCCACGGTGGCGCCGCTCGCCGCCGCCAGCGCAAAGGACATCGCCAGCGGCTAAGCAGGTCGGCCGGCAAAGAGGGCATTCAGCGCCTGGCCCGATGCGGCCTCGCGCAAGCCCTCGAAACTGCCCTCCTCCGCAATACGCTTGGTAGCCCGCATGAATCCGCCCCATGCGGACCGCGCCAGCGCGCCGCCCACGCTGACACGACGCACGCCTAGCGCGGCAGCGTCCTGCAGTGACATCACGCCCGCCGTGCCGATCAGGAGGTTGAAAGGCGTCGGCGCAACGGCCGCGACGACGGCGGCGATGTCCTCGCGCGAACGCAATCCCGGCGCATAGAGGCAGTCCGCACCGGCGTTCGTGTAGGCCTTCAGGCGCGCGATGGTTTCCGCCAGATCGGGGCGGCCCACCAGAAAGCATTCCGCGCGCCCCACCAGCAACGTGTCGCCGCCCGCCGCATCGATCGCACGCCGGGCGGCGCGCATGCGCTCCACTGCGACAGCGACATCGAAGAGCGGGGTCGCCGCATCACCGGTGGAGTCCTCGATCGACAATCCGGCAACACCCGTGCGCACCGCCAGTGTCACGCTCTGCGCGACCTCGGCTGCATTGCGGCCGAAGCCGCTTTCGAAATCCGCATTCACCGGCACATCGGTGGCCGCGACGATGTCCTGCAGATGGGCCAGCACCAGGTCGCGCGACACCGCGTTGTCTGCATGCCCGCGCGACCACGCGAAGCCCGAGCTGGTGGTGGCCAATGCCTTGAATCCCGCGTGCTGCAGGTACAGCGCGCTGCCGACATCCCACGGGTTCGGAATGACGAAGCAGCCCGAGGTATGCAGCTGGCGGAAGGCGCGGCGCTTGTCGGCGATAGTGGGACGGGTGGCGGTCATGACTGGAGTGGGATCGATGGCAACGCAACCAGTATGCCGCAACGTAGTCCAGACGCCTGATCGCAGGGGACATTCCCCGGTGGGCTGGTGGAATAGGCCACCGCTCCGACGTGTTAAGGAATACGCGGCGCGTACCGGGTGTATGGTAATCGGACCGCCATGCGGTGACGCGTTCGCCGGGTGCAGACGATATCTATCTCAATGGGAGCTGAATATGAACAAAATGCTGCTGAAATCCAAATGGGGTACCGCGCTGGCGGCGACGGGCTTGGTTGCGCTCATCGCCGGCTGTGCCTCGATGAGCCCGATGATGGGTGGACAAACGATTGCCCTCTCGGGCACCAACGAGGTGCCATCCGTGACTACGCCGGCCTCAGGCAGCGCGACCGTCACCATCAAGGACGATCGGTCGGTCACGGCATCCGTCACCGTCACCGGCATGACGGCAACCGCTTCGCACATTCACGAAGCCGCAGCCAGCGCCAACGGTCCGGTGATCGTGCCTTTCACCAAGACGGGCGACAACACGTTCGCGGCAGCGCCTGGCGCCAAGCTCACCGAGGCGCAGTACGCGAGCTACAAGGCCGGTAATCTGTACGTCAACGTGCACAGCGCCAAGAATCCCGGCGGCGAAGTTCGCGGTCAGCTGAAAGGCAACTGACCAGCGTCGCGCGTGTCAGCGCGGCAGTGATCGGGCCAGCGAGGCGGCGAACGCCTCGCTGCCTGGTCCGATCAGGTCCAGTGTTCGTTCGAAGCCTTCCGGCCCTTGACCGTAGGGGTCCGGCACCTCGCGTGTGCCGAGGTGCGGTGCGACATCGAGAAACGGCCGTAGCTCGTCGTTGCAGCGGTCAGGGCGCAGCGCCTCGAGATCGCGGTAGATCGCGCGGTCCATCGCCAGGATCCAGTGGTGTCGTCGAAATCACGGCGCCATCGTCTTGGTGGGTTCCTGTTGAGTCGCCGCATGGCGAGACCTGAACGCGCCCGGCGACGTGGCGGCAACGCGCCGGAAGAATTTGACGAAGTTGGTCGACTCGTCGAACCCGAGATCGTCAGCGATAACCTGCACCGGCAGGTCGGTATGCACCAGCAACCGCTTGGCTTCGAGCGCAATGCGTTGCATCAGCATCGTCTTGGCCGACATGCCGGCGACTTCCTGCGCGGCGCGGGTCAGCGTCTTTGCCGTGCAGCCGAGCAGCGCCGCATAGTGCCGCACGTGGTGGTGCCGCCGCAAGTCCCGTTCCATTGCGTGCCGCAACGCGTGCACGCGCTGCACGCTGGCCGACGTGGCCACGCTGCCGGCCCCCTGCCGGGCATGCGCAAGATTGAGGCGCAGCAGCAGTTGGTAGACCTGATATTGCATCAGCGCATTGCGGTCCGCCACCGCTGCCGACGATGCAGCATCGGCCAGCATCTGGCGCACGATGCGCGTGCACAACGCATGCTCGTTGGCCGCCAGATGCATGGCGCCTGGCAACCCGGCAAGCTGACTTGCTATGGTGCTTTCGGTCACCAGGGCAGTCTTGCGCTGCGGCAGCAAGCGTTCCGGACGAAAGACGATCGCCCAACCGTTCCAGGGCCGCGCGAAGTCGTACTGCTGCATTTGGCCTGGACTCAAGGTGAGCCACGTTCCGGCGCGACATTTGTGCATCGTGAAATCGATCATGTGCGTGCACGTGCCGCGCGTGACGGCGGTGAGCACATGAAATTCCACACGCTGGAGCCGCGCAAAGTGGGCGGGCGAACCGCGACTGCGCAGATCCTGGATCGACAGCACCTCGAATTCGAGCGGATATCCGCGCGGTGGTTGCCACCGCACCTGCTCGATCGTTGACGTTGACGTCGCACGCATCGCCAAATTGTCCGATATTTACCATCGGCCGTCGAGCATTTACCTGTCGGATCCGACGCCTAACGGCGAAAGTGACCATTCAGCCACACATCGTCGGCTGGTCCAACCCGATAGGAGGCGCGAGCCATGATCCATTTCACTTTCTTCCGACATCCGTTGCTGAATGGTCTCTTTGCAGGCGCGGCCCTGCTGGCCAGCCCCGTGACCGTTGCGCAAACGGCCACACCGTTGACGGCCGAGCAGGGGCGACGCGTGATCGCGCCGTTCTACGACATGCTGAACAAGCCGGCCACCAAGGATCTGAAGACGCTGACCGAGGCCGCCATCGCACCGGATTGGCGCTCGTATTCGGGCGAAGGAGTGTTCAAGAACCGCGATGAATTCGTGGCCCAGGTGGCGGGTTTCGGCAAGCTGATCCCCGATCTGTCGTGGGACATCAAGGAGGTATTCGTCGATGGCAACAGAGTGATCGTCCGCAGCGAGGCGAGCGGCACGCCGGTCGGCCCGCTGTTCGGGGTGCCGCCGTCGGGCAAGAGCTTCAAAATCATGACGATCGACATCCATACGGTGCAGAACGGCAAACTTGTGGCCGCGCATCATGTCGAGGATTGGGCCGGCGCCATCCGGCAGTTGTCGACAAAATAATCGGCGTCCGGATGGCGGATTGCGCATCTGCCGTCCGGCATGGCATTCCCGATTCGGGGCAATCCCTGAGCCCGATTAGCACGACAGTGCAAATTGTCATGTTATTAATGAAGTTTTTCGCCTGCCCAAATGCCTATCGGTGACCGGGGCAAACTTGGCGACAAACACTCGGGGTAAACGGCTTGATCCATGGTCCAAAATTGATATCCGTTGCGACGGCTGTCCCGGAGCACGTCTTGATCCAAAGCGATGTGGCCGCTGCAGTCGAGGATGTCTTTTCTTCTCGCATAGCTGATTTCTCACGCTTGTCGCGGGTCTTCAGATCGGCGGGAATTGCCAAACGCCATGCCATTCGGCCTTTGGAATGGTTCTTGGAACCGCATGGATGGACCGACTGCACAAGGGTCTATCTTGAAGGTGCAACGAATTTGTTTCGGGAAGTCGCGGCAAAGGCTTTGGCCGCGGCCGGATTAAAGGCTACGGACGTCGATACCGTCGTCACCGTTTCCTCAACGGGCATCGCGACGCCCAGCATTGAGGCACGCGCCGCGTTGGCAATGGGGTTTCGGGCGGATGTGCAGCGCGTGCCCGTCTTCGGGCTTGGTTGTGCTGGTGGGGTCTCGGGATTTTCGATTGCGTCTCGTCTTGCCAGGTCAGCCCCCGGAACCAACGTACTTTTGGTCACGGTCGAGTTGTGCAGCCTCGCATTCCGATTGGATGACGCCAGCAAGGCAAACATCGTGGCCACTGCCTTGTTTGGCGACGGTGCCGCGGCCTGCGTGTTGCGTTGTGATGCAGGTGGACTGGCTGAGGTTGAACTGACCGGGGAGCATTTGTGGCCCAACACCTTGGACATCATGGGATGGGATGTTGGGGCGCAGGGTCTTGGGGTGATCTTTGCGCAGGAAATCCCGCCCTTTGCCGAGCGAAACATGGGGCCGGCCATTGCAGGGATCCTTGATCGAGGTGGTCTCGCACTCGGCGATATTGACCGATACATCTGTCATCCGGGTGGAGCAAAGGTCGTGACAGCACTGGAGCGCGCGCTCGACCTTGAGAGCGGCACGTTGAACCATGAGCGTAACGTTTTGTCGGATTTTGGAAACATGTCAGCCCCGACCGTGCTGTTTGTGCTGGAACGTGCCTTGCAGGCGGGGATGCCAAGGCGCGCGGCCCTGACGGCAATGGGGCCGGGTTTCACGGCAAGCTGCGCTGTGTTAAAAGCGATCGCATGATCTGGTCGGTATTGATCCTTGCGGCGGTAACGACGGAACGGCTGGCAGAACTTGCGATTGCGCGGCGTAATACGATTGCATTGATAGCCAAGGGTGCGGTGGAACACGCGCCCGGTCACTACCCGCTGATTGTTGCTCTCCATGCTGCCTGGTTGGCCGGACTTTGGTGGCTTGCGCCGTCGCTGCCGATTAATGTCGGCTGGCTGGCTGTTTTTGCCGCGTTGCAAGTCCTGCGGGTCTGGACATTGACGACACTTGGGCCCCGCTGGACCACCCGCATTATCGTGATGCAGGGGGAAGCATTGGTACGTCGTGGCCCCTATCGGTTTTTGGCGCACCCGAACTACATCGTCGTCATCGGGGAAATTGCAGTCCTGCCAATGGTCTATGGGTTGACCTGGTATGCGCTTTTATTTTCGGCCCTGAACGCGGCCGTCTTGACTGTCCGGATCACAGCGGAAAATGCCGCGCTAGCCGGCCGTGGTAACTGACTCGTCCTTCGCGCGCGGCGCGCCGCCGGCCGTGTGGGCAGGTTTTGCGGCGATGTGCCTTGGCATGTTCATGGCCATCCTGGACGTCCAGATCGTGGCCACGTCGATTCCGACGATCCAGTCCGCGTTGGTTGTGGCCGCCGATCAGATGAGTTGGGTGCAGACCGCTTATCTGATCGCCGAGGTGATCGCGATTCCACTGACCGGGTTTCTGACGCGGGCATTGACGATGCGCTGGCTTTTCGTCGGGGCGATTTCCGTGTTCACTGCGGCCTCGATCGGGTGTGCCGCCAGCCAGACCTTTGCAGAGTTGATCGCGTGGCGCGTGCTGCAGGGATTTTCAGGCGGCACACTGATACCGGCGGTGTTCGCGGCGGTTTTTTTGTTGTTCCCGCAGCGTCAGCAGGGGCTTGCCACCACGATTGCCGGGGTGCTGGCGGTGCTGGCGCCGACGGTGGGCCCAGTCGTTGGCGGCTGGATTACCGAGACCTATTCCTGGCACTGGTTGTTCTTGATCAACGTGGTGCCCGGGATCGTATCGGCCTTGATTGCCATCCGATTTTTGCCCGTCGCGGCGGCCCAATGGCGATTGGTGCCGACCCTTGATCTCGTATCCCTGTGCCTGATGGCGGTTTCACTTGCGACCCTTGTGATCGCCTTGAAAGAAGCTCCGCACCGAGGTTGGCTATCAGCGATTGTGCTGGGTTTGCTGGCAGTGTCGGTGCTCTCCGTCGTGTTGTTCGCCCGCAGAACACTTGGCGCGACGCATCCGGTGGTCGAATTGCATACCCTTCAAGATCAGGGTTTTGCAACAGGGTGCTTTCTCAGTTTCGTTCTCGGGATCGGGCTCTTCGGTTCCGTCTACATGATGCCTGTTTTTCTGGCGGCGGTTCACGGCTATGGCGCGCTGGCTATCGGGAAGATCATGTTGGTCACCGGACTTGCACAGCTTTTGACAGCACCGATTGCCGTGGCCTTGGAGCCGCGGATCGATCCGCGAATTTTGTCGGCCTTTGGATTCTTGCTATTCGCCGTCGGGCTGGGAATGAGCGCGGGGCAAACCATGGCAACTGACTATGACGAGATGTTCTGGCCCCAGATCGTGCGGGGCGTGGCGATCATGTTTTGCTTGCTGCCGCCAACACGGATGGCCCTCGGGCACCTTTTGCCCGACAAGGTGCCCGATGCCAGTGGCCTGTTCAACTTGATGCGCAACCTTGGTGGCGCAATCGGTCTGGCCCTGATCGACAGCATCATTTTCGGACGCGCGCCGGGCCACGGGGAGAAAATTCTGGCACAAGTACAGGCGGGCGACATGGCAACCGTGCAGTCCCTTGGGTTGCCGTTGGCGCAGATGGCGGCGCAGCCTGCCGGGCAAATCGATCCGACGTTGCTGCTCATGGTGGCCCCGATGATCGAGAAACTGGCACTGGTGCAGGCGATGAACGAAGCTTGGGCGATTGTTGGCCTTCTGACGGTGCTGGCAGTTTTTTCCTTGCTGGTTCCACGAAGACGAAATTCAACTGTCAGACCCTGAGTACTTCGGGCTTGGTGATGCCATTCGATCGGTAATCGAGCGCCGCCGCCGTGCGGCCGGACAACGCCGTCAGTTCGGTTTCTTCTGCTGCACTTGCTCGCGCGCCGCTTTCAAATCGCGCTCCTGCGCCTCGAGGAGCTTGTAAGCCGTGTAGTACTTGTAGATGTTGGCGGCGGCGTGCTGTCCGCGTGCGCGGCCCCGCGGCGAGACCTTGACGCGTTGATGCCGGATGACGGTCCCCATGACCAGGAGAGCGTTTGTGTCCCAGGGCCGGTTCTTCCGCGGATGGTGGGTGGTCGTGGGCGCGGGAACAGGCATTGCCTTCGGCTCTGCCGTGCTCTTCTCGGCCGGGTTTCCCCAGCTCAGCCATGCCTGGGCACAGGCCTTCGGCTGGTCGCAGACGCAGTTGGCGCAAGCCGGCACCGTTTTCTTGCTGTCGATCACGGCCGGCTACCCGCTGGCCGGCTACCTGGTCAACCGTTGGGGCTCGCGCGCCATTGCCAGCGCCAGCATCGTCGCCTTCGCGGTGTCGCTGTTGCTGCTGTCGCAGGTCGGGAACGCCCTGTCTCAGCTCTACCTGGCGTGCGGCTTCATGGGTCTTGTCGCCGCAGTCACCAACGTCGTGGGCTATGCGCAGGCGCTGTCTCAGTGGTTCGATCGCAAACTCGGCCTGGCCATCGGTCTTGCCGCCGCGGCGCAGGCCATCGGCGTTGTCAGCCTGCCGATTCTGATCGCGCATCTGGTGGGCAGCCGGGGGATGGCGGCGGGACTTTCCTGTGGTGTAGAAGCGTTCGGTTTCGGCATTGGCAAACGATCGAATCATAGAAGGAATCATAAACAAATAGTTTATAGTCGTCAAGCGTGAGTCTTATATCGGCTGTTGAAGCGCGACGGTTCCTTGACCCCACGCCTACGGCCGAGCGATCCCCATCCGCTCGTCAATCGGCCGGATACCGG
>Ga0163153_10007335_pt1 | contig 11909 bp, 11 predicted proteins | sample OliLakLV19MP6IB1_FD_148629 | JGI IMG/M metagenome (GOLD analysis project Ga0163153, IMG submission 148629) | Freshwater microbial mat bacterial communities from Lake Vanda, McMurdo Dry Valleys, Antarctica - Oligotrophic Lake LV.19.MP6.IB-1 | ecosystem: Environmental > Aquatic > Freshwater >... | reverse complement strand
CGGGGCAAAATAATAAAATTGGGCAACGCTGTCAACGGATTCTGGGATCCGATTGCACGAATGATTACTGGGTAATCCGTTCTTTGGCTAAACGCTAGAACGGATTTCTCAACACCCAATCCGTTCTAGAAACCTGCTGACAGCGCGTTCATCACTTGCGGCAAGATCACCCCTCCCGCCCCTTGCAAGAAAATGTCGGCAATCTCCGAAATCGGGTTGCATTGGGGGTTGACATCGATGACGACCGCGCCGGCGCGCTTAGCCAGCAGCGGCAACTCAGCCACAGGATAGACCACACCGCTTGTCCCCACCACCAGCATGACATCGCACGCTTCCGCCGCGCGCCAGGCGATCTCTACCACCTGTTCCGGCAGCGCTTCCCCAAACCACACTACATCTGGACGTACTTGATCACCACAGGCCAAACAGCGCGGCGGTAGCTCCTGTGTACGTTCACCTGGCTGTAGGGCATGTTCCGCCCGACAATAGTTACAGCGAAAAATATGGATGCGGCCATGAATGTGCTGCACCTGTTGACTGCCGGCGCGCTCATGCAGATCATCCACATTCTGGGTGACAAGGGTAAAGGCAGGCGTCACCCCTTCCAGCCGCGCCAGCACCAGATGACCGGGATTGGGCGTTGCCGCTTCAACCATACGCAGCCGCTCGCTATACCAACGCCAGACCAACCCTGGGTCCTCGGCAAAGCCCTCTTGCGAGGCCAGGCGCTGTGGGTCAAACCTAGCCCATAACCCCGTCTGTGCATCGCGAAAGGTGGCTACCCCCGATTCCGCGCTCACCCCTGCCCCCGTCAGGCAGACGATGTGGCGCGCTTGGGCTAGGGCTTGGGCAGCTTGGGTAATTTGGTGTAGTTCAAGCATGCTTTATTTTCTCAGTACAATGATTTCACCGCCAAATTGGGGAAAAAGACGTACAAAGTCGCGACCATTCAGAGTAATTACTTTGTCCACGTTTGTTTTTATGCCAACATACATAATCAACGCATCGTATGTCACACCACCTACAAGGTTGCGGTTCTGCAACTCCTCAAGAATCGTAATATAATCTGTCGGCGTCAACCCTACAATCTCAAATGTATTAAGCAGATTTTCACGTATTAAATCAAGGGCGTCCGCTGCCGTAATTTTGGGTTGTAATGGCATGCGGGTAAGGGTAGAATAAAGCTCTGCCAAAGAGTGAGCAGAGATTATGCCAGTATGTACACCTGCCAAAACTTGATCTAGCCAAGGGTGTGCAAGGCTATGCGCTTCATGTGGTTTTAAGAGTGCAGCAATCAATGTCGAGGTGTCAAAGAGAAGTCTCATATTACTGCATCACTGCCAACATGCGCTGTTCGCGATCTTCTTGGGCGAAATCTGTATCTTTGTCAAGTAGCTCGCCTTCGAACACCAGCACATGGTTTTCATACATCAGGTGAGAGGGTCTCTCCTTGACCCGCAAGCGGATGCCGCCGTTTGCGGCCTCTACAACCAAAGACATACCCGGCGTTAATCCCAGTTGTTTGCGTAAAGCTTCTGAGATGGCAATAATTCCTGGTTTTTCCAGGGCAATATCTAACATAAGGCTCATCCTTCTTCTCACATCACAATAGCGACAGTAAAGCTTCGTGTGACATCCCTACCGCCAACCATGTTCATCCCGTTTTGTCATTACTCATTATTTACAATAGGAACCCATCCGTCAAATTCAGCCCGCGATGAATGGATGTCGGTAATATGTTCAGTAAAAAGCAATTGGTGGAAGCTTTCACTGTTCTAAAACAAATCCGTTGCTACCGTAATTCGCTGTAGTATTGGTGTGTCTCTCACCCTCCACCGCCATGGCCGCAAAATGTTCCAGCAAGTAACGGTGGATGAAAATGTAGCCACCGCCCACCTTTTGCAGGAAGTTGAGTTCCTCAGCGGCGTAGTCGAGGAAGTGGGCATAGTTTAGAGGGGCGTCGCCACGGCAATACAAGAGCAGCCGCACGATGCCGTGCTGGAGCGCATCCAAGCCGCCACGCCATAGGCCAATGCAGAGTCCGAGCCAGACCCCCTCTAGCCCCAGGCCGAACTGCACAATCACCCGTAAAATCAGTTCCACGATCAGCACGACAGTGCCTCCGACGAGTACCCCATTACGGATAGACAGCCAGATGCCCTGATTAGGCCTGGTTTTCAACTCTCGAACTTCAGGACGAAGACCGTTAAGTAGCCCCATGATGAGCGCGGAGAGCAAACTCCAAGTTACCATATAACTACTAAAACTAAAATATCCCAAGGATAGAATCATGTTGAAGAGGAGTCCGCCAAGGATACCTAATAACAGCCCAGTTATGGCTCCTCTATATGAGTTTACCAGAGACCAGGTCAGAGTTTCGACGGTTCGAATTTCATCTTCGGGTCTTCGCTGAGAGCTACGGATGGACCATAGTGGTCCACCGATTATCCCGCCAATGAGGCCACCTGCTAGCCCATTCGCTAACCCCAAACGCACGCCTGAGATGATTCCAAAAGTCAGGCCGAGGATCAAAACATCCTTGCCATACTTACGGACTCCTATTTGCTCTACCCATGGGTTACGCCCTAGATAACGCGACGAATCTGTTAACCCTGAAATTAACCCATAACCTGCTCCAACAAGTGGCCAAAAAGCCAATCCAATTCCAAAATTCAGTTCCTCAAGATTGGTATTTAGCTCGAAAATCAAACCGGCAATCAGTCCAAAGACCGACCCGATGATCAGCGAGTCTTTGATAAATTCGGAACGATAATCGTAGAATATTTTTATTTCCTCCGGGCGTCGGTGTGTAAAGCGAAGCAAATCCCTAAACCATCCAATTAGCCCACTGCTTAGTCCGACAATTAATCCGTTATTCACCCCATAGAGCGACCCACACATTATGCCTATTGTAAGACCCCAAAGTAACCGAGAAAGCAGAACGTAAAGCCTTTGTTGCCAACGGGCTGCCAACCAACTCGGTTGCAGCCCCTCGATCAAAAAGATAGTCTGTCGATGCTTTTGCATGTTGCGCGCCAGAAACGCCAGCCAGTGCCGAGTCTTCGCTTCGGTGTAGGGTAGGACAGTTTTCTTAGTGTGTGGATTCATACCGTCACTCTTTGCTCAGCGCGCCGGAACATGCGCGCTACATAGGCATCCATCAACTGCTTGCGCCGTAAAGCCGTCGTCTCGATTCCTTCACGAAGCACCTCGGCCACGGTCAAATCTTGATAGGCACGTACCATCAGATTGAGCATCAAGGGAGAGCGGGCGTCGATCCGCATGGCCGAGTCGCGCTGGAACGCCGTCTGTAAGGCAACTAGCCGCGCGCCCGCCTCAGCCAAATACGCTTGTACTTGCTCGTCGGTAAGTTGTTGCAGGCGCACGGCAGCATTGAGCATCAGCCGTACCGGCAAATCGATGTACTCGCGCAGCCGGCAGCAAACCACCGTCCCCATTAGGCCGGCCTCTGCGATAAAAGCGTTAATGGCCTGAACACAGGCCGCTCGCCGTTCTGGCAGTAGCTCGTCTAACCCATCAAGCAGTGGCAGCAGACGGCTTTCCTCCAGCCAGGCGCGGCCAATCTTTTTGGGGATCTGGTACTTGGCACTCAATTCATCGGTCAGCCAGTGGATGATCGTTTGTTGCGGCTCGACCCACGAAGAAAGATTGAAGACCACAGGGAGTAGCAGGCTGGAGTCACGTTCGTGGCGAGCAATTAGCGAACGTGCTAGTTCCAGCAAGGCAGTGGTTTTGCCGGAGCCAGGCTCGCCCAGGATCAGCAACGAACTGCCCCTTCCGCAAACACATCCGCAATTGGTCTTCTCTGGCGGGAGCGGCTCACTATTAACGCCAGGTCGTTCAAGTATACTCGTCCAGGGGTTCTCCACTACACTCTGCATCTGCTCCATTTCCAAGTCAATTAGCACCTTCTGAAAGAGCGACTTTTCCAACACACCCTCGATCCAAAACTGCTTTACCTTACGCAGCAGGATCTGCAGGCCACGCTCGGTTTCGTTGCGCGGTGTTAAAGGCCCCGTAACAGTACGGTTTTGTGGAGTAGGAGATTTGCCAGGGGAGATCTGTCCGTGGAACATTGTATTAGTGACATCAACCGTAAACAAATTACCATCGGGTGCCCGCATATAGAGCACAGGCGTCCCCCACTCTGATGAATCGTTAAAATTCAAACGCAGCCAGAAGCGCGCTTCTGTCACAGCAGCGTCTATAGGCAATTTACGGGCAAGAGCATCATAGAAATTGCGGGCAAACTCCAAGGCAGCGCGGTCGGTGATCGCATATTGCATGGAGACTACGGCTGGAATGCCGCGCTGCAGCAACATAGCTCCCGTGCTGGAAAAGAGATTGGTTTCGCTGGCGCGGGCGCCTTCACAAGCGTTCAGCACAACTAAACGCAGGGTGGTCTGACGAGCAAAGACACCGCCCAGTTCTCTCGCCGTGAGCAGGTGGGAATTGCTCTTGTTATCGGCCAGAATGATGTATCCCTCACCCCGTTGTTCATTAAAGCTGCCATGACCAATGAAATGCAAGATGTGACAGGGCTGTCGCAGTAAGGCCGCATCCAGATCGCGCACGGTTTGCCCAGGCACCCAGTCCAGTTCGACTTCCCGATTTTCGATGAGATGATCAAGCGCCGCTGCCAAAGCCTTCTTTTCCTGGGCTACATCCAACGGCATTTGATCCTGCGGGCTGGCAATCATGCCCAAAATGCGAATAGGCGGTGGAATTGTAAGCGATTCGACGGGGCGTTCTAGCTCTAGATAGCGGGTCAGGGGCGTCTCCTGATTGAGGCTGATATGGTCGCCCTCTAATTCGTCAAAGAGAAATTCCCAGGGCAGGATAGCGAGGTCAGGCGCTTCAATGCGCAAGCGAAGCCGCAAACGTTTACCGCTTCTGCGGGCTTCATCACGACTGCGCCGGTAGCAAGTGAGTATGTTCGGTGGTAAAAGTGTAGTAAAGAGCAAACGGCCAATAGTTTCTACCGCATCCCGTTCACTGGCCGATGGTCTATCGGGTTGCAAGTGGTGCGCTAGCGTTGTTGCTTATCGCGTTTGGGCGACAGTGCTACGTAAGTGTTCGATCGTTTGTAAATACTGTTTGAAAGCGGGATCACTCAGTGGAACTTGCGTCGTCGCACTAGGTTCGCCTACAGGCGATTTTACTACCAATACAGGGTAGGTGTTGCCAGTACGCTCGCCAATACGTACTTCAAAATCGAGATAGTCCATGGTGAGGGAACCCTATTGATGAATGAATCGGGCGGCATAACAGCAGATTTGGGTTGCAATCGATTTGTTGGCGGTTCAATGAGATTGCATAGCTTAATCATAAAGCGCGCTGCACCCCTTGTCAAATCCGTTGCTGCCCAAATCAGTTGTAGTGTTCTACGCCGCTAGCAATTCCAGCGCGCGTGGCTCCTGCCACTGCATTTGGAGATGGGTTTTCTGATGGGGCTTAAATTGTTTGCGCACGGCGGCAATCGACGTTTCCAACACCTCAATTTCATCCAGATCAGCCACGCCCATGCCCAGTTGATGACCATAGTGCAACAGGCCCAATGCCAGCGGTTCAAAGCCCATTGCCTTAGCCATCACTGCATCGGCGGCAAAGACATCGACACTGGCCGCGGCCACGCCAAAGTCCACCCCATCTTCGCCGCCTGGGCCATCGCCTTGCAAGCCACGGGTGCCATCGACCACGGCAATGTCCGGTGCCAGAAAACGGGCGAGGCGGATCAGGTTAATGTTAAGCGTTTGTGCTTCCTCGGGCAGGGTGCGCTGCGCATGGCTCTGAAAGCCATGCATCTTCACCCGATCGGGTTTGTGAATCGTCCCCATGATCATATTCTTGAGCGCCAACGTCACCACACAGACATCGTGGGTTTTGGCAATCGCCAGGGAGATGGTGCAGGGGCAGTCAAGCACCGTCTTGGGCATCCGCACCACGGTCTCACTGCGATCCGCCAGAATAATCGGCGTCTCCACCCAATGGGTCTCCTGGTGCAGATCGACAAGGCGGATCGGTACCGGATATTCGGCGCTCAACGCATGATAGCCAAAATTGGTAAAGCCTTCCTGCATGGCTTCGTTGCCGGCCTCAGCAATCAAAATTTCAGTCGGCGGTTTGGGCGTACTCAGCAGAAAATCAATCGCGCCGCGCATGGCATCGACATGGCTGGAGGCTAATTGATTCTTGCTACTCAAGAAATTAGGCTTGAGCATGACCTGCCCGCGGATTCTGGGCGTTACCTCATCGCGCACCAGATCCAGCGCTCGGTAAATATTCCGGCGGCGATCACCCTGGCGGGCCAAACCGACACGCACACGTTTTGTACTCATGGTTGCTCCTTTATAGATCTACAAAAATTTATTTCAATTCGCGGTGATATATCTTACACCGCAATCGGCGCTTTGATGGTTGGATGGCTCTGGTAATTTTCCAGCGTGAAATCCCCATAGGTAAAGTCAAAGATCGAGCGCACCGCCGGGTTAATCACCATGCGCGGTAGGGGATAAGGCTCCCGACTCAGTTGTAATTGTACTTGATCCAGGTGGTTGAGATAAATGTGCGCATCGCCCAAGGTATGGATAAACTCACCCGGTTGCAAATCGCACACCTGCGCAATCATCATGGTCAGCAGTGCATAGGAAGCGATGTTAAAGGGAACGCCCAAAAACAAATCACAACTGCGCTGATAAAGTTGACAGGAGAGCCGGCCCTCTGCCACATAAAACTGAAATAGACAATGGCAGGGCGGCAGCTTCATCTGCTCAATATCGGCCACATTCCATGCCGAAACGATCAGTCGGCGCGCGTCGGGGTTGCGCTTGATCTGGGCGATCAAGTTGCTGATCTGGTCAATCGTTTCACCGGTAGGCGTCGTCCAACTGCGCCATTGGTAACCATAGACCGGGCCAAGATTGCCATTGGCGTCGGCCCATTCATCCCAAATGGTGACGCCTTTGTCATTGAGATACTTGATATTGGTGTCGCCGCGCAAAAACCAAAGCAATTCATGGATCACCGACTTGAGGTGGATCTTTTTAGTCGTGATCAACGGAAAGCCGGCAGCCAAGTCAAAGCGCATCTGGTAGCCAAAGACGCTGATCGTGCCGACGCCGGTGCGATCCTCTTTTTTGACACCGCGGTTAAGAATGTGACGGAGTAGGTCGAGATATGGTTGCATCGTAGTTACCTAATAAACCTTGGGAAACGGCTTCACCAATGCATCACAAAGCCACCATCCACATTGATCGTCTGCCCGGTCACGTTATTGGCCCGCGCTGACGCCAAAAAGACCGCCATATCGGCGATATCGGCCGGTTCTTGCCAGCGCTTGAGCGGGACGATGCGATTGATCTTTTCATCTGACCATTGTTCAAAGGTGATCTGTTGCTCTGGTGGCAGATTGGTATTGGAGGCGCGCCAGATCGACTGGTTGAGTGGCGTGTTGACCATGCCAGGGTTCAATGTATTGACCCGAATATTGTAGGAAGCCAGATCTTTAGCGCAACATTGGGCAAAGTTGATCAGCGCAGCCTTGGATGCGCTATAGGGCGGATCCGTCTGGGAGCCAATTTGGCCGGCGACGGAGGCAAGAAAGAGCAAAGAGCCGGCGCGCCGTTCACGCATGGGTGTGCTAAAAGCATGGGCGGTATGTACGGCCCCCAGAATATTCACTTCTAACACCTTGGGCCAATCGGCCGGCGTTAGGTTCCAGAACGGAAAGCCATATTTCCCAGACCCAATCCCCACCGTAAAGACCACATGCGCCACCGGGCCAACTTCGGCTTCAATCTGGGCAGCCGCGCTTTGCAGGGCAGCGTAATCGGTCACATCCGCAACGATGGGGGTGACAGAATGATTACCGCTGGCGATGCTTTGGGCCACCTCTGCCACAGCCGGCGACCGGTCCAACGCCACAACCTGTGCCCCTTCTTGACCAAAAGCCTGGGCAATCGCACGGCCAATCCCGCTGGCCGCGCCCAGAACGACAACGACTTGGTTGGTTAGTTCGAGATTCATACTACCTTCTTCTTTCTGTGGTGCAAAGGTTACCCTAATACACCGTTACCAAAATTGTGAAGGAATCGCCGTAGGTCATCGCCTCTGGCGTGACAGGCTTCCCATGCCTCCTTCATTCCCCGATGGAGCAATGCGCACCAGGGTGTTGTCACGCCGCACCTAAAGGGTCCCCGGATGACCTACGAATTCTTAACAAACCTTTGGTAACGCTGTACTAGTCGCTGCGGCGACTTCTCACTGTCAGCCGCGGGTTTTAACCCTGCTGTGGCTCAAGGTCGACGCTGGAACATGCGTACAATCGCCAGCACAATAAAACCGATGAGAACTAAAATGCCGCTCAAGATCGCAACCGCGCCCAAGCGATCCATCCAAATTGGACGTCCGTTAGCAACGGGAATGGTGACCACCGCAACGGGCGTCGCAGCTACCTTGATTGCGGGCGCGTCCACCAATCCAGCCGGTACAGTCGCCGATCCAACGACCGTTTGAGTCGGCAAAGTCGGCAAGGCGTAGACATTATTGGTTGGGGTGGCCGGCGCAGGCGGGATTGCCGTCGCGATGATGGGTGGAATTGCGGTTGGCGTGGCTGGTGGTGCAAAGGCGGCTGCCACGGTTGCTGTGATAGTTGGCAAGGGGGTCATGATAGCGATCACGGACAGTGTGATTGACGGTAGGGGGATGACAGTATAGGTTAGATTGGGTGTCACGGGAATCGCGACTGGTGTCGCCGCAATCGGGGTGGTCATGACGGGCGGTAAAACCGCCGGCGCACCACAGACACGTAGGCGCACATTATCCAAAACCATCAAGGTGCGCGTAGTATTAGCGTCATTAAAGGCGTTAAAATAGATATAAACACTCTGCCCCCGGTAGCTCGTCAGGTCAACGGCATCTTCTTGCCAGACGCCGTCATTGCGCAATTCACGGCGGAGGATCTGAATCGGCCGTAAATTGGGTGCCAATAGGATCAGGTCTTGGCGATCCGTGGTTGATGTGGGTGTCCCTGCCTGGGCCGTCTGCAATAACCGCCACCAGCGCAACTGGACTCCTCCGGTGCTAAAGGGAATGGTCACCAGTTGGCGAATGGAGGAAAAGGTAACGACATTGGTGGGATTTTCGGGCGGATTACCTAGCAAGACAGCACGCACGCCATCTTGGACAAAATTACTGACATAGCGTGCTGGCACCGGATCTTCGCCAAAGTGCCAGCCGTCAAAGCCTTCAAAAGAACCATTGACCAAAATGTTCGGACAGCTTGGATCTTCCGGCGGCAAAGGCACGCTCGTCACCACAATGGGCGTCGAAGTCACCACAACAGGCGTTGTCGGCAAAGGTGAAAGGGTGGACAGTGGCGTTAAGGTGCTGGTAGCAATCGGTGTGCCGCTGGCGGTCGGCAACGGGGTTGGGGTAAAAGTCGGCAGAGGTGCTTGTGCGCAATACTCAAGCTCCACATTGTCCAAATACAGGAGCGTCCGCCCGGGGCCGCCATCATTGCGCACACGAAAACGCAAGCTCACGGAGCGCCCGGCATAGGGCGTCAAGTCAAAATCGCGCGCTTTCCAGGCGCGCGCATTATCTTGCGTGTTCAAAAGCGATAAGATAAACTGATCCGTCGTCGCATCGAATAGATCGGCTTGTTGGAGATCTTCACCTGGCGCAGCGTCGTAAAAGGGATAGTATAAGAAGCGCAGGATGATACGATTGGCGCCAAAAGGCAACAAGATCGGTTTATGCCGTACTTCGCTCACACTCTCGATATTGGGTAGTTCTACCCCATTGCCCAGCCGCAACGCCTGCAAAGAGCCGTTAAAAGTCTGTTCATTCGAGTACATGGGAGGGCGTGTACTGGCGCTGATCTGCCAACTGGGGTTAAACTGTTCAAAGGTGCCGCCTTCGATCAGATTTAGACAACCTGGGGCGACATCAAAATGCGCACGCTCATTACCATTCGCACCGGTATTGGCGGCAATAACGGCTGCCTTTGCCACCGTTGCAGAGCGCAGCGCCAATGTTAGAACGGCAATGCTGACCAGAAGAAGTCCACCCAGACAAACTATCAAGCTAACCCAGCGCTGTTGATGTAGCCTGCGGCGCTGCAGACCATGTATACTTGTTCGGCAGATGACGTTCAAAGCAATCTTGCTCCTACAGTGGAATATCTAAGACGATTAGGGTTAGATTGATGGAAAAATTCTATCACATTGGATAGTCTACGGCAATCAATGATGATGACGGCAGCGTATTTCCTCGCCTATAGCTGACCATGCGTCCCCTGGAACAATGCCTACAACGATTCAAAATGTAGGCGAATAGTTTGTTAGAATTAATTCCTGACTTTTACTTACATTATGCTGACAAAAAAACTGATTTGAGGGATGATTATTTTAAGGAATACCCTTAATTCTTTCTAATACAGGTGGTACAACAAAACAAATTGTTATTTAAGCTATAGCTAGCCAAACTAAATAGTTGTTCAGCAAACTAAAAAAGATATTGACAAGTTAATTTATTTATGTTACACTAAGCCAACGTAAGTCAAATGACTTACTTGCTTTAACGAATTGCATTTTCGGTAAAGTTCTACGGATAATGACAACACCAAGAATCAACGGCCATCCGATTAGTTTCTTAAGGAAAGCGTATTCGTTAGAAATTTCACTATAAGGAGAATTGCATGAAATTAAAGTTGAGACCCGTATTATTCGTGAGCATCTTCGTTTTTCTGTTGATGCTGGCCGGCTATCCACGTTTTTCCTCCGTAGTGTTAGGACAGTCGGTTCCTCAGGCAGGCCTAACAGTCGTCAAAGATCACTTACAAAATAGTTCTACATCTTTCAAGTTTGAAGTTCAACCTGTTAGCAATGGCATCAAGTATAAGTTTAATTTGAAGGATGGTCAATCCCAAAGCTTGATCGTACCGGGTGGTACTTATATCATCAGTGAAGGGAAAAAAGGCAGCAATACATTAGTCAGTGTCGTCTGTAACTTTGACGGCAATGGCACAGTGCCGGGTACAACCGCAAATCTGTCATCGCAGAGTGTGGTGGTCACTCTTCCAGCCAGCACCGCTACTACCTGCACCTTCACCAATTCCGCGGCTGCACGGATTGATGTGCGCAAATACAATGATGCCAATGGCAACGGTACACGCAGCAGCAACGAGAAGTATCTGAAAAACTGGGTCTTTACCGTTTTTGAAACTGTGGGAAACACGGTTGTTGCCGGTCCCAAAAAGACAAATTCCAGCGGCGCCGTTAAGTTCGACTCCTTGGCGCCTGGCACCTACAAAGTTTGTGAAACGCTACAAAGCGGCTGGACCAACACCCAACCCGGCGGTGCAGCCTGCTACACTTTCACACTAGGCGCCGGGCAGACTGCAAGTTTGCTCTTCGGCAACTTTAAGAGTGGCGGTGGTGGTGGTGGTGATGATGATGATCTAACCGGTGCCACCCAAACGGATGAAGAAGGCATCTATACCAACGATGCCGATATGGAGGTCAACTCAGCCCTGATCGATGGTATTGAAATTGTTGACAATCCAGATGTAGAGTATGGTCCGGAATGGGACGATGCGCTCGATGCAACCTTAGTACACAGTATTTTCATGCCAGTTGTACGTCGCTAGTTCGTTATTTGAAATTGCTACACTGAAATCACTTTGAAAAGCGGAGTCGTCGCCGGTCCATCTTCCAGAAAGAGCAGAGACTCCGGTTCTCAGATTGACTTGAGTATAGTATCCGTAGGCAGAAGTCAGTATACAGTGTTCAGAAGGCTGCTACCCCTGGAAACTGAGCGCTGAAAACTGTATACTGATCTTAAAGCGTGACGCGCAATGCGCGTCACGCTTTTTGTTGATTGCCTTA
>Ga0163153_10007334_pt1 | contig 11911 bp, 12 predicted proteins | sample OliLakLV19MP6IB1_FD_148629 | JGI IMG/M metagenome (GOLD analysis project Ga0163153, IMG submission 148629) | Freshwater microbial mat bacterial communities from Lake Vanda, McMurdo Dry Valleys, Antarctica - Oligotrophic Lake LV.19.MP6.IB-1 | ecosystem: Environmental > Aquatic > Freshwater >... | reverse complement strand
CGCCTAAACTACTCATGGTTGCCAAAGGCGAAGCGCCAAAAACACAAAAACACAAAAACACAAAAACACAAAAACACTTTAGTGGAGATAATTATATTTTTTTCACTTTTTTCTTTTCCGTCAAATAAGGCGCACCCGCCGTTACGACTTCCGTCACACCTTCCAGTCCGCTGGCAATAACCACCTGATTGCCTTCCATAAAGGCTACCTGCACCGGCAATTTTCGGACGGATGCTCCGTCGGCCTGAATGGCAAAAACAAACGCGCTTTTGCCGTTGCCTTCCACGATGGATTCGACGGGAACAATGGTGTAAGTTCTTGATTGTGAAGGCGTAATGTCCACCTGTGCAAATAGTCCGGGCGCAAAACGTTTGCCTTGTGGTGCAATGCGAATTTCAACAGTGTAGAGGCCGCTGGCTGGATCGGCGGCGGGTGCCAGGTCGCTGACTTTGCCCTGGAAAACGGTATTTTCATAAGCGTCCATGGTTATTTTGGCGGCCATCCCGACATTGATCCTGGCCCAGTCGCGGTCGCTGACGTTGATTTTTACGACCCAGTCGTCTTTACCTGTTTCAAACAGTACAAAAACGGGCGTTCCGGGTCCGGTGATTTCGCCTTCGTTCATTAGTTTTTTGATGATTTTGCCGCCCCGGGTGGCTCGTATTTCGGCGTATTGCTGGTTGAATTGCGCAATTCGGGCTGTTTCTTTGGAGATGTCACGGCCTGTGGTGGCGTTTTGCAGGAGTTCAAGCGTAGCGCTGCTGTCTTTGTACAAACCTTCTACACGACCCAGGTCGCGTTCGGCTTTGATTAGCGCCTGCTGCGCCTGCGCCACCTGCGCGTCGATTTCGGTTTTATCCAATACGGCGAGTAGTTGGCCGCTGCGCACCACATCGCCTTCCCGCACATATATTTTGCGGATCACGCCGCCTACTTTGAAGGACAGGCGCTGTTCGGCGGAGGAACCCAGGATGCCGCTGGCGTGGATGGGCAGCGCGATCGTGCGTTGTTGTACGGACGCGGCGCGAACGGGAATACGCTCGTCTTCAGCACTGGGAAGTGCATTGTTGTTGGCTTCATTTTTTTCGCCGCAGCCGCCGAGTAAACAAAACAGGCCGACAACAGCCACCGTAATGAGGGCCGACATGGCAAGGGTATCGAGTTGGAATTTTGACTTTTTCATATTGTGATGATTTTTTTATGTTGAGGGGTTGAGTAGGGATTTACAGGCCGGCGGCGCGCCGGAGGGCTGCGTCTTTCAGCACGATTTGCGACCAGGCAAGCACGCTTTGCAGCCGGGCGCTGGTCACGCGGTTCTGGGCTTCGAGGTATTCAATCAGCAGCACCTGACTGGCGCGGTATTTATTTTGCACGATTCGGAAAGTCTCCTCGGCGGCGCGGAGGCCGGTTTGAGAAGTCTGGTATGCGTTGCGAGCGCTTTCGAGGTCGTTCCAGGCGGTAGTGACCTGGAGCGCGACCTGTTGTTGCACTTGTTGGTACTGTGTACGAATTTTTTCGGATTCGATGCGCGCTTCCTGCGTTTTGCTTTTCCGCTGTCCACCGTCAAACAGGTCGTAACTCAAGCCGACCTGTGCCAGCGCGTAGGCCTGCTCCTTGTTGAAGGTATAACCGAAACCCTGAAAACCTAAGCTGCCGCCGACATAAAAATCGGGAATTTTACTGTTCGCGTCGTTGCGTTTGACGTCCGTTTCTGCGGCCTGCATACCGGCCTTCAATGCGGCAAATTCCTGGCGTTTTTCTAAGGCCTGGCTGATGAGTTCTTCCGTGCGGTAAGTGGGGACAACTGCGCGTAGCAGCGATGTATCGGCTACCACTTCGCTTGTTAAGTCCCTGTTTATCAGAAAGTTAACGTATGCTTTCGCGTCGTTTTGCGCTTTGCGGAGTTGAATGATTTCGAGATCCGCTTTGCTGAGTTCGTAGTCGGCAGTAGCGATCACGTCTTTCGTGGCGACGTTGTTTTTGACCAATGACTCATTGAAGCGGCGCAGTTCCAGCAGCACTATTTTGGTGTTTTGCCAGATTTTTTCCGCTTCTATGGCCTGTAAATACTGGAGATAGACTTCCGTAATCTGGTAGCGCAGTTCGTGCTCATAAGCGGCTTTTTGTGCTGCCTTAGACTGAAATAGTTGCTGCTGGATGTCGCGGTTGTAACGCAGGTCGGAATTGTACAGCGGATAGGAAAAACTCAGTTTGGTTTCGTGGAAATTATTGGGCAAAAACTGGATTTGCTGGTTTTGCAGCGGACGAAACTGATTGCTCTGTGTAATATCATTCAGGGTGCCATACACCGGATTCAACAGGTCGCCAATGGGAAAGTCAATTTTCCTGCCCCCGGCCGCCAAGGTATAGTTGGCGTCAAACGTCAGTTTGGGCAAAAAAAGCGCTTTTGACTGGCGGATGCTTTCCTGCGCTTTCCGAAGGTCGGCATCCTGTTGTTTGAGCGCGAGGTTGCTGCTGAGGCCGGTCTGGATATACGATTCCAGAATACCGGATGGTTGTGCATAAATATTTGACAAACAAACACTTAAAATAAAAATAAGAAGAGGGTGACAGGAATATTTCATGTTGATAAAACACTTTTAATAAACTGAACGGTGTTTATTTCTGAAGACAAAAAAAGGCAACTGCCCGGAGTTGCGAAATGAAAAAACGGTGAACGGTCGTTATTGCAGGGTGAATCGTATGATCCGATCTACGAACCGGAAACATATCATTTATAAATGTTCCGCCATCTTGAGTAGCATGGCGAACGACTTACGCGCCATTTCTTCCCGTTGCTCCGGCGGATACATGCGCATCCGGTCGCGTACGAACAAAGAAACAAGTCCGTGGGCATGACACCACAAGGTATAGGCGATGGTTTTGGTATCGGTGCTTTTGAAATAACGCGCGTCGATGCAGGCCTGTACCGTGTCTTCAAAAAACTGGTGAACAGACAAACCCAGTGCCCAACACTCCTGATTCTCAAGGGATTCCATCGGCGCGCGGATGATAAACAGCAAGTCGTAGAGGCCCGGATGTTTCATACCGAAGTCGATGTAGCGCCGACCGAATTCGGTCAGGCGTTCCCAGGGGTCTTCAATCGTAGCCACGGGCAACAGGTGGTCGCGTTTGACGGCTGCGGCCTCGTATTGCAGGGCAAAGAAGATGTCGTTCTTGTCTTTAAAATACAGGTAAATGGTGGCAGGACTGTACTCGATGGCTTCGGCAATGTTGCGGATGCTTACCGCATCGTAGCCTTTTTCCCGAAATAAATGCAACGCGGCATCCAGAATGGACTGGCGCATTTCCTTTTTCTCCCGCTCTTTTCGTTCGATAATACTCATCTTTGTTCGCTGATTTTAAACTTAACGGCACAAAGATAATGAACACTGTTCAGTAAATAAAAATTTTATTATCATCCCTCATCCCTGACTTCCCACGTATGATCCCCCAGCAGTCGCACTGTGGCCAGATGATCGTACGGTTGTTTGCGGCCCCATTCGTGGGGCGCAACCATGGACAGCAGGTGAACGCCGTCCGATTTGCGCTGATACAAGTGATAAAGGTGGTGTATGACCGGCTGGAATGGAATTTCCGCCTGATAAATGGCTTCGGAGATGGCCATGCGGTCGTTGAGCGATTTGGCTTGATTCACCAGGGTTTCCATCTGGCGGCGGAGCTGTTCCATTTGCCGGTCCGTCTGGTCGTACATAGCAGTCATGGCATTGCCGCGAATACGCCCTTTGTCTTCCGGACGGATCACTGCGCCGCCGGCGGTATGCGCATAGGGCAGCAAACCGGGGTTTTCAGCCACTTTATCTTTATCAATCGGATTGACAAAAGCCTTTTCTGCGGGGGTGTTTTCTTTCTTAGCCATATTTATTTAAAAACGCTCGAAATCGCTAAACGCGAAAAGCGGTATTTGGTTGACTTAACAGACAAACGGTCTGCCCACAAAAACTGAAATTTCCGGAGAAATCGACAACCTGATTTTGACGATCAGCGGTTCTTTGAGTGTTTTAGCAATTTTTCCATGCAGGCGATAGGCCGTTTTGATGGCGCTGAAAACCATCCATGTCAGGCTGCTCGATTTGTATGCTGTCAGTATTTCCGCGAGTTTTTCGGGTGGAAAACCGGTATGGCTTCCACTCAATTCTACTTCTAAGGCCGGACTCAATCCCATGACAAAAGCGAAATTGGTCACTTGCAACCCATATCCTTCAATTTTTGGAAACTCCTCCAGCCATTTTTCAATGGCGGCAATGGTATGTTCCAAGGCTGCCTGGCTCAGGCTGGCGGTTTTTTCTTTCAGGATGTTTCCTGCTTGTTGAGCGGATTCAAAAATGGCACTCAGTTTTTCTTTCATCATTTTTTATTTTTTATGACTTGCCAGATGAAGTGTTTTTGAAAATCAGGTACATCAGAAAATCATATAAATCGTGGTCAAAATCCGTGTTTTACATTTGAAGTAATATTCTGAAAAGTCCATTCCAGTCGACCCTCAAAGGTATGTTTTCGTACGGGACAGTTGGTAATCGGGCATACTTTACAGGAATTGGGTGGCACACAGCCGTCAGTATGTACAAACATTTCCAAGGACTGCGGAAAGGTTTTCCGAATCAGGTCGTCGAGCGCATCCACCTCGTCATGCGCCTGATTAACATTGAAATACCAAGGGACCGTCAGGTGACAATCGAGGTGCAGGATGGGGCCGTATTTGATAATGCGCAGGTTGTGCAAATCAATCCAGGTGTCGCGTTTGTGCAGGTTCAGCACGGCAATCAGTTGTACCAGCAATTCGTTGTCCGCCTCGTCCATGATGCCTGCTACGGTTTGCCGGATGATCTTGTAACCTTGCACAATAATGATGAAGGCTGAAATAATAGCCACCGCACTATCAATCCATACAATGCCGGTAAAAAGTAGCAGCAATAACCCGCCGACAATGCCCGCCGTCGTCCAGGTATCCGATTGCAAATGTTTGCCGCTGCTTTCCAGGGCGATGGAATGCTGTTTTTTACCCACGCGGATGCACCAGGCGCCGACGATATAGTTGACCACCGCCGTGGCGCCGATCAGTATGATACCAATATCCAATTGTTTGACCGGGTGGGCGTGAATCAGGTTGATAACGGATTCATACACAATCAAACAACCTGCCACTACAATCAAAATGCCCTCAAAAGAAGCGGACAATAACTCCACTTTCCCATGTCCGTACGGGTGGTTTTCGTCGCGTGGTTTCGCAGCTAATCGCAGGCTGTACAGGCCGGTAAACCCCGTAAGCACATTGACGGTGCTTTCTAAGGCGTCGGTAAGCACCGCCACGGAATTGGTCAGGTAGTAAGCCAGCATTTTGACCGCAAACAAGATGACGGAGATGAAAACAACCCATTGTTGTACACGAACGCTATACATAGAAGAGGTGAGAGGGTGAGAGAAGTGAGAGAAGTGAGAAGTGAGAGGGTGGCTATGTCTGGGCATTCGTATTGACTAACACGAAAAACAGGAAGTCAGAAAAGTCCGTGTTTCATTAAAAAAAATCCACCCGATCTACTCCCAGAAAGTCTGCTCGATGCGTTCCACAAAATCCAGCGAAGCCAATTCGTACAACACACGCTGGTAGTTTTTCTGGTGGGTACTGCCAATCACAAGCCATTGCTGATCGCTGCATCCTATCCGCCCTTTGGAACCTGCGTGCCGTTCCGCGCTGGGGTCGATGCGGCGTACGGCTTTCCATTTTTTGGAGTCGCGGGGAATACAAAATTCGTAATTGATGGCTACCTTACTGTCTTTGGCTCCACTCAAACCTTCCTGATCTAAGTTTTTGAAATTCAGTTTAATTTTTTGCCAGACCGCCGCGCTTTCGCTGACTGATTGTGTCTTGCAGGCGCAAAAAAGGAAGATTGAGATAAAAACAAGTCTTTGATTCATAACGTAGCGATATTTTGCGGCCAAAAGTAAAGATATGAACACACGTCGCAAGTTTCTGCAACAAACTTTATTAGGTAGTCTGGCTGTCGGGAACGCCGACTTTTTGTTCAATCATCCCGATTTATCCGAAAAAACGGATAAAAAAGCCTTTCCAGCGGTTATTTCAACCTGGGCACCCAATATAAAAGCCAATGTCGCCGCCTGGCAGGTGCTTGCTGCAGGCGGCTACGCCCTCGATGCCGTGGAAGCAGGCGTACGTGTGCCGGAGGCCGACCCCAATGATACCAGTGTGGGATACGGCGGTTTCCCGGATCGAGACGGCTACGTGACGCTGGATGCCTGTATCATGAACGAAAAAGGTATGGCCGGTTCTGTCACTTTTTTACAACATATCATACACGCCGTGAGTGTGGCGCGCCGAGTGATGGAAAAAACGCCGCACGTTATCCTTTCCGGCGAGGGCGCTTTGCAATTTGCACTGAGTCAGGGTTTTGCAAAAGAAAACCTGCTGACGGAAAAAGCGAAAAAAGCCCTGGAAGAATGGCGCGTTGAATCAAAATACAAACCCATTATCAATATCGAACGCCACGACACCATCGGTATGCTGGCCCTCGATATGCAGCGGCGTTTGTGCGGCGCCTGTTCCACCAGCGGCGCGGCGTTTAAAATGCACGGCAGGGTGGGGGATAGCCCGGTGATCGGCGCCGGACTGTTTGTTGACAATGAAATAGGCGCCGCTGTCTGTACCGGATTGGGTGAATTGGTATTGCGCACCCTCGGTAGTTTCCTCGTCGTAGAAGAAATGCGGCGCGGCGCACACCCCCAGAAGGCAGTGGAAACTGCCGTTAAACGCATCGTCAAAAAATACCCTGTCCAAAGTGAAGAAGCCCAAATGGCTTTTGTGGCGCTCGACCGCAAAGGCCGGCACGGCGCATACAGCATACACCCGGGATTTAACTACGCGCTGTATCAGCAGGCGAAAAACAGGGTGATCGAGGCGGGTAGTTTGTTTGATAAGTAATTGGGTGTTTTAGTGTTTTAGTGTTTTAGTGGGTACACTGCCTACAAAATAGTGATGCCTAAAGCGAAGCACCTCAAAAACACAAAAACACAAAAACTCAAAAACACAAAAACACCTAATTCCCCATCGCATTTTTAGGCTTCTTCCTCGGCACGATCCTGCCATTGAAATACAAGATACTCCTCAAATTGGGCATCGAATTATCGTACAAAATGATGCCCGGTTGTGCCAGGCCCGATTTGCCCTGGCTGTCGAATTCGACCCGGATAGTAGCCGTTTTTCCCGGCTGAACTGGCGACTTGGGATACCGCAGTACCGTGCAGTCGCAACTGGTTCGTACGCTCCTGATCTGATACGGCACAGCGCCGGTATTGGTGACCGTAAAAGAATCCAGCAAAATTGCCCCTTCTTCCATAACGCCAAAATCGAGGGTGTCGCGGCTCCAGGAGACGGTTGTTCGCTCGATAAGAGCGGGGTCTGCCTGCGATTCGGCAGGAACGGCGGCGCCAAAAAATACCAGTATCAGGATTAATCGCGGGAAAAGTAGCATCGGTGATGGATTTAACAGCGTTGAGTGGACGGCAAAAGTAGCGGATTTTCTATCTTTGTGTCGCTCAACAGCCACCCATGAAGAAAAAAAACGACCTGAACTTACAGGATGCAATGAAAGAGATGATCCAGGAATATCATCTGGGTCCTCAACTCAACGAAACAAAGGTGAGAACCCTTTGGCACGATCTCATGGGTAAAACCATCTCGACGTATACTTCCAATATCCAGGTGCGCAAAAACGTGCTGTACCTCACCATTTTATCCGCGCCGCTCCGGCACGAACTCGCTTTTGCCAAGGATAAAATCCGCACCCTGCTCAATGAAGAACTGGGAGAGGAATACATCAAGGAAGTAGTCATAAGGTGAAAGTCCGAAGTCTGTTATAAGTGCGAAGAGTCCGAAGTCATCAGTCCGAAGTCCGTAGAGTACACCGCTTCCCTTTTGGTTTTCCAAACCATGAAAGGGTGTACTCTACGGACTTCGGACTGATGACTTCGGACTGACGACTTCGGACTTTTTATTGAACCGCAACCTTCCCGCTCACTTTCCCGCGGCTGCCGCTGATTGTGAAAATGTAAACACCCTCGGGCAAGTTGCCTCTTTCAAACGTAACATATTCACTGCGAATATCTTCAAAAGAACGAAGCGTACGACCGGTCATATCGCTGAGCGTGACCGTCATAGGTTCTGCCCGCGCATTTTCAAAAAAGATCGTGGTATTATCCCGGAACGGGTTGGGCTGTACGAATACGGAGAATGCAGCCTGACCCGGTTCATTACTGCTTACTAAGCCGGTGATGACGCAGTTCGGGTCGGCCAGCAAGGCTTCGCTACGCTGGTATTTTGAATTCACCACGGCCGTAATGGCCGATATGCACACCTCCGGGGCAGTAAGTTCCGAGTAATGAATGCGCAGAAATGAAGTCGGGAGAATGTTTTTCTTGATAAACGATGCATCGGAAGACAGCGCCAGTATTTCACCGGTGTTGTCATGCTGGATGTCAGCATTCAGGGTGCTGCTGATATTTTCAACAGAATCAATGTTCAGGCCGCTGACGGAAAATTCAAACCCGATGATAGCATTGTAGGGGTTGACTATATTTACTTCAAACGTCTTCGCTACCGTATCCAGAGCGCCCGGAAGCAGGTAAACGATGTCTTTGGTGTTTTCAAAGCCGCCGAACTGGCAAGGGTAACCCAGTCCCCAATGATCCAGATCATCGGCAAAAAGGCTGCACTCCTGCAACAATGCAGCGTCGTACACATCAATATTCCCGTTCGGGTGCAAGTCGCGGCACTCGGTAACATCTTCGTCATCGGCCAATGCAGCGGACAAGTAGGAATCCACGTCGATAGTGTTTCGGATGGTGTCATGGTTCCAGTCGCCGCGGACGGAAACACCGTTACAGATACCTTCACAGTCGGGCTGCGCCTCGCCGTAAGTTTCGCCGGTGCAATCGGTATAAATCGGGCACAAATCGTCGAGAAAATCCACGACCGGAATGTTGCCGTTATAAGAAAGATCAAAACAGGCCTGTGCCCAGTTGTTTTCGTATCCTTTTTCAACCCGGCCCAACTTGTCAGGGCTTTTGTCCCAGTTGACACGCATCACGAGGGTGTACGTACCGGAAGCCAGGTCGGTGATGTCTACCCATTGACAAGGCAGGCTGGAGCCATAGATATCGCCGCAGCCGGCAGTAATACCCATGTCGCCACAACCGTATTGTCCCTGACCGCCATCGGAGCATTCCAGATCGAGTACACAAAAACCGTTTTTGGTGCCGATGGGTAATCTTGTGCCATTGTCGTCATAGAGCAGGTATTCGGCATATCCACGGTAGTGCCAGTGGTTGTGGCAGGGATCCCAGAAAAACTGATCGGAAACGATATTGGGTGAATTTGGCGGAGGCCCGATATAATAATCCTGGTTGCCGGTATTCTTAATGTGCGTCGTAAAACGCAGGATGTCGCGATTGCCCATACCGCGGATACAACCTTCCTCTACGGCGCAGGCATCGGCATTGGCAATAAAATCCAGTTGCAGGGAATTACGCAACACATTCTCCAGCACGACTAAGTCAGGCGCGTTGGGGCAATCCGGGTCCCCGGGGTAAATGCAGGTGTCGCTCACCGAAGCCAGCGGGTTGTAGTTACAGGCGGCAGGGTCGGTGCAGCCGGTTACCGGACCAATGTAGGAAACGCTAAAATGCAGGGAATCATCTATGCAGGCTGCCGCCGTAAATCCCAATCTGAAATAGTAGTCGGTACCGGCAGCGAGGTAAAGCGTCGCCACAGCGCCATTTTCACAACCTGCATCGGCGTAAAAGATGGTGCCTGTCTGGTCATTGTTGGTTGAAATATTATTGCAATGGTCATACACCCATATTTTGCTGGGACAATTGTTGCCCGGCTGACAGGTATTCACTTCATAGGTTCCGTTTGCTTGGGGTACAAAATGAAACCAGGATTCGCCGCCGCCCGGCGTCTGGTAAAATCCGGTGTCAATGGGCAATGCGCCACCGCAATAGGTTCCGGGCGGACAATCGAGGTATGTTGATTCGCTATATGAATAATTGCCGGTGGGGTTTTCATAATATAGTGAGTCATCCACATACAGCCGGTAAAAACCATTGGGTAACATACCGTCTCCATACGTATCCTGGATACGGAATACGACACATCCGTCGTCAGGAACACAATAATTGAACGTGGCAAAACCTGCATTCTCACATCCGTCGTTCGCATAAAGAACGCTTCCATTCGAATTGGTAATCATCCAGGAGACCTCATACCAATACTGGTCGGGGTCAATCTCGAGACGAATGTTTTTTTGATCCGAAGGGCATTGAGCCTGTACTGATGCGAACGATATCAGGCTGCAAAGTAATAGGAGTAAATATTTGTGCATGTACAGTTGGTTATGATTTTAAAAGCGGCCAAAAGTAGATGAAAAACGAGAGATAAAATCGGTGCAGATCTATTTGGTCGTAAATGTGCAAACTGGCATCATTATTTAGAGGTGGTAAAAGTCAGGGCATTGTTCACTTGTAAAAAAATACTTTTCATGCCACTATCAGGAAACATCCTGACATTTTGTGCGTTCTCAGAACGTCCCCTTTATTTTACTTCTTTCAAAATTAATCATGCACAAAACCCTTTTACTATTATTCATCGTTGCTACCTCCTGGTCTGCCCAAGCCCAGGGCATTGAGGCCTGGAGCCTCAAAAAAGACAAAGAAGGCGTCAAAGTGTATTATCGCCATACTGCGGATATTTATGAGATCAAATTAGCCACTTCGCTCAAAATTCCACTTTCAGGTCTGATCCAACTTTTTTCCGAAGTGGAACATTACCCTAAATGGGGATACAAAGTGGTGGAAGCCAGGCTGCTGCAAAAGGTATCCGATACGGAAATGTATTATTACTCCCGGCTCGACTTCCCCTGGCCGATGAATGATCGCGATCTCATTATGCACACAAAACTGACGCAAGATCCAACGACGAACCGGATCATTGCTACCAGCGTGGCCGTGCCTGATTATTTACCCGTTGTAAAAGATGTGGAACGGATGCGCACAGCACGTACGCAATGGACCTTAGCGCCCGGAGCAGGTGGCTGGGTATATTTGGAATACTATATTTATTCGCATCCGGGTGGCAGTATCCCTGATTGGCTCGTCAATATGGCCATCGACGTAGGCCCGCGCGAAACCATCAAAAGTATCCGGTCTATTGTTCAACAGCAACGATACCAGACGGCCAAACTGGCGTATATTAAGGAATGAGTTATGAGTTATTGGAGTTATTTGGAGTTTCAGGCTGGAATGGGAAATGAAGGTTGCCTTATCCCCCATTCCAGCCTGAAACTCCAATAACTCATAACTCATAACTCATAACTCATAACTCATTTCATTGAGCCGCCCGTATAGTTCCACATGTTTTTCTTTAAAATGAGCGATTTGTGTTTCCTCATTGGCCAGCATGGCATCTAAGTCGGCAAAATTCGCATCAATGCGCGTTTTGATCGTGCGTATGTAACCGCGTAATTTGTTTTCCAGCGCTTCCTCCATACGGTTGCGGCCCTGCGCAATTTCGTCCTGGTAACCCTGTACGATTTTTCGCCGCTGTATCCCAGCCGTGATTCCGGCAAAAAGCATCCCGATTCCTGCCAGTACACCGCCGGTAATATCGAGTACGGCCACATTGGTAACGGCAGCCAGGATCATTCCGATGAGTGCGGCGCCACTGCTGGCTGCTATATTGGGTGAAACGCTGGCATTATCCGGGAAAAGGCGGGTGTCGGTGAAATTTTCCGAGCGCGACATAAACCGGGCAAAAGCCTCCTGCAATTCTTTCAGCACGGAAGACCTTTTTTCCGAAATATCTTCAAAAATATAGGAA
>Ga0163153_10007327_pt1 | contig 11915 bp, 9 predicted proteins | sample OliLakLV19MP6IB1_FD_148629 | JGI IMG/M metagenome (GOLD analysis project Ga0163153, IMG submission 148629) | Freshwater microbial mat bacterial communities from Lake Vanda, McMurdo Dry Valleys, Antarctica - Oligotrophic Lake LV.19.MP6.IB-1 | ecosystem: Environmental > Aquatic > Freshwater > Lake... | reverse complement strand
GGGTCGGGTCGCCCACGGGCGGGGTTGGGTCGCCCACCGGCGGGGTCGGGTCGCCCACGGGCGACCCCTACGAGACACCCCCGTCTGGCGCCAGGATCGCCTCGATCCGCGCCGCCACGTCGGCCAGGTGCGCCCGGGTTGCCGGATCCCCGCCGCGCGTCAGGCGCGCCCGGGCCTGGCCCTGCAACAGCGTCAACTCCGCCCGCACCAGCGCCCGGATGTCCGAGGTGGCCATTTCCGCCAGCGCCTGGGTCGCCGCCGGCGTGGTGGGCGGGGTGGTCGGGTTCGTCATCAGGGCGCCCAATCGGACCAGATGCTCCCGCTGGAGGGTGCGCCGCCACGGGTCTATCGTTCCGCTCCCGGTCAGCTCCCCCCAGATCCCCGCGCGCAGGTCCCCCATCAGATCAGAGATCCGGTAGACCCCATCGGGCTGGTAGGCCCCCTGCTCCGCCATCCGGAGCAGCCGGCCGGTATTGAGCACCTGCCCAATGGCCGAGGCCTGCGCCTGGCGGACCCGATTGACGGCGCCGGAGGGCTCGATCCGCCGCAGCAGCTCTTCGGGCACCAGCCACAGCGGGGTGCTGAACACCTGCTCCCGGAGGAAGCGCATCGTGGCCCGCTGACGGGCCGCCGGCACCGGCTCGAACACCGGCCCGGCTTCATCGCTCGCCTTGGTGGTCTCGAACACCCCGCCAATGTTGGCCATGGTGTGGTTGACGTACCGGCTCCAGGACGAAACCAGTTCACCGTACAGCTCGGTCAGGTCGGTGTAGTCCTGGCCGGGGGTGGCGGTCCAGTCCACCAGGTTGGGGATGACCCGCTTCAGGTTGGCAATCCCGAACTCGCTGGCCCGCACCGGGTCGTCGCCGATGTCCTCGGTCTGGGTTCGTGGGTCGGCCCGCGGCGACCCGAACCGGTACACCGGGTCGCCGTTCTTTTCCCGGATCCATCGATTCAACGTGGTCCGCTCGGATTCCGCGTCGCTGTTGGGAATCAGCCGGTAGCCCCAGTTGATGGCGTAATGGTCGTACGGGCCGATCTTCCGGACAAACCGGGTCACCCCGTCTCCCGGCTGCGCCACGTAGTTCTGCCGAGCGTAGTCCATGATCGACGGCGCGACGCCATACCGTTCGGTAAAGGTCGGCGACCGGAGCGAATCCACCGGGAACGCCCCCGAACCCGCCATGTTGTGCGGCAGCCCCAGGGCATGCCCCACTTCGTGGGCAATGACCTGCCGCACCGTTTCGCCCAGCAGGTCCATGTCCATGTTGAGCGAGCGGGCCGCCGGATTGGCCGCCCCGGTCTCCACCATCAACCGGTTGCGGTACGATCGCAGGTGGTTGTGGTACCAGATGATGTCGCTCTCGATGATCTCGCCGGTGCGGGGGTCGGACACGCTCGGCCCGGTGGCGTTCCGGGTCATGTTGGCGATGTAGCGCACCGAGGAATAGCGCACATCGTCGAGGTCAAAGTCGGGGTCTTCCGCCGGGCGGGGCGGGTCACGCGCCAGGATGGCGTTGCGGAATCCGGCGCTCTCGAATGCCTTCTGCCAGTCCTCCACCCCCTGCTTGATGAAGGGCCGCCACTCGGCCGGGGTGCCCGGATCGATGTAGTACACGATCGGCTTGACCGGCTCCACCAGCTCGCCGCGGGCGTAGGCCGCCGGGTCCCTGGGCTCCAGCCGCCAGCGCCGGATCAGCGTCCGTTCGGCGGCCTTGTACTCGCGGCTCCCGAAATCGATCTGGGTAATGGTGAACCAGCCGACCCGCGGGTCGGCATGTCGAGCCCGCATCGGCTCCTCGGGCAGCAGGACCATCGACTGCTGCATCTGGATCGTGATCGTGGCGGTGGAACTCTGGGCCGGGGGCTCCGCCGCGTCAAAGGTCTGGGTGTGACGGACTTCGATGTTGAGCGGGAAGCTCCGGATCCGATCGATGAAGCTGCGGGCCGGGTCATAGCGCCGGACCCGGAACTGGGTCCGCATCCCCTGGCTCAGGCCGCTGAGCGCGGGAGTGTCCTCCTCGAAGAACGAGGTGACGTCGATCACCGAGGCCGCCGAATCGGTGCTGAACGCCTCGATCCGGAACGCGCGCAGGATCGGGGCAAAGGTGTTGGTCTGGACCGAGTAGGCAATCGGCAGGGTGTCGGCGGCGATGTACTTGTAGTCCACCCCCTTGAGCAGGATCCGGTCGCCCTGGCGCTCCCAGCGAACCACCTGCTCGTTGAGGTTGGAGCCGGCGTTGAGGAACCCGCTCAGGTCCTGCGGGGCCTGGGCAATCCGGGTAATCAGGAGCATCTCCCGGCCCAGCAGGGAGTCGGGGATCTCGTAGAAGTACTTGGCGTCCACCTTGTGGACCGCAAAGAGCCCCTGATCCGAAACCGCAGACCGGGTAATGACGCGGTCATATGCCCTGGGTGCCGTATTGGCACCTCCGCCGGCCGGGCCACCAGCCGGCGTGGCTGCGGCAGGTGGAGTCCCCGATCCAGCTGGCGCTGGGGTCGGAACTCGGGTGGCTGGCTGGGAGGAGGCGCACCCCGCGAGGGCCAGGGCCAGGAAGGCGGCGGGCAGGCAGTGCTTGAACATGGCGGCTCCTGAACAGGAAACTGGCTGGAAGTGTGTCCCCACAAGTTACGGCGGCCGGCGCCACTCGGCGACCGGCGGCCGATCACGGCACCCCGACAACCCCCGGAATCGCCCCTTGGCCCGTTACCAGGCGCCGGTGGTAATCCACCTGGCCCAGGTGATAGGTCAAGTGGGTGGCCAAGTGACCGAGCAGGACTCCAACCGAGACCTTCTTGCCGTTGGTAAAGCTGTCCGGATGCTCCGTCTCCAGCACGGCGGGGTCGAGAGTGCTCAACGCCGCTGCCACCGCTTCGCTGGCCCGCGCCAATTCTGCCACCAGTTCGATGCTCGGCACGTCCCGTCGCCCGAACTCCGCTGGGCGGTCCCGGACATATCCGGTGCCGCCCAGCCGAGCCCCGATGAAGTGCTGGAGGTTGCCTGCGGCGTGCAGGGCCAGGGTCCCGGCGGAGTTGGCAATGCCGGGCGGGATGGCCCAGATCAGCCGGTCGTCGGGGTAGGCCTCGAGTTCCTGCTGGAACGAGGCCAGGTCGCGGAGCAGCAGGGTGCGGACGATGGCGATCAGCATGGGGTGTCCTGGGTTGGAGACCGGTTCAGGTGCAGGTGCGTTTGGATTCACGCGGGGGCGCGGAGACTCGGCTTCACATCGGAGACATCCCGAGCCGTAGGGGCGCTCCGTGGGGCGCCCGCTTCGAAGGCGAGGGATCTTCTTGACGCGGGACCGACGCCGATATGAAGGGCTGGGGTCCGCCGTCGGCGGGCAAGATCCCTCCCCCTCGCTCCGCTCGGGGTTCGGGATGACACCGGTATGCTACCAGGAATCGTTTCCCACTCCGCGTCGCCGTTTCCTCCGCGCCTCCGCGTGAGCCCTTCATTCCTAATCCAAAGAATCGGGGAGCGCGGTCACCAGGCGCATCGTTGTCACGACCTGGCCGGCATGGCGCGCGGCATGCTCGGCGGCATGAAAGAGCAGGCCGAGAACGGTGGTCGGCAAGCGAGCCCGGCCAATCTCCCGGGGCTGGAGGAGGTCGGCATCCGGGGTCTGGCCGAGCTGGCTGATCGCCGCCGCGATGACGGTGTTCCACCGCTCAACCAGCTCGGACCCGGCGGGTCGGGGGTCGGGCAGCCTCCGCTCGGTATCGAGGGTGGCACACTGCTCGGGCGAGAGTTGTTCCCCGCGGGCGTAAGTCAGCAGCCGATCGGTGCTGCCCGCCAGGTGCAGCAGGTGCCACCCGACCGACGCCACCCCTTCGGGCGTGGCCCAGAGGGCGTCGGCAGGCAGTTCGGCAGCCGCGGCCACGTCATCCCCCGCCTGCAACAATGCGTGGGCGACAGGCTGGAGGAGTGGTGGCACCGCCTCGATTGGACCTGCTTGCCAGCGTTCCAGCGACACGGCGACCTCCGCGACCACGATTGCAACGCTACCCCCTGTACCTGCGTACCAACTAAGCTAGACAGTTCCCGAATCGCACCCCATGCCCCGCCACGACCGGACCACATGCCTGGACTTGCCCGTCTTGCCTGCCTGACTGCCCTTGGGCTGTCGGTCCCCATCGTCCTCGCCAGCGCCCAGAACGCCCCCGGCACCGTGGCTGCTCCGTCGCGCAGCTACCCGATCGACGTCGAGGCGGCCGCGAGGCCGGTGGTCCGGGCGGTGCGGACCCCGCGCCCCCCGACCATCGACGCCCGGCTGGACGAGGCCGAATGGCAGCTGGCCGAACCGCTGACCGACTTCGTGCAGCAGCTGCCGGAGACGGGAGCGCTGGCCACCTTCCGGACGGTGGCGCGGATCCTCTACGACTCGAGCTACGTCTATGTGTCGTCGGAAAACTTTGACCCCGAGCCGCACAAGGCGATCACGGTGGGCCTGGAGCGAGACTTCAACTCGGGCAACAGCGACATCTTCGCGGTGGTCTTCGACACCTTCCTGGACCGCCGCAACTCGTTCCTGTTCATCGTGAATCCGCACGGCGCGGTGCGCGACGAGCAGACCTTCAACGACTCTCGGAGTATCGTGGAGGCGTGGGAGGGGGTCATTGACCTCAAGACCGCCTTTACCGACTCGTCGTGGGTGCTGGAGATGCGAATCCCGCTCAAGACGCTCCGGTTCGACGCCAGCAAGGGGACCCAGGACTGGGGGATCAACTTTGTCCGCCGAGTGCGTCGGATCAACGAGAGTTCGTACTGGTCGCCGCTCGACCGGCAGTACCGGCTGCACCGGATGTCCAGGGCCGGTACCCTGACCGGACTCGAAGGGCTGCGTCAGGGCCGCAACCTGCAGCTCAAGCCCTCGCTGGTGGGTGGCAATTCCAGCGGCGCCCAGGTGCCGGCGTCGGCGCTGGGGTCCAAGTTCGATGCCAGCCTGGACCTCAAGTACGGCCTGACCCCATCGCTGACCCTCGACGCCACGATCAACACCGATTTTTCGCAGGTGGAGGTGGACCAGGAGCAGGTCAACCTGACCCGGTTCTCGCTCTTCTTCCAGGAGCGGCGCGAGTTCTTCGTGGAGAACGCCGGCGTCTTTGCCTTCGGCGACGTGCAGGAGCGCAACTACCGGATGGGCGCCTCCCCCGGGGACTTCACCTTCTTCAATTCGCGCTCCATCGGGCTTTCGCCCGATGGCCGCCCGATCCCGATCCTGGGCGGGCTCCGGATGACCGGCAAGGTCGGCAGCTTCGACACTGGCCTGCTGACGATGCAGACCGAAGGCGCACTGGGCCGGCCGGCAGAGAACTTCTCCGTCCTGCGGCTCAAGCGAAATATCCTCGGCAATTCTGATGTCGGCGTGCTGTTGGCCAATCGGCAGGCCACTGAGGGCCCGGACGCGCGCTCGTTCAGCTACGGCATCGACGCCAATCTCCGGCCGGCCGCGGGCCTGGTGGTCAACTCCTACCTGGCCATGAACGACGCCACCGGCACCAGCTCCGATGGCAATGCCGCCCGGGTCTCGGTGGCCTACCGTTCGGCACGCTGGAACAACTCGGCGATGTGGAAGCGGGTCAGCGAGGATTTCAACCCGGGGATCGGCTTCGTGCGCCGCCGGGAAATGCAGCAGTGGTACGGGACGGTCGGTGTCCATGCCCGGCCGGCGGTCTCCTGGATCAGCGAGCTCAATCCATATATCGAGACCAGCTATATCACCGACCTGTCCAGCCGGCTCGACACCCGAAGCACCACCGCGGCGTTGGATGTCATGTTCCGGCCTGACGGCCAACTGGCGCTCGAGGTGGAAGACGGGTTTGACCGATTGACGGTGCCGTTTACCGTGGCTGCTGGGCACACCATCGCCCCGGGGGGCTACGGCACCCAGCGGGCCAGCATCAAGTACACCGCCGGGACCGGCCGGGCCCTTTCGGGCAGCGCCGGGGTCTCTACGGGCGGCTTCTACGACGGCGACCGCACTACCTGGAGCGGCGGCCTGACCTGGCGGGCCAGCTACAAGCTGCGCCTCGAAGGCACGTTCCAGCGCAACGACGTCAGCCTGCCCAGCGGTGACTTTACCGCCGACGTGGCCGGTGGGCGGCTGCGGTACTCGTGGTCCACCAAGCTGTTCGGCAGCGCCTACGTGCAGTACAACACCCAGACCCACAGCCTGGTTGGCAATGCCCGGATCAATTACCGGTGGGCGCCGCTGAGCGACATCTTCGTGGTCTACACCGAGCGACAGAACACCGACCTCGACGTGCGCAACGAGCGCAGCGTGGCAGTCAAGGTGACGCGGATGATTGGATTCTAGGGAAGGGAACTGTACGACTCCGAGTTGCACCTTGGTTCCCAGCAGGGTGGGAGGGAACCGTACGACTCCGCTACCGTGAGAGCTTCGCTCATGGTGAGCGGGAAAAGCATGCCTGGCTGTTCCCGCCTACCATGCTGGGAACCCGGCCCCGCTGCGGAGCCGTACAGTTCCCGCCCACCATACACGGCAGCCGACCCGGCTCGGAGTTGTACAGTTCCCGCTCACCATACACGTTGGCCAGCCCTGCTTCGGAGTGGTACGGTTCCCGCCCACCCAGCACGCTCCTACCCCGTCATCGGAGGTCTGGGTTCCCCCTCAGCTCCTCCAGCTTCGCATCTACCGCGGTGGGAATCGCCAGCCGATCTGAAATCCCTGCCAGCTCCTCCGCCTCTCGCCAGGCGTCGAGCAGGAATTCGAGTTCCCCTTCCAGGGCGCGGCGTTCGGTCTCTTCGTGGACGGCCATTTCGAGAGCCAGGCGATCGCCTTCAAGAATGCAGGTGAGCTCCCTCCGCCCTCCCGGTCGCCATTTCGGGACCAGCCGGTCGGCAAGCGCAAGGTACCCTTCCGCCCCACCGCTGGTCTCCAGAATCAGGTTGGCATTCTTGAGCGCTTGTTTCCCCGCGCCGTAACGATTCACGACGGCCATGAACCCAGGTAGGGCATTTCGGGCTGCCGTGCCAGTCAGGGTTAGTTCGTGCTTGGTTCCGGGTCGTACACACAGCCCCGGGAACCCATCCTCAGGTTTCAGTATCATGGAGCCCAGGATTTGCATTCCTGTCAGCCGTCGAGACCCGCCACCCCCCTCTCTGACGGTCAGCACCTTTCGCACGAAGTTTTGATAGTGCTGCATCCATACAGGCGCCTGGGTCAAAAACGCTGCTCCCCCCAGAGCGGTACCTATTCCCAGGTAGATCCCGCCTCCGACGAGTGCGCCAGCCGCCGCCGTTGCCACGACGGCTCCCCTGGCAAACCGTCGCTGACGGGCTCGAAGCACCACACTGTACCGCCAGGCCGAGAACTCCGGCCGCAGCGGCTCGCCAATCCGCACCAGCTCCAGCCCGTCCGAAAGCCTGGCCAGTGCAATCTGTCCGGTGGAGGCCCGCTGCGTGGCACCGCGGTAGGCCTTTTCGCACTCCTCGAGCGCCTCCCAGCGGTCCTCGAACGGCACCAGGTTCCAGCGGCCGCACTTGCCGCACACGACCCAGAGTCGGCCCTTGTGGCCGTCAAACACCACCCGCCGCCCGATCGGCAGGTGCTCGATCGCGGCATTGGCGCCAAGCGGCTTCTGGCAGTGAAGGCAGGTGGAGTACATCTCCGCTCACGGGCTGGGTGGGGAAGGGAACTGTACGACTCCGAGTTGCACCTTGGTTCCCAGCAGGGTGGGTGGGAACCGTACGACTCCGCTACCGTGAGAGCTTCGCTCATGGTGAGCGGGAAAAGCATGCATGGCGGGTCCCGCTCACCATGCTGGGAATCCGGCTTCGCTACGGATCCGTACAGTTCCCGCCCACCACACACCGTCACCAGCCCCGGTACGGGGTGGTACTGTTCCCCTTCACTGCCGTTCCGGCTGCGCCGCACTCCCCGCCAGCAGGCCACCATCCAGCACAAACTCCGCCCCGGTGGTATAGCCCGACTCATCGGACGCAAGGTACACCACCATCTGCGCCACTTCTTCTACCGTGCCGAACCGTTTGAGCGGCGTGTCCTGTACCATCTGCGCCTCGCGCTGGGGGCGGTCCGGGCCGTCGCCGAGCATCACCTCCCACATCGGGGTCATGATGGCGGCCGGAAAGATGGCGTTGCAGCGAATCGCGAGCCCTTCCTTGGCACAGTGGAGCGCCACCGACTTGGTGTGGTTGCGCACCGCAGCCTTGGCCGCGCCATACGCTGCGGCACCGGGTGTTCCCACCATGCCGGACCGTGAGGAGATGTTGACGATGCTCCCAGTACCGGTGCCGCGCAGGGCGCGGATGGCGTGCTTGCAACCGAACATCGTGCCGTCGAGGTTGGTGGCCAGGACGGCATGCCAGGCCTCGAGCGACACCTGCTCCGGGTTGTGCGGCACGAAGCCATCTTCAAACCCGGTGATCCCGGCGTTGTTGACCAGAATGTCGAGCCGTCCATGCCTGGCCACGATGTCGGCCATCGCCGATTCCCATTGCGACTCGTCCCGCACATCCAGCGACCGGTACTCGGCCAGCGCGCCGAGCCGAGCCGCCGCAGCGACACCTTCGGCATCACGAATGTCGCTCAGGATGGTGCGTGCGCCCTCGCGCACGAACGCCTCCGCGATGCCGAGCCCGATGCCTCGCGCGGCGCCTGTGACCAATGCAACCTTGCCGGTCAACCGTCCCATGGACGTTGATCCCATCTGGTGAATTGTCGTCCGGAGGGGCGCACCGGGGTGCGCCCCTACGGGTTTGATCGCAATACGATGCGGGCCGAATCCAGATTGCCGCTGTTTGCGGCCGGGGTCAGCTTCAGGATACTGGTCGTCAACTCGTACAGGTCGATCGACCGGAACCGGGGAATTGTCTCGCCCCGCCGAAACGCCGGTCCCGCCGCCACAAATATGGACCCCATCGACACCAGCTCCGGATCGTAGCCGTGGGTGGCACCCCACGGTTGGCCCTTGGGCCGCCGGTTGAGCTGCGCCTGGGTCGTGATCGTCCAGCCCTCATCGGCAATCGCCACGATCGGTGTCACCCTGGGATGATCGTTGTAGTGAAACCGCGCCGGGATCTCTCCCTTGCGGTACACCTGCAGGTTGGGATGCGCCCCTTTGAGCTGCCGGTACGCCTCCTCGACATACCCAGGCTCGGGAATGATCGCCAGCACCGGGCTCCAATCCACCACCTGCACCCGATTCATCCGGATGTACCTATCGATCACGATCTGGCGGTCACCACTCAGTTCGGTCATGCCGTGGTCGCTGACCACGATGACATTGACCCGATTCTCCAGCCCCCGCTCGGCCAGCCCATCCACCAGCATGCCGACCGCAGCATCCGCCGCTGCAATCGCCGCGCTGACCTCAGGAGAATTGGGGCCATGATTGTGGCCGGCATCGTCGGTCATGGCGAAGTAGAGGGTGGCGAAGGTGACGGCCGAGTCGCCGGGGAGGGAGAGCCAATCGAGCACCATTTGAATTCGGCGCTCGCTCGACACCCCTCCGTCGTAGGGGCGCCAGTAGCTGGGCCGCGCCCCCTGGATCTCGGTTTCGGAGCCGGGCCAGAACAGCGGCGCGGTGCGCAGACCCTGCCGCTCGGCGGTGACCCAGATCGGTTCACCACCCCACCAGCGGGGGTCCTGGACCATGGTGCGGTTGGAGAGCGTGAACCGCTCGCCGATGGCGTCGTCCCAGATGTTGTTGGCCAGGATGCCATGCTCGCCGGGGTAGAGCCCCGTCACCATGGTGTAGTGGGTGGCAAATGTCTTGGTGGGAAAGACCTGGACCATCCGCTCGGCGTGGACCCCCCGCGCGGCAAGCTCGCGGAGGCGTACTGCCTCAGGCCGATTGAGATAGTCCCAGCGGAAACCGTCGAGTGACACCAGAACCACAGCTTGATGCTGCGCGGGGGAGGACGCCGGGGCGCAGGCGCTGATGACAAGGATGACCAAGAGTCGAGTGGCCCGGCGGATCGACATCAGGCTGCTCCTGGCGGGGTCAGTCTCGGAGGTAGAACTCCACCGTCGAGACGATGCGGACGATCTTGGCTGGTTGGTTGGCTTCATTGATGCCGGGGGCCTGGTCGCGGGCCAGGATCTGGAACACCCCCTGTTGGGCCTGTCGAATCCCGCCGAGCCGGCTCTTGGAATCCTGGGCAAACTGCTCGGCGGCGGCACGGGCCTGGGCGGTGGCCTCGCGGATCATGTCGGGCTTAAGGTCATTCAGTTTGGTGAACAAGTAGGTGGGGCCGCTGGCGCCGTACTCCTGCCCCGACGTCACCACCACGCCAGCGCCGACCAGGTCGCCGGTGGCTTGGCTGGCGGTGATCACCCGATCCAGTTGGGTGGTGCGAACCATCAGGGTCTGCTGCACCACGTAGCGGTTGGCAATCTGGGATGGCTGGCTGTAGGGATTGGCGTAGGCGTCGGTCACCTGGAGTTCCTGCAGCTCGGTCTGGGTCGAGTCAATCCCGAACCGGGCCAGGAAGGCCCGCACCGCCTGCAGGTTGCGGCGCACGGTGGCCTGGGCGCTGACCACGTCATTGGCGGCGGCGGCCACCCGGAGCGGCCAGAGGGCCAGGTCGGCCTGGACCTCCTGCTCGGCCAGGCCGCGGACGGTGACGAAGCGATCGACCTGGCGGGCACGGACCAGGCCTTGGCCAGCGAGGAGTCCAGCCAGGGCAATGCCGCCGGCCAGAATCAGGGCAGGGAGGAGTGAACGGCGGGTTTCGGTCATGGTACCAATCTACCCTCCACGACCTCGGAGGCCCACACCCCTCCCTATTCTCGCAGCGATCTTCCGTCCTCCCGCCGGGCTGACTCGCAGGGGGCAAAGCGGAAATGGTACAAGTCGCGCGGAATTGGTTACCTGTGGGTCCTCGACCGTGTCCCATGTGGTCGTCACAACGGACAGGCCCACCCGTGGGGGTGGGCCGCCAGGGCGGATGCCGGCGCATGCCCACCCGACCCATGCCCCGCTGGTCGTCACAACGGCCAGGCCCACCCGTGAGGGTGGGCCTGGCACCACCATCCATTTCCGATCGCATCGGCGCCGGCCCTGCCGGCGCCCATGGGCGCGTTGTCGGGATCGGTGCCTGCAGCCCCACCCTCACGGGCGGGGCTGTCCGATGTGTCAACCGGTGGTTCGCCAGAGAAGAGGGGCACGCCACGCGATGAGATGGTACGGTTTGCATTCGATTGGTACCGCAGTTCGGCGCGCCCCGCCCTAGAGTTGTGGATGAACATCCCATCGCCAGTGAAACGCCGGTCACACCGGCTGGCCCGGGTAGGGATTCATGTCATCTGGAGCACCAAGCATCGCATTCCGTTCTTGGCAGCGGAGATTCGCCTCGGGCTGTTTCCGTACATGAGCGGCATCCTTCGACGCTCGAACGGGACGCTGCTTGCGGGGGGAGGCTGGGTCGATCACATCCATCTCTATATCGAGATGCCTCCAACCATCGGCCTCTCGCTGCTGGTGTCAACTATCAAGTCCAATTCCACGCGATGGATCCGGCAGAACTTCCCCGATGTCAACGCCATCGGTTGGCAGCAAGGCTACGCCGCCTTCTCGGTCGATCGCCGACGGGATGATGGATTGATGGCCTACATCCTGAACCAGGATCAGATCCACAAGAATCGCTCCGCCACGCGCGAGCTCACCCTGCTCTTCCGCGCGTATCACATTCAAGACACGGGCACTCCCTTCGATTGACGCACCCATGGTCGTCACAACGGACAGGCCCATCCGTGAGGGTGGGCCGCCAGGGCGGATGCCGGCGCATGTCCACCCGACCCATGCCCCGCTGGTCGTCACAACGGACAGGCCCATCCGTGGGGGTGGGCCGCCAGGGCGGATGCCGGCGCATGCCCACCCCCACGGATGGGCCTGTCCGTTGTGACGACCAGCGGGGCATGGGTCGGGTG
>Ga0163153_10007326_pt1 | contig 11917 bp, 10 predicted proteins | sample OliLakLV19MP6IB1_FD_148629 | JGI IMG/M metagenome (GOLD analysis project Ga0163153, IMG submission 148629) | Freshwater microbial mat bacterial communities from Lake Vanda, McMurdo Dry Valleys, Antarctica - Oligotrophic Lake LV.19.MP6.IB-1 | ecosystem: Environmental > Aquatic > Freshwater >... | reverse complement strand
CGAAATCGTCCTTAGCGAACGGTCCGCCGGAGGGTTCCGCGGGATGGTACATGATCTCCGAGAACCGCAACGAATCGACGGCGGCGAGCAGTTGGCGGACTTCCAATCGCTCGACGCGCAGCGTCGGACGGCAAGTTCGATGGCGCACGGACAGCCTCTCTCTCAGGTGGGCGACTTCAAAGCGGCAGGCTAGTTCGTCGGGCGCGCGTGAAAGCGCAGGTCGACCAACTCGCCGGGTTTCAACTTGCCTTCGGCCGGCACGTTGATCCAGACCGGCACCCCGTATTCCAGCAGGTTCACATCCCGAATTGTACGCTGATGCTCCGGAATCAGCTCGATTTGCGGACCGACGCGGGCCACGCTGGCTGGGTAGGACTGCACGGGCTTACGACGCGGCCGGATGTCGACCATCATCCCCGGCTCCGGCTGGAGTAGATTTTCCTGCCGGATATAGCTGACGATGTAGTCGCTGGAGGGGGAGGCGATGGTGGCGATCAGCGCGCCGGCGGCGACGGTCTGACCGGGCCGCGCCCAAATGTAGGAGATCGTGCCCGAAACCGGCGCGCGAACTTCGAGCGCTTCATATTGAGCGCACATGAGCTCGATTTGGCGGCATTTGGCTTCGATCGTGGCGTGAATCGGCGCCAGCAACTGGTCGACATGCGCACCCCCGACGGGGCCGAGCACCGCGAGTTGTTCCGCGAGTTGCTTGCGATCCGTTCGAATCGCTTCGATCGCGCTCTCCGCCTGCCGGCCGTCCGCGATGACGGCGGCGCGTTCCGGAGCAACATTCAGGATCTGGGGCGCAAAAGTCGTCTTGGGCGGCAGCCCCAGTTTGCTGGAGTAATCCGATTGCACTCGCTGCAGCGCCGCGTCCATGCGAAAGGCTCGCATTTGCGACCGCATCAGCTCTTCCTCGTGACGCAGTTGCTCGATGCGTGCGAGGAGACGATCGCGTTCTTGAATTGTTTCGAGGGTTTTCCCGTGGTCTTGAATCGCGCCTGCGTAGCGTTCCAGTTCCGCGGCCGTATTTGCCAGGCCTTCGCGCAAGCTGGCGATGGCTGCGAGCGATTGCGCGACGCCGTCGAGTCCCTTTTCCGCTTCGTCGCGAGCCGCTTGCGCGTCAAACGCTTCGACGGAGCCGCGCAGGTCCAGGAGATTTTTTCCGGACAGTTCCTCGAGTCGCTTGGCCTTGGCGCTCTGCACCTCGAACGTCACGCGATAGACGAGAGCCTCGGCGCGGCGCTGGATTTCTTCCAGCTGCAAGCGCTCAGCGCGCTCTTCCAAGCGACGACGCTCCGAGGCCAGATCGAGTTTTTCCTGGCGTGAATCGCCAGCTTCGCGTTGGGCGTCGGTCGCTCGTTCCGCCTGCCGGTCGGCCTCCGCCAGTCGTTCCGCTTCGATCGTGGCCGGAATGTCGCTTTCGAGTTCCAGCAGTTCCACGCGCAACGCGGCTAGCTCCGCTAAGAGCGGGCCATCGTCGATGAGCGCCAGCACCTGTCCTCGCTGGACCTCCTCGGCCAAGCGTAACGGGTCGCCCGGAATCGCGATCAGCCGGCCTTCGGCGGGGCTCGTGGCGTCGACGCGTACAGCGCTCACTTCGCCCACGGCGTTCGGTTGGCCGATCTGCCGCTGCCAAAGGTAGAGCACCAAGACGACGCTGCCTAGAAACGTGACGAAAGGCACGTACTGGTAGCGCAGGCGTTGCCACCATTGCGTGATCGGCGTGCGGATGCGGGATTTATTGGGCATGCATTACATCTCCGATTCATCTTCGCGATGATACAAGGAGACGTGGGCGATGCCCTCCGTCGCTTCCAAATCGGCGAGCAGCTCCTGGCTACGCGCCGGATCGCGCATCAGCACGCGATAGGAAAGATCCAACAGGTCGCTGGCCAGATGGCGCTGGCTGGCGAGCTGTGTGCGTGCACAATGCCGCTTCAAGGTCTGCGTCAGAGCCGCCGCGATCTGATTTTCCGCGGACACGTGCAACGAAAGAATGACGTCGTAACGATGCCGCCCGCCGAACGAGGTCATTCGCAAGTACAAGAAGACAAAGCTCACGGCCAGGCAACCGGTCAACGCCAGCCCGAAGCGCTGCGTGCCCACCGACATGCCTTCGACAAGCGTCCAGAGCATGAACGTCGTGTCGCGGGTGTCTTTCAGGACGTTGCGAAAGCGGACCACGGCGAAGACCGCCAGCAGGCCGAAGGCAATGACGATTTCGCCGGTCATCAGCGCCATGATCAGCGCCACGATGACTGGGATCACGACCAGCGACGCCGTAAACGATTGCGAGTACGACAATCCGCGATGCGTGAGCATGTAAACCCAGCCGATGACGTGGCCGATCGCAAACGCGAGCGCCAGCATCAAGATCGCCGACTCGGGCCCCTGGCCGTGCGAACCGGGATCGCTGAAGAACAGCATTTCCATCCAAGGCCTGACGCCTTGCCAGCCGTTCACGGGGCGCCTCCCCGCGTCAAATGACGATCACGAGGGGCCTCCGAGCCGAGCACTTGCACGCATTCCACGTACTTCGGCATGGAGCCGCGCTGCAGGTTGAACACCCGCACCATGTTTCTCATCCAAACTGGGAATCGCTCGGTGAATTTCAACTCCAGCACCGTGCCGGCGATCGGGGGATACGCCCAATCGCTGCGATTCGAGGCGCGAAATTCGCCGCAGAACGGCACTGTCCGAATTTGGCGATCGAAGGTCACCCGGACGGAATCGGAGTCCTGCGTGACGTAGGCTTCGCGTTCGTAAGTAACAATCGCCTGACCGCGCGCTTGCAGCCGGTTGCGCAAATCGCAGAAAGTCCGCAGCGAGTCAAACGACTTCGGCGAGAACTTCACCAAGTCCGCATGAGTCGGCCAGTGGCCGGCCAGCAATCGGGCGCACGACTCGCGCTTCACTCGCGCCCGCTCCTTGAGAATCGCATCGTTGCAGCGACGTTTGATTTCGAAAAAGACGGGGCTCGTCGGAGCGTCGTCGTAAAAGCGAATGCGGAGCTTATACCGGTTCTTGTGGCCTTCCACGGTGGCGTTACAGAGCTCCAGATCGGGACTGTCCAGGTACACGCTGTTGACCTGGTAACCGCCACCTTCGGGCGGATTGAATTCGTCCGACACGAGGTAACTGCGCAGAAAATTCCGCACGCCGATGGCGCAGGTATCGCTAATGACGTATTTCAACTCGAAGCGATTCGCTTGGAGATGATGCTTGAACATCGCGCCCCTTGCTCTTCCGTACGATTCGCTAGCCGGGGTTGAGCCGGAGACCGATCCGGCACGGCCTGCCCGCTTGCCTTCGCGCAATCACCTGGATCGTGACGGAAGGAAGTATCGCAGCACGTCAAAGACGAAATCGCGTGTCCCAAAGATTTGGTCGAACTCTCGTTCGTTCTTGGCCGGACACGACTCCAGCGCAGCCTCAACCGCGCAATGCCTGTTAACTTTGTGTGAGAATTTCGTTCTTCCCGTCCAATAACCAAGCGAGAGCAACCCGATTTGCACCGGGTTCCCCGTCGATTTGGCAGCATTTAGCTTGAACGGAATCATAACGAAAGTCAAGCATTCATATCGGCTTGCGCGTTGTTTCGCCGGTCACGCAGGGAAGCGAAGCCCAATACGCGTACCCCGAAAGTAGCGTGCCAATCGCGACGCTTTTAATCATGCGCCGCCAGCGCCGCCCCTTGCAGGGTTGGCCTACAACGGCATCGCGGCGCCCAAGAAGCGGCCCGTCTCGTTCCCGGACAGGGCGGCGAGTTGTTCCGGCGACCCGTCGGCCAACAGGAGGCCGCCGCCTGCGCCTCCCTCCGGGCCAAGATCGATGATCCAGTCGGCCGATTTGATCACGTCGAGGTGGTGCTCGATGACGATCACGCTATTCTCTTGGTCCACGAGTTGCCCGAGCACGCCCAGGAGCCGGCGGACGTCCTCGAAATGCAGGCCCGTGGTTGGTTCGTCCAGGATATACAGCGTGTGACCCGTGCTGGGGCGGCCCAACTCCGTGGCCAGCTTGATCCGCTGGGCCTCGCCCCCCGACAGGGTCGTCGACGCCTGGCCCAGCCGCAGGTAGCCGACCCCCACTTGCTGGAGGCTGGCGAGCATCCGGGCAATCAGCGGAAAGCTCTCGAAGAAACCCGCCGCTTCGTCGATCGACAGGTCGAGCACGTCGGCGATGGAGCGGTCGCGGTATCTGATGGCAAGAGTTTGTTCGTTAAATCGCCGCCCCTGGCAGACGGGGCACTCGACGAACAGGTCGGGGAGGAACCGCATGTCGATTTTTCGCAGGCCCTGCCCCTGGCACTCGTCGCACCGGCCGCCGGCAACATTAAAACTGAACCGGCTGCTTTTGAACCCACGGAGGCGAGCTTCCTTGGTTTGGGCGAACACCTTGCGAATATCGTCGAACAGCCCAGTGTAAGTGGCCGGATTACTTCGCGGCGTCCGCCCAATCGGCCGCTGGTCGATTTCGACGAACTTGTCGATCTGGTTCAGCCCGCGCAGGGCGCGATGTTCGGCCGGCTTGGGGCCTTCGCCGGTCAGTTTTCGCTGGACCGCCCGGGCCAGCGTCTCGCTGACCAGAGTGCTTTTGCCGGACCCGCTGACGCCGGTCACGCAGACCAGGGCGCCGAGCGGGAAACGGACCGTGAGGTCCTTCAGGTTGTTGCCGGTCGCGCCTTCCAACTCCAGGACGCGCTTCGGCGAAACCACGCGGCGCGAGGTTGGCGTTTCAATCCGCAAGCCGCCGCTGAGAAACTGCCCGGTCGAGGAGTCGGGTTCGGCCATCACGTCCGCGACGGTTCCCTGGGCGACGAGCTCGCCGCCGTGAATGCCCGCGCCGGGGCCGATTTCGATGAGCTGCTCCGCGGCCCGCATCACGGCTTCATCGTGTTCAACAACTAGTAGCGTGTTGCCGAGGGCCTGCAAGTCCTGCAATGCTTCGATGAGCCGGTGGGTGTCGCGCGGATGCAAGCCAACGGTCGGTTCATCCAGGATGTAGCAAACGCCGACCAGGCCGGAACCGACACCGGTCGCGAGTCGAATTCGCTGCAACTCGCCGCCGGAGAGCGTGTCGGCGGCGCGATCCAACGTGAGGTAATCGAGGCCGACTTTGAGCAGGAACCGCAGCCGGCCCAGGATTTCCTGGACGAGCGGCTTGGCAATCGGCGCTCGCGCGCCTCGGAATGTCAGCCCAGCAAAGTGGGTTGCGGCCGCGCCGACGGACAGTCGCGTAGTTTCGTAGATCGCCAGTCCGGCGACCTTCACGCTGCGAGCTTCGCGCCGGAGCCGTGCACCGCCGCAATCAGGGCACGGAAGCTCCGCACGGCAGGCTTCGAGTCGCGCGACCAGTTTTTCGTTCGTTGATTTTTCCAGTTCCTCGCTCAGGATGGCCTGCAAACTCGTCCAGAGTTTTTCCATCGTCGCCGGTTTCCATTCGGCGAGCGGCGTCTCCCAGGCAGAATCCGTGGCGGCGAGTTCCGCGCGGCGGCGTTCTTGGAGCTTGCTCGCCGCTCCGCGCCACGGCGCCACCGCGCCGTGGCTGAGGGCCAACGATTTATCAGGAATCACCAAATCCGGATCGAAATCCCTTCGTGCGCCGAGGCCGTCGCACGTCGGGCAAGCGCCATAAGGGCTATTGAAGCTGAACGTGCGCGGTTCCAACTCCTCGTAGCTGATTTTGCAGTTGGGGCAGGAAAACGTGGTGCTGAACAGCGATTCGTGCCAGCCCCCGGGCGCGGATTTGTCTTCGCGAAGCAGCACGACCAGATTTTCGCCATGCTTGATCGCCAGTTGCACGGATTCGGCGATCCGCGCTTGGACCGTCGGCCGGACGATAATGCGATCGACCACGGCCTCGATCGTGTGGTCTTTCTTGGGCGCGAGCTCCGGTAGCGCGTCGAGATCGTGGATCGCGCCGTCGATCCGCGCCCTGACAAAGCCGGACTTCTTCGCGGCCGCGAAGACCTCGGCGTGCTGCCCCTTCCGGCCGCGGATGAGCGGGGCCAGGATCATCCCCTTGGTCCCCTCGGGCAAAGCCATGATCTGATCGACGATTTCCTCTGGCGCCTGCTGGCGGATCGGCGCGCCGCATTGAAAACACTCCGGCTCGCCCGCCCGGGCGTAGAGGAGACGCAGGTAATCGTAAATCTCCGTCACCGTGGCAACGGTGCTGCGCGGATTCGCGCTGCCAGCCCGTTGGTCGATGGAAATCGTTGGCGGCAGGCCTTCGATCAGATCGACGTCGGGCCGTTCCAACTGATGAATGAACTGCCGGGCATAGCTCGACAGACTCTCGATGTACTGCCGTTGCCCCTCGGCAAAGAGCGTATCGAACGCCAAGGAACTTTTGCCCGAACCGCTCGGCCCGGTGAGGACGATGAACTTGTCGCGCGGGATATCGAGATCGATGTTTTTAAGATTGTGGACGCGCGCGCCGCGGATGGTGATGACATCGGTGGCGGTGGGGGCGGCGGTCGACATGCAGCTTAGAGCGACTTTCTCATCCTTGGACGTATACCATGACTTCATTCGCGCCAGCAGATGGCCAATAGTGTGGGTTGGCCAGTACGAGAGTGCCGCCGTTCCCGTATTCGAACGCGAAAACCTCTGCTTCAATCAAATAAAGGCTTTCGATGCACTGTTTTGCACGCTGTTCAAGTTTTGCGCAACTCTGTTCGACGTTCGAGTTCATGTGGTGAAAGTCATTTCGGTCCTCGCATGGCTTTCCTCTAATTTTACGAAATGCCGAAAACGCCGCGGGCGTGATTGCTGGAGGGCCTGGTGCATGCTGCAGCAAGTTGATCTGCGCCCGATGGTCATTTGCGAATACCTTGACGTTGTTTTTTTCCGCAAGGAATCGAGCAATGCCCTCGGCAACGGCTTGTGTCAGCAAAATGCATGCATAGTCATGACCTTCGACGAATAGTCTCTGGCACTCTGCCGAAGCCTGCGCAAAAAATGCGTCGGGAATGAAAGGCTGCGTTTGCAGATTTGCCTGTCTTGCAACCATCGCAGGCAGTCTAAACTCAAATTGTCGACGCAAATCGTGTTCTACTGCCTCTAGATCAATGTCCATCTCTGCGTCTCCGCGCCTCTGCGGTGAAAATCGGATTGGTCCTGCACCGTTAACCCACCGCGATGGCTTCCGCCGTTTGCCAGCGGTTCCCGTCCCGTTCTACGCGGTGGTAGAGCGTGTCGCGTTCAACCGGTTCGCGGCCGGCTTCGGTGATTAGGCGGCGGATGTGGTCGACCGTGAGGATCTCGGGGGTTTCCGCGCCGGCATCGTGATAGATAAGTTCGTGACGGACCGTGCCGTCGAGATCGTCGGCGCCGTAGGAGAGGGCCGCCTGGGCGGTGCCGACGCCGAGCATGATCCAGTAGGCCTTCATGTGGTCGAAGTTATCGAGCATCAACCGCGCCACGGCCATGGTGCGGAGATCGGTCAACGCCGACGGCTTCTGGATGTGGCTCAGCCCGGTGTTGTCCGGATGGAAGGCCAGCGGGATGAAGGTTTGGAAGCCGCCGGTTTCGTCCTGCAATTCGCGGAGGCAGATCAAGTGGTCGACGCGATGGTACGGCTTTTCGATGTGGCCGTAGAGCATCGTGGCGTTGGTGCGGAGGCCCATTTCGTGGGCGGTGCGGTGGATATCGACCCAGTTGCGCGAGTCGGCCTTGTGCTCACAGATCTGGTCGCGGACCTCGGGATGGAAAATCTCCGCCCCGCCGCCGGGCATGCTGCCGAGTCCGGCGTCGATCAGATCGGTGAGGATGTCGCGGACGCTTTTCTTGGTGAGATGCTGAAACCAGTTGATCTCGACCGCCGTCCAGCCTTTCAGGTGCAGCGACGGGTAAGCGTCGTGCAGCAGGCGGATGACGTTCACGTACCAGTCGTACTTCATCTGGTGATGCAAGCCGCCCACGATGTGCATCTCAGTGCAACCGTTGTCGACCGCCTCCTGCCCGCGAGCGAGGATCTGCTCGTCGGACATGAGATAGCCCTTGGGGTCGCGCAGATCGGACCGGAAGGCGCAAAACACGCACCGATACACGCAGACGTTCGTGGGATTCAGATGCGAATTGATGTTGTAATACGCGTGATTCCCATTCTTCCGTTCGCGCACGACATTGGCGAGGGCGCCGAGGTCATTGAGATGAACCTCGGGGCTGTAGAGGTGGAGTCCGTCGTCGAACGTGAGCCGTTCGTTGGCGAGGACTTTATCGCGGATGGAGTGGAAGTAAATTGAATTGCCAGTCATTTGCGTCTCGGGCGTCTCGGGTCCGTCAATCTTAAATGTGCTTGGAGTCCTTGCAGTTCCTCTAAATTCGCTTTGTTCATACGTTGAGGTTGTCCTTGCGCGATAACAAATACTTTAGGAAGTCTCACCTGCGTGGCATACAATACGCGAAAGTCCTCATCGTTGAGCGAATCCACATCGAACGACACTTCCTCCAGAGCTGCGAATTCGGCAAGCGTTTCACCGCAGTCTGCCGCCGCGTGTTGAATAGACACCGACGTTACGGACTCAAAAACCCGCAATGAACCCAGGTCGTCCATTCGTCGCTTAGTGCCGAACCATCGTGTATACGCAACATAGGCTCCCCGCGATTCGAGCTCTCGAAGTGCCCGTACTTCTCGCTGCCACCGCTGACCTTCGGTTCCCAAGAATAAACAAATGACGGAAATCGATAGGAGCAGCGCCCGCAGCCCAAACCGCGGTCGCCAGCGCCACAACATCTTACCGAAATGCGGCCGCATCGTTAACCCGCCAGGATTTGTTGGAGGCAGTCCGGTTCTTTGGGCAGCGGCGTGGCGAATAGCCAGCGCGTGTCGAGCCAAAACCCGGGTAGGACGGTCGAGCGAAAACGGGCGCCATCTTCGAGGGTCGCCGTCTTGTAGCGGCCGTCGCGGAGGACGAGGAACTCGGCCGAATTGTCGATCGGGTCGATAATCCAATACTCGGGCACACCGGCGGCCTCATACATGTCGCGCTTCAACTCGTAGTCGCGGTTGACGCTGTCGTGCGAAACGATTTCGACAGCGATATCGGGGGCGCCTTTGACACGACCACTCGCCACGAGGTGCATGCGCTCGCCACGCACGTAGGCGACATCCGGTTCTGGCGCGTGGGAATCGTCCAGCTCGAAGGCAACGCGGCTGATGTAGCAGCGGCCCCCCAAGCTTCGTTCCGCGACGAAGTATCGCAGGAGCGAACCGACAAAGAAGCCGATGTCATTCGCGCGCGGCGAATCCGGTGAGGCCATGTAAATAACTCCATTAATAAGGTCAGCCTTTTCGCCGTCCTTCACGAGGGCGAAGAAATCTTCGACCGAATGCGGGCCGGTTGTTTTGTGCGCCGGACGGATCATGGCAATAAACCTCTACTGGCCAAGAATAAGTTTCTGACATGCATACACGTTTGGGAGAGGACTCTCCGTCAGCCAGCGGGCGTCGAGCCAGAATCCTGGGATGACCGTCGATCGATAGATACGGCCATCCTCCAACGGCAACGGCTCAAACCTCCCATGTTTGAGTACAAAAAACTCCGCCCGCGAATTCTCTAGATCGACAATCCAGTATTCCTGGACGCCGAACTGTTCGTACAGTCGAAACTTCGCTTCGTAGTCCCGGGATCGACTATCTTCGCAGGTAACCTCGACCGCGATGTCCGGGGGGCCCTTCACGCGTTTGCCATGTTGCGCCGCGTATCGCTCCGGCGTCAGATACGCCAAATCCGGCTCAGGAGCGTTCGACTCATTCAGGACGAAGGCGACTCGACTGCCGCAGACGCGTCCGCCAATGCCTTTCGCGGCGATATAGGTATGAACCAAGCTCCTGATAAATCCTTGGACGTCGTCCGCATCTAAAGAATCCGGTGATGCCATCCAAATTACTCCATCAATTAAATCCGCCTTTTGGCCGTCCTCGACCTGCTCGAAGAATTCGTCGACGGTAATGGAACCGGTCGTGGCGGAGTTTGAGCGGATCATGTCTGTCCCCTCCAGCAAGTTAATGGGCACTCAACCAATTATACCCTGTGCGCGTGACGGCCAACACGGCAGCTACCACCATAAATCGACCGCGCCCAGTAGCAGAAGCCCGGCGCTGATGATTGCGTTCACGTGGAAAAAGGCCGCGTTCACGCGAGTCAGATCGTCTGGGCGGACGAGCCAATGCTCGTAGATCAGCAGCAGCGCGACGGCGGCGATGCCGGTCCAGTAGATGCCGCCGAGCAGTGGGTATGTGAACGGCAAATAGAGCAACAGCCCAATCATCGCCGCATGGCAAGCGGCCGCGAGCCTGAGCGCGCGCGGAACGCCCAGCGCCGCCGGAACGCTGTGGAGCCCTTCCCGTCGATCGACTGCAAAATCCTGGCAGGCGTAGATGATGTCGAAGCCGGCGACCCAGTGCAGGACCGCGCCTCCGAGCACAAGCGATGGCAGCAAGTCGGTGATGTCTGTTTGCACGAAGTGCCCGCGGACGGCGATCCAGGCCGAGATAGGCGCGAGCATCAGCGCCGCCCCGAGCCAGAAGTGGGCGAACGAGGTGAAGCGTTTGGCGAAGCTATAGCCGCAGATCCACGCGAGCACGGGCAACGACAAGTAAAGCGGAAGTCGATTCGGTAAAAACCACAACGTGCTGGCGACGAACCCGATCGCGCAGACGGCGAAAAACAATGCCACGGAGTTCCAAGTCAGCAGGCCTGAAGGTATATGCCGGCGCTCCGTCCGCGGATTGCGCGCGTCGAGCCGCCAATCGGCCAGGCGATTGAATGACATGGCGGCGCTGCGCGCGAAGACCATGCAGCAAATGATGCCCGCGAGTTCTTGCCAACGCCAGGCGACCGGCGGCACGCTTTGCGAATTCAGCGCCCAGGCCATTACTCCCGCCAGTAGCGCAAACGGCAGCGCAAACAGCGTATGGCTGAAGCGGATCATTTCGAGGATATGGCGGAGGCGGGTTAGCATGGTGTTGAGTTTGAAGTGTTCAGTTTTCAGTTTTCAGTGAGGAGCTCGCTACCAAATACTGAAAACGGAACACTGAAAACTTCAAACTAAGATTCCCCCCAGCGCTTCATGAGTTGATGCGGCACTTCCAGTTGATCGCAGATGCGTGCGACTACGAAGTCGACCAGGTCCGCGATGCTCTTCGCGCCGTGGTAGAAGCCGGGCATAGCTGGGAGGACGATTGCGCCGGCTTCGGCGCAGAGTTTGTAGTTGTTGAGTTGGACGATTGAGAGGGGCGTTTCGCGGGGGACGAGGATGAGCTTGCGGCGCTCTTTCAAATGGACGTCGGCGGCGCGGTGGATCAGATTTTGCGAGGTTCCGTGCGCGATCGCGCTCATGGTCCCGCCGGAGCAGGGGCAGATGACCATGCCAGAGGTGAGCGAGGAACCGCTGGCGATGGGGGCGTAGAGGTTTTGGAAATGGTCGTAGTGCAACTTGCCGGACAGCGCTTCGATGTCGGACAGCAAGTCCGCGAGACGGAAGTTCTTTAAGTCGACGGTGCGGCCCGTTTCTGTTCTCAAGACTTCCTGACCTGCGGGACTAATCGACAGCCGAACTTCGCGGCCAGCGCGGAGCAGTACTTCCAACAGGCGCAAGGCATAGGGCGCGCCGCTGGCGCCCGTGATGGCCAACACAATCGGCAGGCTCGGTGCGTTCATTTTTCGCCGATGTAGAGAGTGGCCACGCCAAAGGTGAACGGATGGAAACGCACTTCGCGCAAGCCGGCCGCGCGCATCCGCTCGGCCAGGGCTTCGCCCATGGGAAATTCGCCGACGCTGGCCGGCAGATAGTTGTAGGCGTCGCGCTGATTTCTGGCCAGCAACTGGCCGATCCGCGGCAACACGTTGCGGAAGTACCACCCGTAGACCGCGCGGGCGGGCGGGAAAGTCGCCGTATTGGAA
>Ga0163153_10007324_pt1 | contig 11925 bp, 11 predicted proteins | sample OliLakLV19MP6IB1_FD_148629 | JGI IMG/M metagenome (GOLD analysis project Ga0163153, IMG submission 148629) | Freshwater microbial mat bacterial communities from Lake Vanda, McMurdo Dry Valleys, Antarctica - Oligotrophic Lake LV.19.MP6.IB-1 | ecosystem: Environmental > Aquatic > Freshwater >... | reverse complement strand
GGCCCGCTTCTTCGAACACTATCACCGTTACCCAAGCCAAGCCCTTCACCTCATCCTTCAGGCGCGTCCCGTTCTATGAGCCTGCCAGCCAAACGCCCTGGGCAGAGCGGCAGAGCCTTGCGGTCGTGGAATTAAGCCGGGGCCGAGGATTGTCGATGACTTTGTCAAGTTTCGGATGGAACGGCGGCCTCGGTCACGCCGCCGCAGTTCCAACGAGATTACCTGACGCATGATTGAACAGAAATTACCGCTGGACGAACGACGTTTGATTACCTGCCTTTGGGTGGAGGAGGAAGGGTTTGAGGTGCTGCTCGTCCAAGGTCCGGCGACTGCCTCGCGCGTTCTTTCGGATACGGCGTTCCTGTTGAAGTCGAGTGCGCTTCCGCGTCCGGATCGGTCTCCCGTCGTCTAGCGGGACTGGAGGTTGAGCATTGCTTGCCGCCTGTTCATGGATGAGGGGAGTAAGACAGGGAGAAACTGGCCCGCCATCTCAGATTGCACTGTTGCTTTACCCGACTTTGACAGAACGTCCGAGGTTCTTGTAACTTCCGCTGGTTCGCCGCCATCTATTGGAAAGCAGTTGTTGAACTGCGGGCTTATATTTTCTGAGTTCAAAACCGATGAGTGAGTGCGGTGAAAGCATTAACAACCTAACAAGAGAATGATTATGAAGAAGATGTTGGTCATGACTTTGGTGCTGGGCCTCGGCGGACTAATCGCAGGCGCGGCAGAGGGTGAAACCAAACCCAAGCCCACGGTTCCGGCTCCGGGTGCTCCGCCGGCCGGGGTGTCCCGGATTCCTGAGGCGTATCGGAAATACGACAAGAATGGCGATGGCAAGCTCGACGAAGAAGAGCGCAAGACTCTCCAGAAGGAACGCCAGGATGAGCTGATGAAGAAGTACGACAAGAACACCGATGGCAAGCTGGACGAGGAGGAGAAGAAGGTGATGCTGGAGGATCGGAAGAGGGAGCGCGATGAGCTGATCAAGAAGCGTCAGGCGCAAGGTGCTCCAAAACTGACCCCGCCTCAGCCGCCCGAGACCAAGTAAGCGGCTTTTGGAATTTCAACCTGCGGGTGCCGGGCCTTTGCCCGGCACCCGTTTTTGTTTGTTGGCGGGAGCATCAGTTCAACCACGGATGTTCACGAACTCGGTTTCAGCCTTCGTGCTAATTCGTGAAATTCGTGTCTCATTCCCCATCCGTGTTTGTCCGTGTCCATCCGTGGTTTCCAACTTCTCCTCAGCTCCAACTGCCGGATTGAGTTTACGGCAGCCGTAAGCTCTCGGGGCGCAGTCGCCCAATCGACTGGCCAGGCATGCGGGGATCGAGTGAGCCAGCGACGGGTTTCTCACGGTCCACATGGCCGTCGCAGAAGAGCACGTTGGCCTGCTGCTGATGGCGGAAGTGGGCGTTCGGATAGCCGCCGCCCTCATCGGCGTCCACGTAGTAAAACTCTTCGAGCATCGGACGGTCGGGAGAGGCGGGGGCTTGAAAATCGTTCACCTGCGCGGCGTCCGCCATCAGGACGGTGTCGGCGGGACGGACGATCCGGCTGGTGCTGATGGAGCGCTGGCCGAGGTGGAGGTTGTAGCCGTAACCGTAGGCCGCACCGCGTGCCTTGAATTTGTAGAGCGTGTTGCCGTAGTCAAGCGACGGACAAATCTCGACGCCTTTGCCCAGGAGATGCGGATACAGCGCGCCGAGGCTGGCATCGAAGTCGCGGTCACCTTCCGCTCCGGGCTTGATCCAGCCGAACCAATAGAGCCGGCCGCCGTTGGTCGCGCCGATCTGGTAGCGGTAGGTGAAGTCTTCGTTCTCGGCCCAAAACATGTGAGTGGCGAGCCCGAGCTGGCGCAGGTTGTCCACGCATTGAATCCGGCGCGCGGCGGCCTTGCTGTGATTGAGCGCGGGCAGGAGAAGCGCGGCGAGAATGCCGATGACCGCGATCACGACGAGAAGTTCCACCAGCGTGAATCCACGGTGCGGGCGAAGTGCAACTTCTCTGGATGCGATGGCGGTTCTCATGGTCGTGCGGCGCGTACTTTGTAGAAGAACGAACTCTCGCCGGTCGCGTTGTCGCTGAGCGAGAGCGTGGAGCTGTTGCCTGGAATCGGGCCGGCGACTTGCGTCCACTCCGTCATGGTTGCGCTGCGTTCGAGCCAATAGGTCCAGCCAGACTGGCTAAAGAATCGCGCGCGGCGAGTCGAGTTGATGACTTCCAGCGTCAGGCTGGCGATGGGCGGGGCAGGGAAGTTGAGCTGAATGTTGTCCACCGTGCCGTGGGCGAGGACTGAGCCGTGAAAGGCCGGAGGACCGGTCTGGATGGCGTCGCTATAGCTGATGACGGCGAAGGCATCGACGCGGAAATCGTTCTTGGCGACGAGCGACAGATCCGCGAGCGCGTTACCGGGCGACATGCCGAACGGCGTTCCGTTTCGCGTGGCGACGGTTCGCAGGAATTGATTGCTGGCGGTGTAGCTCATGGTGATGCGGAAGGTGTCGCCTCTCGTCATGGCGAGCGGGAAATTATGCGCCGGATAGATGCGGTTGTTCGTGGACGCGACCACCGAGGAGAAGGTTTCGCCCAGTCCGGCGTCGGGGAAATAATCAAACTCCACCACGTTGCGAATGCCGTGCGTGGAGTTCACTCCCGTCCCGGCGAAGTGATTGGTGCGCGTCGCGCTGGCGCGGTTGAGCAGGCCCATTGAGATCTGAAACTCCTGTGACTTGCCGGGCGTGGTGCCGACCGAAATATCGCTGAGCCGCACGTCGAAGCTGAAGCTGAAGTCGTCGGCCTTGGTCAGCACGGTGCCCAGCGGCAGCGCGAAGAAGCTGTTCGTGCGCGAGGAATCCCAAGTTGTCTCCAAGTTGCGGTTGGCTGAGTTCCAATGGAACAAGGACGGATCGCCGAAGCGTTCCCAGCCACGCGCCATCGGATCGCTGGAGAAATCTTCTTGGAGGACCGCCGCCCCGACGGGCAGGGCGGGCGGCCAGCCAAAGAAGAAGGCCAAACGCGGGAAGCATGAAGTTCATACTCTGGCGATGGGCGCTGGGTTCAGTTGCTTACTTGTCGTTCGTGTCGTAATCCCCGTCCTTCTTGTCCTCCTTTTTGTTTTTCCAGTTCTTCCACCAGTGCGGCGCGCGGGCGACGGCGGAGAAGCCATCGATCTCGGTCTTGCCGCTGATGACGTCGATGCGGATGAAGCGGACGAGCGGCAGCCAGACGCGGCGTCCGCGCGCATCAATTGCCCAGGAGATGTCGTAGCTCGCGCCGCCGGCGGAGCCGTCATAGAGGCTGCGGATGTCATCAAGCGTTGCGCCCACGAAGTTCTCGGCGGACAAGTTCGGATCGACCGGGATGCGGAAGTCACCGGCGCCGTCCGTCGGCGGAAAGCTGTCCACTTTTGGAGCGAGCTCGGGGTTGAGGGCGAAGAAGTGCCTTCCGTCGAGGCTCACGGACACGCGGGTCTCGCCGGTGCTTTCGCCGAAGAGCGAGCTGTCGGTGGCGGGAGTGCCGATCCACTCGTAGGTCGTGAGATCAAAGTCGTTGGTGATGATGAAGCCGGAGTTCCCGAAGATGGTGAAGTCCAGCCGGTCAATGTTGCGCGGGTGGTTGAGAATGGGCTTTTGCAGACGGACAACTAGCGAGCCGCCGGCGCCGATGGAGAGAATCTGGTTCGTGCCGTAGGGCGGGTTGAACGGATCGGCGTCTTCGCCGTAGGGATTGACGGTGGAAGGTTCGCCCAGCACGACGGTCGGGTGAGTGAAGTTCGGCGCGTGGCCGGTGCCGGGATTGTAGCTGACGACGCGGTCGGCGGGTGCGGCCGAGGAGATGGAGGTGGAAACGAGGCTGGCGATGGCCAGCAGGAACGAACAGGTCTTGAGCATGGGACTGGTCTTTCACTTTCATTGTCCCGCCGAAACGACGGGACGGGTGTTGGAACGGAGGACCAGTGCGAAGCCTGAAAGCACAAGCGCCAAAAACGCAAAAGCCTTCAAGCATCCGCAAACGGAGAATGAAGGCATTCGACGCACCCTGCTGAAAACAGATCGGCAGGAGCTGGCCTCATCCTTCTCTTTGACGGAGAAGTCGGGCGCGTCGAAAGACGCGACCCTGACGAGCGCAGCCCAACCGGTATCCTGACTCCGGGCTTAAGCCTTGTTCCTGCCTTCCCGATGGCTTTACCATCAGTGGCGTTTCCCACAGATCCTGAGGGCGGAGTGTGGGTGAAACTTGTATCCCGTTACAGTGGCGCAACCGTCCCCGATTTTCGCGGGGTTCCCTGACGTTGAGCTGCATCTTTGCCGGATACAAAACTGGATCCGGTCGTTTTCAAAGAACGGGACTGTGTTAGATTCGGGCTCATCAAATGCCAAGCTTAATGTCGGGAAATTATTTTGGGGCGCGATGGATCGCGCTGGGTCTGGGTCTGGCTGGCTTCCTGGCGGAGGCTGCGGCGCAATCTCCACGGGTCGCGCGGCTCCGGGACGGCACCGCATATCGGGAGGATCGCATCATGATCGTGCCCAAGCCGGACCGGGCGGCGGCGTTGGGCCGGTTTCACACCCAGAGCCGCGCGCGGTTGCGGAAGGCCTTTCCGGGCATGGGCAACATCCAGGTGCTGGAAGTTCCAGCGGGAGTTTCCGCGCAGGAGCTGGTGGAGCGGTACCGGCAGAGCGGAGAGGTGGAGTCGGCAGATCTGGACATCATGCTGACCTCGTGCGGACTGCCGGACGATCTTCGGGTGGTGAACGGCGACCAATGGCATTTGAACAACTTCGGCCAGCTCGGCGGCGTCTTCGGCGCAGACATGCACGCGTCTGCGGCGTGGGACATCCAGAACTCCGCGAGCAACATCATCGTGGCGGTGATTGATTCCGGGATTCGCCGGACGCACCAGGATCTGGTGGCGAATCTTTGGGTGAACTCGGGCGAAATTCCCGGCAACGGCATCGACGATGATCACAACGGAGCCGTGGATGACGTCAACGGCATCAACACGACCACCCCAACGGCGACCGGAAATCTGACGGATAATTTCGGTCACGGAACACACGTCGCCGGAATCCTCGGCGCGGTTGGCAACAACACGACCGGGATCAGCGGCGTGGCGTGGCGGGTAAAGATCATGGCGTGCCGGTTCCTGGATGATGGGGGCAACGGATTCGCCACGGACCTGATCGAGTGCCTCGGCTACGCCCGCACGAACGGAGCCAAGGTGGTCAATTGCAGTTTTGAAACGCCTGGACCGGTCAACGGGCCTCTGTCGAACGCTTTCTGGAGCCTGCGTAATTCCGGCATCGTGGTCGTGGCGGCTGCTGGCAATAGCGGTTTGGATACCGACATCGTTCCCCGCTATCCCGCTTGCTTCGAGATCGACAACATCATCTCCGTCATGGCCTCCAGCCGGAGTGATGCTTATGTGAGTTACAACTACGGTGCGACCACGGTGGATCTGGCCGCACCGGGAATTGAAATTCTCTCGACCTATAGCCGCCACGACGCTGACTACTTTTCCATGAGCGGCACCTCCATGGCCACGCCGTGCGTGGCGGGCGCGGCGGCCTTGGTCATGGCGAAGTTCCCCAATCTCTCGGCCCAGCAGGTGGTCAGCCGCATTCTGGGCACCGTGGACAAGCCTCCGGCCTTTGCCGGAAAGTGCGTGACGGGTGGACGATTGAATCTGACGCGCGCATTGTCCGGCGGGTTCGGCATTTATCCGGGAACTTATTCCTGGGTGCCGACCAACGGGATGACCGCTCTGACGTTGGGGGACAATGGAGTGAGCGCGAGGATGCTGCCGTTCCCGTTTCAATTTGGAGGCAAGAGCTACACGAACCTGTATGTGGGCGCGAACGGTGTGCTGGGCTTCGTGAACTTGGCAAATACTTTGGCCAACACTTCAAACAGCGACCTGCCGCTGTCGGCCCCGCCGAACGCCTTGATTTGTCCCTTTTGGGATGATTTGAATCCTGCTGCGGGTGGTCAGGTGTGGTTTGGAACCGCGGGAACAGCGCCGAACCGAAGTGCCGTGGTGTCCTGGGTCCAAGTCCCGCACAAACAGACAGGTGGAGGCCAGACCAAATTTACGTTCCAAGCGATTCTCTACGAGAACCAGAACATCCGGTTCCAGCATGCCAAGGTGAACGATGGAAATTTCCTATACGTTCAGGGATTGAGCGCCACCATCGGTCTGGAAGATTTCATGGGCGGAGCGGCGGCGAAATATTCCTACAATGGCTCGCCCTCCATCGTCACCAACGGCCAGTCTATTCTCTTCATTCCGGACGGACGCTCCGGCCTGGTGCCTGCGGTGGAATTCGTTTCGAGTGCGCAGGGGACTGGGTATCAGTTCCGAGTGGCGGGTCCGCCGGCGGAACGCTGCATCATTCAGACTTCCTCGGACATGGTTTCCTGGACCGGGCTGATCACGAACCTGATTCCTGATGACGGCGTTCTTCCTGTGAACCAGCCCTTGGAGGCTGGCCTGGCGCATCGGTTCTTCCGCGCTGTGATCCAGCCGTAATTCAGAGCCGGACCCATGCAGTTGAACTGCGGATGGACACGAATTTAATGAATTGGCGCGAAGGCTGGAACCCGAGTTCGTGAGCCTTCGTGGAATTCGTGGCTTACTCCCTTCTCTTATCCGTGTTCATCCGTGAACGTCCATCCGTGGTTGAACTGCTGTTTCCAAGACCAACTTCCACACTTTGCCAAATCCAACTTTACATCGCCTTTCGCCCTGTGTAACTCTCGCGCCGCTATGATGAAGAAATGGATTGGCTTCTGTCTGCTGCTGTCAGCGGTGATTATCACGGGCTGTGTCACCACGGTCACGAACCTCACCTCCACCACGCAGCCGAGGAATCCCAACAACCTCTACCTGCTCGAATACCAGTGGGACACCACCCAGCAGACGGTCCGCCCGCAAAGCATCCAGCCGTTTGTCATCGTCGGCTTTGATACCTACGAGATGCGCCCGACCCTCAAGCTGACCAACCGTTGGGAAGCCTTGGTCCCAATCCCCGCTGATAAAAGCGTAATCACCTACCGCTTCAAGGTGGACTACGAATTTGCCCGCTTCGGCGAGCCCGGCAAAGCCAGCAAGGCGTCCCCGGAATACAAACTCTACATCAAGTAACGGAACACCGGGCGCAAAGCCCTCCTCCCGATTTTCAACCCGTGAACTGAGTTCGCGGGTTTTCTTTTGATCACGCGCCTTCGCCGCGCGGCTCGAACGCCGATTCGTAGAGCGCCACGAAATCGTTCGCTCCCACTTTGCGTGGATTGAATCCCGCCGTCCATTGGCCGGCGGCTTCGGCGGCGAGCAGGGGAATGGCAGATCGGGGAACGCCGCAATCAGCAAGCGAACGCGGCATTCCTCCGCGATTTAGCAGAAGCTCCAGCCGCGCGATCAAGGCGGCACATGCAGTTTCCAGCCCTTCGCTCACGCATGCGATCTCCGGGCCGGACGCAAGTTCCGCGTAGCTGCGCAGGGCTGCGGGTTCGGCGGCGTTGAAGCGCACGACATGTGGCAGCATCATGCCGACGGCCTGGCCGTGAATGAGGTTGTAGTGCGCGGTCAGCGGGTTGGCGGCGGAATGCGCCGCTCCCAGCATGCTGTTCTCAATCGCGATCCCGGCGAAGGCTGCGCCGAGCAACATCTGGCCGCGCGCCTCAACATCCAGCGGGTCAGTGAGCACGCGTTCCAGGCTGGCCGCAGTCAGCTTGAACGACTCCCGCGAATACATTTGGGAAAGGGGAGTCCGCTTCTTCGTCACGGCGGTTTCGATGGCGTGCGCAATGGCGTCGATGCCCGTGCAGGCGGTCACGCGCGGCGGTTGCGAGAGGGTCAGGGCCGGATCGAGAATGGCCACCCGCGCCGCGAGCTTCGAGTCCAGACACGCCATTTTTTGGTGGCTCGCCTCGTCCGCAATCAGCGCCGCACTCTGGCATTCGCTGCCCGTGCCGGCGGTGGTCGGGATGGCGATGAGTGGCAGCGTGGGCTTCGTCGCCTTGCCGACGCCCCAGTAGTCGTGAATCCGTCCGCCGTTGGTCAGGATCAAGTTGCAGCCCTTGGCGGTGTCCATCGAGCTGCCACCGCCCAGACCGACAAAGAAATCAATGCCTGCCTCCCGCGCAACGGCGACGCATTGGTCGATGTCCTTCGTGGAGGGATTCTCGTGAACCTGATCGTAGATCACCGCGCGCAGCCCCGCCGCCTGCAGCAAGCGCCCGACGCGTTGCGCGTGGCCTGCGGTGACGATGCCGCGATCCGTGACCACAAGGATGGTGCGTCCGCCGAGCTCACGCGCCAAATCTCCCACTCGCTCCACAGTGTGCGCGCCGAAGACAAGCCGGGTGCGCGGCTGATAATCGAAGCCGCCGGACGGCAATGGGTTCACGTCAGTTTGCATGCGAATAAACAGACTGACGGGCACGTTGTTCTGTTCAAGCGGAAACTGGATTCGCTGCTTGGGCGGGCCGCGTCCACGAAGAGCAGAGGTCACGGATCGCAGATGTGTGCAAAGCACCGGCCGCAGCGGGATGAAAGAAGCCAGGGCTTCAGCAGTATTTCAGCCGGTTGGCCTGGCGAAGCCGTTGCGGCTGGTCTCCGACACAGCCGCGATCCGGTGCAGTTGGCTCCGCCTGCTTTGGCCGGGAGCGGGACACCGTGCATCGCCCAGTAAGGACGTGCGGCTTTCAGATCACACCGGACGATGCGCTCCGCTCCGTCCATCTGCCAAAGCCTGTTTCGCCAGCCGCACTTTGTCCGCGCTGGCTTCGCGCCATTCGTATTCGCAACCAGTCGAGAAGCTGCCCATCGAACAAGTCTCGTTGCGGTAAATCATCCCGCTCTTCACACCTGAGCGCGCGCTCAGATGAATTTCCCGCACGCCGGTTGCGCGCACGATGTCCGCCAGATTTTTCTCCGTCACGCCGCCGCCGGGCATGAGCGAGAGGCGTGCGCCAGCTTGTTTAATCAGAGTTGCGATGTTTGAAATGCCCGCCGGCACGTCCGGTTTTCCGCCGGAAGTCAGAATGCGTTTGACGCCAAGCTTCACGATGTCCTCCAGGGCCTCGCCGAGATCGCGGGACATGTCGAACGCACGGTGAAAGGTGAGGTCCAGCGGCCCTGCCGTCTCCATCAGGCGTTCGCACCGCGTTTGGTCCACGCGGCCTTCCGCCGTCAAACAGCCTATCACGACGCCGTCCGCGCCCAGATCGCGTGCCGTGCGGATGTCATGCAGCATTACCTCCAGCTCTTCCGGCGAATACAGAAAGTCATAACCACGCGGCCGGATGATGACCATCAGGCCGCCGTGGAAAACGGATCGGACTGCCCGGATCATTCCCGCGCTTGGCGTCGTGCCGCCTTCGGGCAGGTTTGCGCAAAGCTCCACGCGGTCCGCGCCACCGGTCGCCGCCGCCTGGGCGGACGCCACTCCATCAATGCAAATTTCCAACATGAGAATCATCCTTCCCGCCCATGCCCCGATGGCAAGCGGGATAAATGTGCTGTTGCAGCGCTACTTCGGATGGAGCAGGTGCGTCTTCTGAACTTGATACTCGGTTTCGCTGAGCGCGCCGCTGTCCCGCGCTTTCTGGAGGTCGATGAGCTGCTGGCCGAGCGTTGCGTTGGGACGTTGGGCGTCGCGATTGCCGATGGCGACACAGCCGTTGAGCAGGAACAGCGTGGAGAGCAGCAAGAGAGCCGGGAGTTTTGACGTGAGTGTTTTCATGGTGAATGACGTTGTGGGAAGGTTGACGTTCGCGTGAAGAAACTTATTTAAGCCGGAACGATGCAGTTCAACACGGATGAGAAGGGAGGAAGACACGAATTCCACGAATGTTCACGAATTGGGATTTCTGCCTTTGTGCCAATTCGTGAAATTCGTGTCCCGTTCCCAATCCGTGTTTGTCCGTGTCCATCCGTGGGTTTCCTTCTGCATGGCTCTGGTCAAGCCGCGTTACGCCGCAGCGAGCAGATCGCTCGACGCTGCGCGGAAAGTGGGGAACCGAAATTCAAAACCCGAACTCAGGAGACGTCCAGGCACGACGCGCCGGCTTTTGAGAATCAGCTCGGTCTCGGTGCGGAGGACGAATGCGCCCAGCTCCAGCATCCATCGCGTCGCGGGCAGTCCCAGCGGAACGCCGCAGAGCTGCCGGAGCGTGGACATCATCTCCTGGTTGGAGAGCGGCGTGGGAGCCGCGAGGTTCACCGGCCCGCTCAACTCATCATGCGCGAGGATGAAGTCGAGCGCGCGGCAGAAGTCGGCGTGATGAATCCACGAGACGAGCTGCGCACCGCTGCCCATCCGTCCGCCGAGTCCGCAGCGAACCAGCCGGCGCAGGACGGGGAAGACGCTGTTCGTCCCGTGGCCCAGCACCATCGCCAAGCGGAGCGCAACCTTCCGAGTCTGCGGTGCGATGACGACGTTCAGCTCATGTTCCCAGGCCTGGGCGACCTTGATGGAGAAGGGATCGTTTACGGCGGGGGTTCCGCCAATGTCTCCCTGCTCATCCCACGCCGGGCCGAACGTGTGCCTGTAGATTGTCGCCGTGCTGGAGTTGAGCCAGACGCGTGGCGGACTTTTGCGGCGGGCGATGGCTTGTCCCAAGGCCCGCGTTGGTTCGATTCGAGAATCGAGAATCTCACGGCGGTTCCGTTCGTGATACCGGCAATCGACGGATCGTCCGGCGAGGTTGATGACCGCGTCGGCTCCTTCCAGTTCGCTGGTCCACGGACCAAGAGTCTTTCCATCCCATACGACTTCGCGACAGCCCGTGCGCGAACCGGCGGCGGAACGCGACAGGTTCACGACCTCGAATCCCTGCCGGCCAAAGTGCGCGATCAGGATGCCGCCGAGGAATCCGCTGCCGCCCGCGATGACGATTCGTTTCATGGCATGTCAAAGAAGACGCGGTGCGACTTGTGATGCTTCCGCAGCGCGCAGTTCCCCTTGGAACAATGGCGATGCCGGGCGTGGCTTGCGTAAAGGACATGCAGGCCGCGCAGGAACCACGGCATCTTCGCCGCCCAGACCATCGGCCTGGCCCACCAGATGTGATGCGCGACTTCGATGATCGCGTCGGCGCCGCCGAGGACGCGTCCAGAGTGATCGATGAGGCGCATCTCGGTGAAGAGTTCCGCCGGGCTGACCTTCAATCGTGCGGCGGCATCCGGGGCTTGAAGCGGAACGAGGGCGTAGCCGCGCGACTGGAGAACCCGGCGGAGCAGGGTGGTGATGCGCACGCACAACGCGCAGTGCGCATCGTAATAAACGGAACCAAGAATCTCTGGAGCACCGGCAGTGTTCGTCATCATAGAAATGCCTTTTCCAATAATTGACCGTCAGTCGCCGCCCAATCCCAGCAGCCGGCGGACCTTGTCGCCGAGCTTGACGAACTTCGTCAAAGCCGCCGTCGGCCAGGAGCGGATCTGGCCGTACCACGCCGTGGTCGTCTCAAAGAACTGCGCGAGATCGCGAAGCCGTTGCTCGGTGTATTCGTCGGTTTCCTTGTCCTTCTCGGCCTCGGCGATGCAATCGCGCAGGATGGCCAGAGTGGGATCAATCTCCCGCTTCTTCCGTTCGTCGAGCACGACGCGGAACATCTCCCAGACCTCCTTCATCGACTCGAAGTGGTCGCGTCGATCTCCGAGGACGTGGGTGACCTTCACGATGCCCCAGCCTTGAAGTTCCTTGAGGCTGCCGCTGACGTTCGACCGCGCGACGCCCAGCAGCTCCACGATCTGCTCGGCGTTCAGCGGCTTCGGCGAGATGAAGAGCAGCGCGTGAACCTGCGCCACGGTGCGGTTGATCCCCCATTTGGTGCCCATCTCCCCCCAGTGAAGGATGAACTTTTGTTGAACCCGGCTGAGTGAAGCTGTTTTATCCATAATTGCTGTATGGACAGAAA
>Ga0163153_10007323_pt1 | contig 11927 bp, 10 predicted proteins | sample OliLakLV19MP6IB1_FD_148629 | JGI IMG/M metagenome (GOLD analysis project Ga0163153, IMG submission 148629) | Freshwater microbial mat bacterial communities from Lake Vanda, McMurdo Dry Valleys, Antarctica - Oligotrophic Lake LV.19.MP6.IB-1 | ecosystem: Environmental > Aquatic > Freshwater >... | reverse complement strand
CCTCTAATCTTATACCTGCTATAACGCAGTAGCGTTGAAGTTTGAGTAAAACTATAACGCAGTAGCGTTGAAGTTTGAGTAAAACTATAACGCAGTAGCGTTGAAGTTTGAGTAAAACTATAACGCAGTAGCGTTGAAACCCCTTCGGGGTTATAATACACTCATGCTCAAAGTCGGAATCGTCGGCCTTCCTAATGTCGGCAAATCAACATTGTTTAATGCCCTACTTAAAAAACAAGTCGCTGATGCGGCGAATTACCCTTTTTGTACCATTGAGCCAAATGTTGGTGTGATTGAAGTCCCAGATGAACGCCTTGCTCGACTCGCCGAGGTTGTCCATACAAACAAAATTATCCCAGCAGCCATTGAATTTTATGACATTGCAGGTTTAGTAAAAGGCGCTTCAGAAGGAGAAGGGCTCGGCAATCAGTTTCTTAGTCACATCCGCGAAACGGCACTTATTGCACACGTTGTTCGAATTTTTGAGGATAAAAATATTATCCATGTTGATGACGAGCATAATCCAGTTCAAGACATACAAACAATTGAAACTGAACTTATTCTTTCGGACCTGAATGTCCTTTCAAAGCAAAAAGAGCCGAAAGGCAAAGCCCTAAAAGAAGATGTGTTTACCTGGGAAACAGTTCAGATGCTACAGAAAAAAATGAATGAAGGAGTTCCTGCGCGGAAAGTAGACTTGAACGACGAACATCTTGCAACCCTAAAACAGTTCAACCTACTCACCCTGAAACCAGTTCTCTACGTTTTTAATGCTTCGGAAGACGAACTGTTGGATATGGATGCTGTCGAGAAAAAAGCCCGCGGTGTTTTAGAACAGATCGGCGAGTCAAATGCTGCCTACATTATTGTCTGCGCAAAACTTGAATCGGATGTCATTGAACTCGAAGCTCTAGAGCAAAAAGAATATCTTCAACAATATGGCTTAAAAGACACCGGTCTCAATAGACTCATCAAAACTGCCTATGATCACCTTGGACTCTTGTCCTTTTTAACCGCTGGTGAAAAAGAGGCTCGAGCATGGACAATTTCCAAAGGCTCTACAGCCCCTCAAGCTGCTGGCGTTATTCATACGGATTTCGAAAAGCACTTTATTAAGGCGGACATTGTTCAATGTGAAGCATTTATCGAGTATGGAGGCTGGCCGAAGGCACGTGAAGCCGGTAAAGTGACACTCGCTGGAAAAGAATATGTTATGCAGGACGGGGACGTTGTTGAATTTAAGGTGGGAGTATAAAAAAATACCAGAAATTTATTCTTCTAGAATACCATCAACACTTGCTTCTACTAAGTATCCTTGGACACATCCAAAATCCTCGATGCAGGCCACTATACTGAGTAAATAGGAATAGTGTGGGTTTCCCTTTCCCTCCGGAAGGCCCGCTTCTACAGCTCTCGTATATTGACTTTCAGCATCTCTAACAGAAGCTAGTAGACTACAGCTATTTAATTGTCCACACATTGCTTGTCCGCATCCTTCGATTCGCATAGGCATGTTATAACACGAAATCAATGATCGGAGCTATAGGCTCTAAAACGAGCTCGTAAGCAACTCATCACAATTCACCCGCGACATGTATACTTAATTTATGACACCATTAGATGGTCAATTTGAAGCTGGATTAGCGCATGAATCATTACCGGGTACAGAACCTCTTGAAACATTTGACCTCCTTGCTCGAGTTGAGGAATATAGAAATAGTGATACACCACCCGGAGAGCATCCAGGCGAGATACTCGTTCCTCCAGGTTTCTATGAAAGAAACAGGCAAGAATTACAAGCGCTTGGTGGAGCTGTCTTGACGCTCTTCGGGGCAGCGACTGCCGTTCATGTTTCTCATCCAAATAGCTCAGAACTAGACACACGTGAATCATCACGACCGCCAATTGAAGCTCCATCTCCGGGATATATGGATCGTGCTCCTCAATTTACCATTCCAACTGCAACTCCTCCTGAACTTAAGGGCGTTTCGGATCGGTTATTGGCACTCTCTACATCTACTCCTGTACAGGTAGAACAGGGTGATTTGAACGAGCAACCCGAAGCCTCAGCACAAGGTGTCGAAGCAATATCATCCACCGCAGTCCCAACTGAAAGGCCAACGAGAACAAGCGCACCAACTCGTATAACTCAAGCAGCTACACGAGAGCCAACTGCAACCGCCGCAGGTGAAGCAAAGAAAACAACCCCAAGTCCAACAACAGAACAAAAAGCAACGGCGGCCATTCGCCCATCATCAACTCCTAGAGAAGATGGACAACGTGCTCCAACCGCAACGCTCGGAATCGTTGAAGGAATATCTGTTGTCGAGCAATTTGAGCAAAAAATGAATATTGGCTTCAAGCGTATTGGTGAACTTCCTCACGCAAGTGATTTATCGGATTATTATGACCTCAATGCTTCACAAGCTGATGAAAATCTTAAAAAAATTATTGCAGCAACGCTTTTGGGATTACCTGACGATGTGAGGAAAAGTCTTAGTGCGAGAATTAAGAATATTGTTATAGCAAGAACCCTGGAGGGAGTTTCAACAGTTGAAGATGGTGGAATTGAGATCAGCTTCGGTGAATCTTCAATGGTAGGACCCGAAAGAGTGGCCGACACATTGCTGTTTGATGCTCCAGATTCTTCATTATTCGATCCAATCCCTCCTGATGACGAGCCACGACTCAAAAGCGGGCTTGCACCCGATGTCGAGGCACGTTTAGTTCTGTTATCAACAGCTTGGACTGTCCACTATGTAAATGCAGACGCTCAACCTTCAATAGCAGCATTTTACGCAGACAATACATCAGTCAACTATGACCATCCGCTAATTGAGGAATTCCTCAAGACTTTATTTTTTAACGAATACAGTTATGCGTTGCCACTGCCGGACATTGTCGGAAGAATTATTGCTTTGAAAAATATCGGAGAAGACGAACGTGTTGCGAAAGCGGCAGCCATGGGAATTGTAAATATCGGCAGATTCCCCGTTATTGAAGAATAGTTATTAGTCTTCAGTAAGGGCTTTGCAGAATTTTTGAGCCTCACAGTCGGGACAGAGAGATCCTCGTTCCATCCGTATATCAAATCACCTTTTTATCTATTTTGGAGAAGGACTATAGGTCTTCACTGAGATCCTGGGCGTTTTGTTTGGGTGTCATTGTCTTCTGCAGTTCCTGAACATGCTGAGTAAGCGGGCTATCTAAACCTAAACCAGCGTTTAGCATGACTTCTATTACATCACCGTTTAATGGCTGAGACAATGTCCCTTCTAAAGCTCGAACATTATCAGGTATCTCACTGCCATTCAGTTCACTGGTGCGCTGTATTAATTGCCACACTGTTGTATCGGGCCCAACTTGTTCAATGCCAGAAGTAACACAAAGCGTGGTTACTGCAACTCTCATCCCATCCAAAAAGGACCCTGTTCCTTTTGTTGGATTTGGATCAAATTGAACTCCACCCAACAACGCATCCGCACATTCCTGTGGAGTTAAGGCTCGCTCCACCGGTTCGCCACTGTATTGAATTCCTGCTTCACCCATATTATTTTAGTTGATCTAAATAATGTGATAATAGTTCTGCTTTCTTACCTGCAATGCCGGTTTTTTGCGCTTCAAGAACTGCGGTAATTGATGCTCGATCCGTCATACCGTCTATACCCTTTCCTAAGATAAGTTGGGCTCGAGCTGCAAATTTTTCATCGGTCAGATCTGCCTGTGCTGCAAGCGTTGTATTAATATCCCGTTCTAATATATTCAGATCTTTTTCCGATCTCACAAACAATGCAAATTTTGGATCGGACCTCAAGGCTTTCATCACACTCTTTTCATACGTGGATGATTCTCGACGTGCCTGACCACGTTTACGAATTTGTATCTCCAAATCTTTCGAAGTTATTGTACCACTTTGGAAGTCTTCCTCAGAAAAATTCTCTCCTAATACGTCCTTCACAAATTTCCTCATTTGCCCATATCCATCCATACCAAAAGCTTCGACAACACTCTGATGAGCACGTGACTCAGTAGCTTTTATAACAACTTTGACTCCGCCGTCCGCCTGATCTTCCAGACTAAATTCCGGCTTTCGTCCTGCGATACGTCCGACTGTAAACTTGTATCCACTTGGAGTTAATTTATTTAACGCCATGAGGAAAGCTTCCTTGTCGCCCGACGATATACCTGTACTTGATTCTAAGACTTGGGCAAATCGTGCCTTAATATCTGCCTCGGCCGCCTTATCTCCAACTTCTCCAGCAGTTTTAAGCAGCCGCATGTACTTCAGTGATTCCGGAACTGCATAAATCAGAGCCGGGAGCTTGTCCTCAAAAGCATGAGTGTTATCGGCGGTGCGAACAATTGATTCAATAATGCGACGCTTGCCTTCAATATCATCAGGGCCTTCTAGACGGGAAAAGTCAACCTGTTTAACACCGGTGTCAGCGCTGTCGTGGAAGCTAATAGCTCGGTGCATTGTTTCAAAATCCTGCGTATTAAATATTTTGTTCCATGGACTACTTGTGTCAACCATATGCTCGCGCACAAACTGTGCCGCAAGTAAAGCATGATCAGCATCCTGCCCTTTTGGTCCATCCTGTCGAATTGCCATGCGTACAGGATCCATCGCATATCCAATATCGTGATAAAGCATGATTTGATGGAGAAGGAGTGTATCTTTGGCAGTCATCGGATATCCCTTTGCTTTCAGCTGGGCAGCCAGGTCCGCAGCTACGTTAATGTTGTGATCCACCAAATGTCGCACTCCATGATCCCCAAGTAAAACTTCGGTAGCAGCACGATCCTGAAGACCAAGGGCTGCAATATTATCCGCAACAAGTTGATAAACCTCCCGAGATGGTAATTCGTCTGGAATAGATCCTTCCTCGATAGCTTGCCTTACAAGGGCGACATATTGTTCTGTTTGAGTTCGAACAATCTTTGCTTGATCAAGCTCTCCTTCGGTAGAAAATGAGCCTTGATCGCTGTTAAAATATGCCTGAATGAGTGGCTCTGCCTGGGCAAGAATGCGATCTTTCGAGCCTTCTGCGGTAAAGAATGCTTCTCCGTCTGGAATAGCTTCGAGACCTGCACTGCGATCTGCCCCAACTTTCTGCGCATATTCTTCAATTCGTTGTTCCGTCGCCTTTCTGCTTGCGCCTTCAGATCTATATCTATCGATCAATTCCTGTCTTTTTGCTTTCCCAACTTCTGGATCATCTTTACCGGCTCTTTCGCCAAATGTGTGCTGATGCCAATTCTCACGCTCAACCATTACTTGAACAGCATCTTCACGCTCCATTTCTTGTGGATCAGCGGCGAGTGCTTCAAGAGTATCTCTGCTTGTATCTTCACCGGTATTGGGTTCAGCAATGCTTCTCTGTAGGCGATTTTGAATCAAAAGAATTGTTGGATCGATCGGTTTTGGGGCTTCTGCTTGAGCTGCTTGATCTGCTTGATCAAAAGCAGGCTGAGCTGTTTCCGCTGTTGCAGGTTGAGCTGCTGTAACCGCTGCTGGGGCTTCGCCTGGTGGCGCTGAACTTGATCCATCTGCTGACATGTTATGAGTATACTAAAGCGTCGTGTGCTCTGCGAGCTGAAAAAGCCGCTGTGCATTGGCCGTTGTTCTTTTTATAAGCTCCTCTGTACTTTCCCCACGGCATTTTGCAACATATTCTGCAATAAGATGTAAATTGAGCGGCGTATTTGGATATTTTTTCTCAGATCGGAGTGGCTCGGGGAGTAGGAAGGGTGAATCCGTTTCGAGAACGAGCAATTCTCGTGGTACTTTCTTGATGAATTCTCGCTTTTGCAAAGCCTCTTCGGTTGTATAGGTAATGTCGCCATCAATGCCGATGAAAATATTGTGTTTTATGGCAAAGTCCAGAAGTTCTTGCTTTGGTTCACAGCAATGAAAAACCATTCTGCCTTCGAAATAAGGATCCCACGCTTCAGTGAGAGCATCCATAAGATCTCGAATTGCCTCGCGGTTATGCACGATAACTGAAAGCTTGTGCTTTTTTGCTAATTCTAGTTGCATGATGAAAATTTCCCTTTGTGACTGAATAAACGCTTCATCAACATGATAATTTTCATACTTCGTATCTTCGTATGTATGTCGATCAAGTCCAATTTCCCCAATTGCCACAATTTTCTTTGAGCTGCTGAGAAGCTCTTCGATGTCATCAATCAACTTCCGGGAAGTGCCGGTGAAAAAGTCATAATTATGATGCGGATGCACACCCACCGCTGCATAAACCCCATCATACTTCTCAGCTAATTCTACAGCTCGCTTCGAAGACTGCAAATCCGTTCCCGGAATGACAACACCAACAAAGCCACCTTCAGCAAACATGTGGGCAATAATAGTATCAACGTCTTTCTTGAAGCGTTTGAAGTTAAGATGTGCGTGAGTATCAAACATGAATATGATGGACCCTATCGAAGCGTTACACCGCGAGAATCATCGCCAGGCATCTGTTGATATTGATTGTTTTCCTCAAAATACTCTCGAAGGCGCATGCCACCTTTTCCGACCTCTCGACCCATCGAAAAAAGCAGGAAAATCATCAGAACGTAACCGACAATTGACATCCAGATCCAGATTTTTGGTCGCACAACATGTGTTGGAACTTTCAAGTGTTTAAACATTTCATATTGATAGCTCATGACAAATGGCCCAAAGATCATCGACACGATGAATTGGAGGACGCTGAGGAAATTATTGTCCTTCTGAAATCCCAAAATTGAAATGATGATGAAATATGTTACAAAAACCAAAGCCATCCGTCCAACAATTCCCCAGAATCGCTGGTTTACCATTGCATAGCTCACCCACATGTTATCAAGCCCTTTTTTCTTGTGAGTCAAGTAGACAAAAGCCGTGAAGCTTCCCCAGAACGACCATAGAATATATATGGTGAACAACGAAACCGTTGCGAACGGAAGCAAGCCGACCATAAAAATGAAGCCCGCAACAGAAACCCATACAAAGCCCCAAACGTCCTCTTTAACTTCTCGGATGCAATGCATTAATGTGCCTTTCGTTTTTCGAATAAGGACATGAACAATAACAAGTTGTGTAAATGATACAACGTACATAAAGGCAACCATTGAAAGTGCAGTGAATAGCGCCAGAAGCAATCCTGTCATAAAGGTTACTTTGTATGCAAACATGCCTGCGGCGAATAATCCAGTGAGCGCAAGGAGGAGCGTCAATCCGAAAACCATGGCATACATCACGACGTACGCTAGAATGTACGTCAAGAAACGATCTTTCAGACGGTGGAATGCATTTCGAATAAGGGTTTCGATTTCCCAAGCGCCCTCTGATGTCGTCATAGTTTCATTGTATAATAGAAATACATGAAAATCTATATATCATCAGATCATCGTGGCTTCGAACTTAAAAGTCAGCTTCTTTCATGGCTTCAAGTAAAGGGACTCGACGTAATAGACTGTGGGAATGATCATCTTGAGCCCCTTGATGATTATGTTGATTTCACATTTAAGACGGCACGTTCTCTTCAAGAAGACCTACAAGAAAATCCCTCATCCGATTCTCTGGCAATTGGTGTATGTGGATCTGGAATTGGCGTGGCCATTGCAGCAAATCGACTAAAAGGTATACGATGCGCCCTCAGTCATGACGCTGATCACGTCCGACACGGACGAGAAAATGACCACACAAACATGCTTTCGCTTGCTGCCGACACACTTACTGTCGAAGAGGCACAAAACATTATCGAAACATTTATCTCCGCGCAACCAAAGCAAGATGAAAAATATGTTCGGCGTGCCAAAAAACTGGACTCATGAGTAATCAGCATTATCAAGCATTATGATTCGTATTTACCCATCAATACTAGAACAAACCGTTCCTGCTTTCTCAGCACAACTGAACAAACTTTTGCCTTTTTTTGACCACTTTCAACTTGATATTGCTGATGGAATTTTGGTGAACAATCGCACAATCACTATTGACGACATTATCAATCATTTCGAACAAAATCCAGCTGATCTAACAAATGAACTTTCACTCAAAACGTTTGAAATGCACCTTATGGTTGAAGATTTTGAACCAGCGCTGGCGCGACTTGAAGAGCTAAAAAAGTATCTGAACATTGTTGGCGCCTTCATTCATTTTCAACCGTTTGCGCGGCATTCGTTCATTGTGCCAAATACCGCATTTCACATTGGCATCGTGCTGAACCCCGAGGATAGTGTTTCAGATAATTGGAAGGTCCTTCACATCTTTGACACAATTCAACTCATGACGATCAATCCAGGAAAGCAAGGGCAACCATTTATTCCAGAGGTCTTGAGTAAAATTGAACAACTACGACAACTTGATTTCGAAGGAGAAATTATTCTTGATGGAGGCATTAATGACCAAACATTCCCCACTATATTGACCAAAGAATTCCAGCCAACCGCTGTCTGTCCGGGTAGTTATTTTCATGCAGAAAATCCGGAAGAGGCATTGCAAAAGCTTTTAGATTTGACAGGGTCAGGCCACACAGAGCTAACGGAAGCCTTGTAAGACATCGCTCAGGCTCAAGGCCCCATCCTGATCCCTGTCGATTGGCAGCAACAATGACGTTTTCAACTCATTTACCCCCTTGTGAAACGAAACATCAACAATTTGAACCGGCAAATTGCCCGGACTCAGCCACACAACTCGATACAAATCCTCGAAACGAACACCCGTGACCGATTTAATTTCAGCAACTCCATCAGTAACGTTCGCTTGCTGGGCAAAAATCATTTTTTCATTTGGATCAAAGATTTGCATTTGTCCAACACCGTTGTAGGCATTTCCAGGGAATGTTGCAAGGCTGAGTTTTATATCTGGATGAGGCACAACGCACGGTTTCCATGAAAATAAGTCAAGCAACACACGACCGTCTTTCATAAGTGCAACTCGGAAATCGGGACAACCCTGAACGTCTCCTGCATTAATTCGGAAATTTGTTCGTAAAATACCCTCTGGACGAACGCGGTGGAAGCTCGAAAACGATGATCGTACTACTGGCCCAAAAAGCTTCAGTGAGTAGTCTCCGCTAATACCTCTCCACACGTCGGTACCTTGATTGATAATCTGAAGCTCAAATTCGTAGTCGGTGTTTCCAATGATTTCTGGGATAAGACTCGTTTGCGATCGACCCTTGTGAACGTGCTCGGGATCTCCCTTGACTTTCGGCAGACCAACGACGGCATTAAAGACTACATTTGGCTTATCACCAGCACAATCAATCAAAGAAAATGGCTCAAACGGTTGACCGCAAAACTTATACACAAATGGGGTGATTGCCCAAATCTCTGGTCGATCATTCAAATCTGCCATACCATCTGCGAGTCGTGCAGCTGATTCTGGAGCCGAAAGACCTCTGTGCCGCTTCCATGCAATTTCAGAAACAACAATTGGCAAATCCTTTTTTACCCCAAGACTTTTCAGTAAATTCTTTTCGTCAAGCCACAGGTTTTGTAATGAGCCAGTCATATCAGCATTTGGATATTCGTGGACAACTTGGAAATCAATGTAGTCATCGACAAGTTGAGGTTCTGCTGCAACCATATCACGAAGAAATTTATCCTGACTGCAGTAAAAGCTGCTATCTGGAGCATAGCCATCAAGACCTGCAAGGCCAATCTGGATGTTTGGAACCGCTTCCTTCAATTGTTGGGCAGCAGATTTTGCAATACGTGCATAAGCACCTCCGTCACACGTCCCACCCCACTCATCTCCACGATTCACTTCGTTGCCGAGAATGACAAAAAGGTGCTTGCTCGAAGGTCGCAAATCTTTAAACAATTCAACAAAAAAAGTAATGGTATCTTGGTCAATCGGCTTCCAATAGGGATCACCAAAGGAGTTTTTGATCGGATGAATAAGTATGCAGCCTTCATTTCGAGAAATATCATGCCATCTTTGTACGGTGTCGGAATCTGTCTGGCCTTTGACCAATGTGAGGATCAATTTTCCACCCCAGCCTTCTTCATCGCCGGTAGGATTTGCATTCGCCAAGAATCGGCATGCATTTTGTATTTCCTCGTCAGTTGGGGAAATTAAATGAACACCGTATTTATTATTGTCGCCCTGATATTGGGCATGTGCCTTGGTCGGTATGCAGACAATGATGCAAAAAATGGCTATCCAAAAGGCAGTTCCGAAGAAGCGTTTCATGTTTTCCATTATAACATGATACTGACATGCTTCGTCGAGGCTCAGATGTAAAAGTGACAAGCTGTCTTGCCTAGAAAAGTACCCTTAACTTCAGCTGTAGTTTGTAATCAAACCTCAGCTGTACTTCAGCTATAATGCTGAAGGCATTTCAACGGTACTCCGTTATAGTTTGTAATCAAACTTCAGCTGTACTTCGGCTATAATGATACGTACGTATGAATCGAAAGCTCGCCCCCTTCTATAAGGCTCGAAATAATATCAACTTCGAGCAGGAAAATTCATTTCGACAGTCTTTTCGCATTTACTTAATCCCCTTTGGATTTCTCGTCGGCTTTCTACTACTTTTTGGGCGCTTATTCCACCTGACAGTTGTGAAGGGCGCTTATTACAAAGATGCAGCAGAGAATAATCGCATTCGCGAAATCTATGTTGAAGGAAAACGCGGCACAATTTATGATCGAAGAAACAAAGAGATCGTTTTTGCTCAAGAAATTCCTCCGAAAACCAAGGGCACTGCTCCAACTTACAGTCGACATTACCTGTTTGATGAAAGTATCGCACACCTTATTGGATATCGTCAAACAGCCTCACAAGGAGACCTTGACAGCGATGCCTGCGGATATAAACTTATCCTGAACGACAAAATTGGACGTTCGGGTATTGAAAGTCTCTATGAATGTCATCTCCGCCCAAAAAAGGGGAAAAAACTCATTGAAGTAAATGCTGGTGAAAAGTACATCAAAACAATTTCGGAAATTGACCCTCAATCAGGCAAGTCTATCAAGCTCAGTCTCGATGCTGAGCTACAGGATTACATCTATAATCGCATTAAAGATAACAAAGTCGTCACCAATCCAAAAGATATCTCTGAAAAACACGTTGCTGTGGTTGCGATGGATCCCCATACCGGTGAACTTATCATGCTCATGTCTTATCCAAGTTTCAAACCACAAGATTTCGAAGATGGCAATGGAAGTGCTGTACAAACCTATGTTAAGGACCGAGATAAGCCCCTATTTAACAGAGCATTGCTTGGGGCATATCCTCCCGGGTCAGTCTTTAAGCCCATCGTCGCGGCAGGAGCATTAGAAGAAAAAGCGATATCCCCAACAGACACAATCACTGATAATGGGTTCATCGAAGCCGGTCCGATCAGATTCCGCAACTGGCTTTACACAAAATATGGTCGCACTGATGGCCAAGTCGACATGGTGAAAGGCCTACAGCGATCAAATGACATATACTTTTACCGATTGGGTGAAAAACTAACTCCTGAACACATAAGAACATGGGCAGGACGATTTGGACTTGGAAAACGTTCCGGAATTGCATTAAATGACCTTGCGGGAACTGTCCCGAGTGACTTCTGGAAACGTGAAACAATTGGCGAACGATGGTATTTGGGTGACACATACAATTTGTCGATTGGACAGGGATATTTGTTGACGACACCCATACAAATTGCAAAAGCTACGGCCGTTTTTGCAAACGGCGGCAAGTTGTGTGAACCACAGCTACTCAAACTTGATGCTCACGAAAATAGACTCTTGCTTGATTCAGATAAACCAGAATGTACAAGTCTGGAGCTCGAAGAAGAGACGCTTGAGGTTGTCCGCGAAGGCATGAAGCGGGCGTGTGAACCTCTCGGAACCGGTTGGCCATTTTTCGAATTCAAAATCCACGGCAAACCTATGACCGTTGGTTGTAAAACGGGAACAGCTGAGTCTCACGGCGTGGATAA
>Ga0163153_10007322_pt1 | contig 11929 bp, 5 predicted proteins | sample OliLakLV19MP6IB1_FD_148629 | JGI IMG/M metagenome (GOLD analysis project Ga0163153, IMG submission 148629) | Freshwater microbial mat bacterial communities from Lake Vanda, McMurdo Dry Valleys, Antarctica - Oligotrophic Lake LV.19.MP6.IB-1 | ecosystem: Environmental > Aquatic > Freshwater > Lake... | reverse complement strand
GCGAGCCGCCTGGCCCCCGTGCTCCGCTCCGGCTCGCTGCGCTCGCCTCCGCTCCGCCCGTGGGCCAGGCGGTCAAAGTGTCAATGATGTCCCCGTACACCTGTCAACCATGTCTCCGGCCTGAACAAGGTGCCAGCCGCCCCTGCTTGTCCGCGCTAATGCCCTCGGACACGCCGAATACTGAAACGGCACCCGCCGCGGAATCCCACGTGCTTAATGAGGTTACCCACCGCGCCGCGGCAGGATATGGAGGTCCGGGCCCGCGACGAGTCAAGCGGGCGGCTGGTGCCTTCGGGGCATGAGTTGGGGTCAGAAGGGGAAGGCGCCTGGAGGGTCCCAAAGCCCGGGGCTGGGGGCTAGCAAACGGCTGGATCCGGAAGGCGTTATTCTGTCAGCGTAACCCGCGCTGCGGAGAGTCGGCGAGTCCACACTTCGCGAATGGAACAGCTCATGTCCGAGCTCACCCCCCAGTCAACCCCCCCGTCCACCCCGCAGGCCATCCTCCAGTCGTCGCCGCAGCATGAGTTCACACGTCTAGTGCAAGCGACCGGGGCACACGATCCCTCCGCCCCAGATCAGCTCCTCGCCCTCGTCTACGACCAGCTCCGCAAGATCGCCCAGCAGCGTATGAGCGCTGAACGTGTCGAGCACACCCTCCAGGCGACCGCCCTGGTCCACGAGGCGTACGTGCGGCTGGTTGGAAGTACCGGGGCGCAGTGGCAGGGCAGGGCCCACTTCTTCGCCGCTGCGGCCGAGGCGATGCGTCGGATCCTCATCGATCACGCCCGCGGCCGAGGTGCCGCCAAGCGGGGCGGGGGGCTCAAGGCTGTCGCGGGAGTTCTCGATCTTGCGAGTGAAGACAAAATTAGCGACGCCTTGGCCCTCGACGACCTCATTTCTCGCCTAGAGACGGAAGATCCACAGGCCGCGGGCGTTGTCCGGCTGCGGTTCTTCGCGGGCCTCAGCGTCGAGGAGACGGCCGAAGCCCTCTCGGTTTCACCGCGCACGGTGAAACGTGACTGGGAGTTCGCCCGAGCGTGGTTGGCGCACGCGCTGAAAGAGGGCTCGCCCTGATCAGCGCGTAGCGGGACGGAGCGAGTGCATGATCGGATTGCCGACCATTAAAGAGCTCTTCAACGACCTAATCGACCTGCCTGAGGAGGCCCGGGAGGCCCACCTCGACGTGCGGTGCGGTAACGACCCGGCACTGCGAGAACGTGTCGAAGCGCTCGTGCGGGCCTACCAAACGGCCGGGGCGCTGCTCGCCGATCCGACTATCGGTCACGACGCAACGCCCGCGCCGACGGCAACGGAGTTCCCCGGCGCGGGTCAAGCGATCGGCCCGTACACGCTGGTCGAGCGCATTGGCGAGGGCGGGTTCGGCGAGGTCTGGGCGGCCGAGCAGCGGGAGCCGGTCCGGCGGCGCGTAGCGATCAAAGTCATCAAGGCCGGCATGCACTCCAAAGAGGTGCTGGCCCGGTTCGAAGTCGAGCGGCAGGCCCTGGCACTCATGGATCACCCCGGCATCGCCCGCGTTTTCGACGCCGGAGCGGTCGGAGCGAGGCAGGCACGATCGACGGCCGACGCGCCGGCCCTTGTCGAACCGACCGGGAACCGCTCTGCGGTCATTCCCCTTGCCCCCAGCCGGCCGTACTTCGTCATGGAGCACGTGGCGGGCCTGCCGATCACCGACTATTGCGATGCCGGGCGGCTGCCGATCCGTCGGCGGCTGGAGCTGTTTGTTCAGGTCTGTGAGGCCGTCCAGCACGCTCACACCAAGGGCGTCATTCACCGGGACCTCAAGCCCAGCAACATTCTGGTATTGCCCGCGGAGCCCGGGGCGTCGGGCTCTCGCCGGTGTGGCACGCCCAAGGTCATCGACTTCGGCATTGCCAAGGCGACTACCGCGCCGCTGACCGACCGGACGCTGCTCACCGCGGCGGGACGGCTCATGGGCACGCCGGCCTACATGAGCCCGGAGCAAGCCGGCTCGGGGGGCGTGGACGTGGACACACGCAGCGATGTGTACTCGCTGGGCGTGATTCTCTACCAGCTGCTGACCGGCACGCTCCCCTTTGAGCCGCGATCGCTCAGCCAAGCCAATCACGCCGGCCTGGTGAAGATTATCCGCGAACTGGAGCCGCCCAAACCCAGCACGCGGCTCTGGACACTGGCCAGTGAGCCGGTAAATCGGCACAGCGGCGCCACGCCGCAGGAGATCGCCGACCGGCGGGATGGGGATATCGGGGCCCTTCGGCGGCAGGTCCGCGGTGACCTTGACTGGATCGTAATGAAGTGTCTGGAGAAGGATCGCACCCGCCGGTATGAGACGGCCGATGCGCTCGCGCTGGAGATCGAGAGGTATCTGAAAAACGAACCGGTGCTGGCGGGCCCGCCCAGCCGGGTGTACCGCGTGGGTAAGTTCGTGCGGCGCAATCGCGCGGTGGTGGCCACGGCGGCAGTACTCGCCACCGCCCTGCTGGCGGGCATGGCGGGGACGACCTTCGGGTTGCTGCGGGCCGAAGAGGGCCGGGCGGAGGCCGAGGCGGCCGTGAACCTCCTTCAGAACATGTTCGCCCCCAGGGACCCGTACGGAGCGAGGCTGGAGAACCCCACGCTCGGAGCCCTCATCGACAACTTTGTGGTCACTCTCCCCGAGTCGGTGAAGGGCCAACCCCAACTCGAAGGGAACGTGCGGACGGCGGTCGGGCTGGCGTACCGCGCTGCGGGTGAAATCGAAAAGGCGAGATCCCAGCTGACCCGCGCCGTGGAGGTCAGCCGGGAGGTCTTCGGACCCGAGCATCCGAAAGTCGCGGTCCGACTCCACAACCTCGCCAGCACTCTCGGCGGGTCCGGAGATTATGTCGAGGCCGAGCGGCTGTTCCGCGAGGTCTTGGCCATCCGCCGCACGGTGCTCGGTAGTGAGCATCTCGACGTCGCGGCTGCGCTGTGGGATATGGCGTACATGCTCGTGAACAAAGGCGATGTCGCGGCGGCCGAGCCGTTGTACCGCGAGGCTCTGGATATCTACCGCACCATTCGGGGCAACGAGCATCCCGACGTCGCGAACAGCCTGAACAGCCTGGCGGGTTTACTGGTTGAGAAAGGCGATTGCGCCGCTGCCGAGCCGCTCTACCGCGAGGCGCTGGCCATCCGCCTCAAGCTGCCGGGTGATGATCCTTCGGTGGTAGCGCAGGGCCCGAGCGGCCCGGAAGTGTTTCTCGGTGGGGAAGGCGACCACGCGGCCCAGGCCTGCGCGACGGTTTGGTACCGGTTTGAGGAGGGAACCGCCAATGCCGCGGCGACGGGCCCGGGCGCCCTGACGGACTTCGCGGGCGATTCACCACATGGAACCCCGCTCAGAGATCCGGTGTATCGCGCCGATGCTCCCGCTGCGATCGTTCAAGCCCTGGGCGCGCCCAACCGGCTGTCACTGGAGCTGAATTGCGGACAGAGCGCGGTCTTCGGTCTCCCGTTTATCTTTCACAGAGAATACGGGGATGCAACGCTGGAGTTCTTCCTCAAGGTTCCAAACCAGGATCACAGGTCGATATTCTGGACACGCGCGGGCAACACGGACGCCAACCGGTTCAACATCGCCATCAACGCCAACGGCGGCTTCGGGTTTGACTACCGCAGCCCGAGCGGCGCCATCCATGTGTCCGACGCAGCGCTGTCTCTGTTCTTCATACCGCTCGACTCGTGGCACCACATCGCCATCGTGCGGAGCGGAGTGACGTACCAGTTCTATCTGGACGGCGTCTTCCAAACGTCCCGAACCGACTCATCTCCCGACCTGCCCACGTCGGATAAATGGTCGATTTCCGGTCGCAGCGGTTATCGCCTGTTCGGGCTAATCGATGAGATCCGCTTCTCCGACTGCGCACTTTTGCCGAGCCGCTTTCTCATTGCGCAAGTGGACCAGGCGGACGGTCCGGAGCCAAGCCCATGAAAACACAACACCGCACAGGAACTTCGCAGCGGCGCCTCAGTCCTGTCTCGGGCAGCGGGTGGCCCCGAGGAACAGCCCGGTGATAAAAAGGGAACATAACCGACTTCGAACTTTGGCGAAACCTTGCGCGCGGCCGAGGTTAGAAAGGACGGGCCGGCGAGCAGCCGGCTGAATTGAACAGACTTTGCGGAACGGTAAGGCATCGAAACACAATCAAGCGACCCGGCGCGCCGGATCGGCCCCCTGAGCCCACCGCGACACCCAATCCGGCGCCCTAGCACGAATTGACCTTACATCGCCTTCCCCAAGTGGGCGATGACACACACAAGCCCCCAGGTCATATCCGAACGTTTTGTTGCACGGGCCGCGTATGCCCGCGCGGGTTCTTTTTGTCTCACTATTGAAAGGATAAGTGACTTATGAAAGGGAACAACATGCGGATCAATCCAAAGATTCCCGTTCTGAGCGCACTGCTCGGGATTGGAGTGGGGTGGGTCCAGTGCGCACAGGCACAGTGCGATCCGCTCCCCACCGGCTTGGTCGGCTGGTGGCCCGGCGACGGAAACGCTAGCGACGTGGTTAGCGGGAATCATGGTACGATCGTGGGTACGGTCGCGTTTGTGCCAGGTCGCTGCGGCCAAGCTTTCAATTTCGGCGGCCGCAATAACTATGTTCTCGTGCCAGAGGCCCCGATCTTCGATGTAGGAGCAACTGGTGAGTCATTCACCATGGCTGCGTGGGTTTATGTGACCAGGACGGGCGACCAGCACTTCTTCGGAAAGCGCGGAGGCCCGGTTCACCCGGATGATGGTCTCCAGTTGTGCATTTGTCCAGGTCTTCCAGAATATTCGAGCATTCCCCTGAACACCTGGACATTCGTGGCCCTCATTCACGATGCCTGCTCCGGTAGGAGGCAGATATGGATCGATAGCACCCTCGTCCACGACAGCCCAGCGGGCAATGTCCAGAACGACGGTGATTTGTACATCGGCACTTCCTACATTTGGGAGCCGTTTGACGGGCTGCTCGACGACATGATGATCTGGAATCGGGCATTAGGCGCCGACGAGATCATGGCTGTCGTGACGAACGGATGCGATCAGATCTGCTTGCTTGCCCCAGCAGGTGACTCCGACGGCGACGGCGTGACGGACGTCTGCGACAACTGCCCCAACTCAGCGAACCCGAATCAGGAAGACGCGGACCGGGATGGACTAGGGGACGCATGCGATTCGAGCCCCTTTCCCGTCTGTGCCACGCCTGCCGACGGACTCATCGCATGGTGGCCCGCCGACGGCAACGCCTTCGACGTCATGGCAGTGGCTGACGGCACGCCCGTCAGCGGTGCCTCCTTCGCCGCGGGGATGGCGAACAGCGCCTTCACCTTCGACGGGGTGGACGATTACATCAGCATCCCGCATGGCCCGGACCTCGAGCCCTCCACGATCACCGTCGAATGCTGGATCCGGGTGGGGGCGTCTCTCTGGGGCGACTTGCAATTGGTGGCGGATAAGTCGCACGGCTATATTGATTTCACCGGCTGGGTTCTCCAGATTGGCCCGGATGGCAGGATCGGCTTCGCTTACGGCACCGGCGGCGATTTTCCAGGCGCCGGCAGCACGACTGTCGTGACCGACAACGAGTATCACCACGTGGCGGGCACGCTGGATGGGAGCGAGATTCGCATCTATGTAGACGGTGTTCTTGAGGCGAGCAGCCCTTATGCCGGTACTCGCGCCGAGAACGGCCGACCCGTACACATTGGCGCGTCGTACCAGGGCGATCTTTCGTACTCAAGCTGGAGTTTCGGGCGACACCTCAACGGTCAGGTCGATGAGCTTGCACTGTACGGCCGCGCACTGTCCCCGGCCGAGATTCAGTTGATCTACAACTCCGGTAGCGCAGGAAAGTGCCGCACACCGCTGCCCGACAGTGACGGCGACGGCGTGCCGGACGCGAATGACAACTGCCCGACCGTTTCGAACCCTGAGCAGGTCGACGGCGACGGGGACGGGTCGGGCGACGCGTGTGACTGTGACGGTGGGTGGCGCACCAACGCCGCCAACGGACACAGCTACCGCCTGAGTTCGTTCCGGTGCTGGGGAACCAGCGATTCAACATCGGGTCGTACGCAGCCCGATTGGTGGGACGCCGAAGCGGAAGCGCAAGCCTTGGGCGGTCATCTGGTGACCATCGATGATGCCGCTGAAAACACCTGGCTGGTGAGCACGTTCGGTCCGGAGAGCTTCTGGACCGGCCTTACGGATTGGAACTCGGAAGGGACATTCTACTGGGTCAGCGGCGCCGCCGTGACGTATGCGAACTGGGACGGCGGCCAGCCAGATAACGCCCACGCCGGCGGGGAAGACTGCGTTCACTCGAATCACGGAAACAACGGGAACGGCCGCTGGAATGATCTCGGCGAGCAAGCGAACTCACCTTATCACCCGATCCCCTACTACGCGATCATCGAGCTTGACTCGCCGCGCGACACCGATGGCGATGGATTGGGAGAAGCCTGCGATAACTGCCCTGAGTCGTTCAATCCGGGGCAAGAGGACACAGATGGTGACGGCGTAGGTGATGCGTGTGACGGGCCGATCAACCGCCTGCCACTGGCGACGGATGATTTCTATGGCATGAACCAGTCCGGATCTCTCGTGGTGCCAGTTCCCGGCGTTCTGGTCAATGACAGCGACCCGGACCAGAACCCGCTCACGGTCGAAAATGTGACGGGGCCCGCGCACGACCCTTCGTTCCAGCTCAACCCCGACGGCTCATTCATCTACACCCCCCCGCCCTACTTCGATGGCGAAGATAGCTTCACCTACCGAGCATTCGACGGCGCCGGCTACTCGGAAGTCGTCACCGTAAACATCACGGTGACCCGGCCCGGCTCGCAGGGATTCATCACCGGCGGCGGCAAGTTCTTCCAGGACGGCAGCAAGTGCACGTTCGGCTTCGTTGCCAAGGTGCAGGGCGACGGCATTCAGGGACAGCTCGAGTTCAAGGACCACGACGCACAAATCGACGTGAAGTCCGTGGCCATGCATTGGGTGTATTCGCCGAACCAGGGCGTCGGCTACTTTATTGGCTCCTGCAGGCTCAACGGTGAGACGGGCTACACCTTCTTCGTCGAGGTGCACGATCTCGGCCAGCCCGGTAGCAATGACACTATCTCGATCAGGGTCGTCAATTCCTTCGACACACCCGTGTACATCGGCGGCGGGACGCTTGCCGGAGGAAACATCGTCATTCACGGCAACTAAGCCACGCGGCCGGCGCAGCCGGATGTGCGACTCAAAGACCTTGTCGACATTCTCTGAGTCCCGTTGACCCGGTGCTTCCGCTCACCTCGGCTCGTTGGAAATGTTGTCAGAACAAAGTCTCAAGTACGACTTGCACCCACTCTCTACACCCCCTGGCTACGCAAGTCGGTTGAGGATCGGGATTGCGCTGGCCGTGCCGCAGGGACGGATCGGAACTCCGACCGGCGGCACGGCCAGCCCCCCGACCCTTGGGTCATAGGCATGGGCGCGACCGTATCCGCGTACGCGCCGCGCAAGTGCGCGACTCGTGGTGTACACGGTTGTGTGCGAACGCGGATTACCGCCGCATTGACGGCTACGCCTTGAGAGCGGAACGTAGCTGCCCCTGCTTGCTTATCCCGCTTCGTATTCGCCGTTGTACCGCACGTCCAGGCAGTTGTTGAACAGGTTGAGCATGTTGAGCAGCCCGATCATGGCGGTGACCTCCACGATCTCCGCGTCGCTGAAGACCGCGTGCAGCTCGGACCAAACCTGCTCGGGGATGTTGTTGGAATCCGCCATCGCCACCCGCGTGTACGAGAGCGCCGCCTGCTGCCGTGGAGGCAACTGGTCCGCCCGGTCGAGCAGGGAAAGCGGCTGGTCGCTCATCCCCAGCTGGCGGGCCATGGAGATGTGCGACTGCGTACAGAACTGACAGGTGTTGCGACGCGACGCCTCGAGGATGATGATCTCCTTGACCTCACGCTCGACCTGGCCGCCGGAGTACACCGCGTCGCTGATCCCGGCGAACGCGGTAAGCAGTGCCGGCCGCAGTGCCATCGCCTGGAGCATCTCAACGGGTCGCCGCCCGCGCGCCACCAGCGCGGCCGACTCCGCGAACCCGGGCCTGTCCTTGACCCCCTCAAACGCCTCACGGATCACCTCGTCTGCGACTCTCACACGCATGTCCGAACCTCCTCGCCGCCCCGAGCCGGGCTCGCGCCCCCCATCCCATGCTAATCGCTTGCTGATATTGTCCATCCCCGGTACATTGGGGCCCGCCCCAATCGCCAGTTGGCGCACTGGGTCCCCCGGAGCCCTCCGATGCGTTGGTTCATCGTGCCGTGTGCTGCCGTGTGCGCCGTGTCCGGCTCGGCCCTGGCCGAGATCGTTCGCCCCGAAGACCCGGTCCTGAGCGTTCTGCCCGGCTCCCAGATCCGGTCGGTATGGCTGATTGCCGGCGCCACCACCCCCTTGTTCGGGTACTCCCTCGACATGAACCTCGCGTTGGGCGAGGGTGCGGAGGGGTCCGTTGGGGTCAATGCCGGCGCGAGCACGTTCTTTCCGCCCCGCAACATCTATATGGCCGCCGGACACGCGCTTGACCCATTGTTCACGGTGATGCAGGGCGATGGAGCCGGCGGGGTGTTCCTGAACACCAACGCCGCGGACTTCGCGTCCGTGCTCCCCATCACCGGCGTGAACGACGCCTTCGCGGAGCTTGCGATCGACATCTCGGCCGACGCGGCGGGGGAGTTCATCTTCTCGCTCGGCCCGGGCAGTGCGCTCAGCGACGCCGGCGGGTTTGGCGTGCCGTTCACCGGCGAGACCCTCACGATCCGCGTGATCCCGGGGCCGGGTACGGGCGTTGCCCTCTGCGGCGTGTTTGGGCTGGCCTTCCGACGAAGGCGCTGACCCGACGCCGAGGGCTGGCGGATTTTTACTCGGGGCCGTGACGCCCCGGTTCTCGACATCTCGATCATCTCATCGACTCGTTCCTGCACGGATCTCTGTTGGAGAACATGCCCATGGTTTCACTGTGGACCCGCGTTGCAATGGCCGCCCTTGGTGCGATCGCTGCGGGGTCGGCGGTCGCCGCTCAACCAGCGGATACTGCCGCGCCGAGGGTCGTGGGAGTGTCCCCGCTGCCCGACGGCCGCGTCGTCGACAACGTCGGCGTCGGCACGTGGAGCGTCCGCTTCGATGAGGACGTCGCCGTCCCCGCCGGCTCGGTCCGCGCCTGGGGACTGACCCGCGGCGACCTGGCGCTGCTCCCGCTCGAGTACGACGCCGCCACGCGCACGCTCCTGGTCCGCCTGGTCGACCGTGTGGTGGATGACGTCGTCACGCTCGTGATCGACTACACGGTGACCGACGCCGCGGGCAACGAGCTCGACGGCGAGGTCGCGACCCCCACGGCCCTCGCGTTCCCCTCGGGCGACGGCGTCCGCGGCGGCCGCTTCGTCGCCCGCTACGGGGCCCTCCAGGGCGACGCCGACCGCGACAACGTGGTCGACGGCGACGACGCGATCGTCGTCCGCGACTCGCTGGGCAAGACCATCGGCGACGCGGGCTTCGACCCCCGCGCCGACCTCAACGCCGACGGCGTCGTCAACGTCCTGGACGTCGCGATCTGGGCGGGGGGCCTGGGCCTCATGCTCACCACCGACGACGGAACATCGCCGGGCCTCCTGTCGTTCGCGCCGGATCCCGCGCTGCCGCTGTTCGCCGACGCTGCGCAGGTGGTCCTGAGCTTCGACGAGGCCGTGGACCCGGCCCGCGTCTCGACGCGCGACCTGTTCGTGGTCGGCTCGGCCGGCCTGCGGACCTCCGACGCCGTCGCGATCGACGCCGCGGCCCGCACGGCGAAGTTCACCTTCGACCCGCCGTTGACGCGCTGCGACCGCTACCGCGTGGGCGTCTCGAACGCCTTCGCCGACGCCTCGGGCGCCCTCGTCTCCCGCCCGGTGCTCAACCCCACGCTCGACGGCCTGCTCCCGCCGAGCCAGCCCATCCTCGACCCGCTCCCCGAGATCACCAGCCAGCAGATCGTGACCGTCAGCGGCTCGACCCAGGGCGCCGCCCAGGTCCGCGTCGTCGGGCCCGAGGACGTCTACCTCGTCCCCGTCGTCGACGGACGCTTCACCGCCGACGTCGAGCTCCCCACCGACTTCGTCCACACGCTCTACGTCAGCGCGGTCTCCCCCTGCGGCCCGACCAGCGCCCCCAGCACGGCCCGCGTCACCCGCGACACCTCAGGCCCGGTCATCAACGTCGACTTCCCGCTCCCGGGCCAGCAGATCACCACGCCCACGGTCAACGTGCTCGGGCGACTCACCGACGAGTTCAGCGGCTCCAAGGGCCTCACCGCCACCGTCAACGGCATCACCGCCGCGGTCGACCCCGCCGGCGGCGGCAACGCCGTGTTCGCCGCGTCGAAGGTCAACCTCCAGGTCGGCCTCAACGACATCGTCGTGGTCGCCACCGACACGCTGGGCAACAGCCGCACCAAGACCGTGAGCGTCGAGCGCGTGATCGTCCCCGAGGGCACGCCCACGATCGAGCTCCATGGCGGCGACGATCAGGCCGGCCCCGTCCTCGTCGAGCTCTCGCGCCCGGTCGAGGTGCTCCTCAAGCGCCCCGACGGCCTGCCGCTCGTCAACAAGGTCGTCACGTTCACCATCGACCGCAACGACGGGCGACTCGGAGCGACCGCGGGCTCGACGGAAGGGGGGGGCGGGGGCGTGATACTCCAGGTCTTCACCGACTCCTCGGGCATCGCCCGCGCCTTCTGGCGCCTCGGCTCCACCGCCGGGGCCGCGGCCAACCGCCTCAAGGTCGTCAGCCAGGACCTTGTCGGGACCGTGTACGTCACCGCCACGGGCCAGGGGGCGGCCGCGAGCCGCATCCTCGTCGGGGACATGAACAACCAGAAGGCCGAGGCCGGCGCCCCGCTCCCCCAGCCGCTCTTCGCGTACGTCACCGACGGCGACGCGGGGAACCCGGTCGCCCACGTCCCGGTCGTCTTCACGGTCGCGGCGGGCAACGGCTCGTTCGCGGGCGAGCCGACCATCACCGTCCCCACCGGCCTCGACGGCCGCGCGATGGCGAACTTCACGCTCGGCGCCACGCCGGGGGTCAACCTCGTCGAGGCGACCTTCGAGGGCAATCCGGGCCTGCCCGCGGTCTTCTCGGCCGTGGGGGTCGCCCGCGTCGAGGGAGGCCAGACCACGCTCTCGGGCCTCGTGCTCGACAACGCCAACCGCCCCATCGGCGGGGCGCTGTGCACGCTCACCGTCACGCTCGACTTCCCCAGCGGCCCCGACACGGTGATCCTCGGCCCGGTCACGTCAGGCGTCGACGGCCGGTTCATCTTCGACTCGTCGGTGATCCCCGAGGGTGCGCTCAACACCACCCTCCCCGGCGGCCCGGCCAAGGTTCTGGTCTCGGGCGTCTACGCGACCACGCTCAACGGCGAGCCCATCACGCAGGAATGGACCTTCCCCTACGTCGGCTACGAGATCGTCCTCGTCCAAGGCGCAGCTAACACGCTTCAGGACCCCGTCTGGCTCCCCGAGCTCGACCCCGCTAACGAGGTCGTCTACGACGGCACGCAGGACGTCGTCCTGCGCGTCGCCGGCATCGACGGCCTCGAGTTCCGCGTCAAGGCCGGCTCGCTCACGCGCGAGGACGGCACGCGCCCCACCCCCAAGAACCCCGAAGTCCTTCGGCTCAACCAGGTCCACTTCGACGAAGTCCCGATGCCGCTGCCCAACGGCAACGCCTTCCCGTTCGCCTGGACGCTGCAGCCCAAGAACGCGCGGTTCGACCCGCCGATCGAGGTCGTGCTGCCGAACCTCACCGGGCTCGCGCCCGGCTCAATCGCCCAGATCCTGCAGTGGAACAACGACGTGACCGAGTTCCAGGCGATGGGGACGGGGAAGGTGAG
>Ga0163153_10007320_pt1 | contig 11931 bp, 12 predicted proteins | sample OliLakLV19MP6IB1_FD_148629 | JGI IMG/M metagenome (GOLD analysis project Ga0163153, IMG submission 148629) | Freshwater microbial mat bacterial communities from Lake Vanda, McMurdo Dry Valleys, Antarctica - Oligotrophic Lake LV.19.MP6.IB-1 | ecosystem: Environmental > Aquatic > Freshwater >... | reverse complement strand
AGTAACAGCGGGGGGACCGAGCCTAACAATCCCTTGGCCAAAGGCGTGCTCATGCCGAAGAGCACGGCCGATGCGATCCCGCAAACAATGCCTCGATTCAAGCGATCTCCGCTGTCGACGCGTGACGACTCACAAGGCCGAGACAAGCAGCGCGCCGGGTCCCAGGACGCACCGCTTGCTTGCAACGCCAGTTACTGGCCAGTGAAATTCGCAGCAATGAAGTTTCCGGGCGGCGTGAAGAACAGGTATAGCGTCTGCTTCGCGGCGTCCTTCGCCGTCGGGTCCTTGAAGGACACCTTCCACTCCTTGCCTTTCTTTCCATCCACGAGCTCTATTTTTTCATGCTTGACGGTCTGCCATGCCTTGTCAATTTTCCCACTGGATACCAGCGCGTCTCGGCGTCCATTGGCACAGGCGATAACGATTGCCTCGGTGGTCAGCTTGCTGCCATGGAAATGACAGCTTCCGCCTTCCGCCGCGTTTGCTGGAGTGACGGCCGCAAGCGACACGACTAGTGTGGCGGCGTAAAAGTAGTTCTTCATCGCAGGTCCTTCTTAACGTGGGTCAAAGTTTATTTCGGACGGGGTCAGCACTTTTGTTGATTTCCATATCCTCATGCGCGTGTTGGTGCTCCTCGGCGGGGAAACGGAATGCATTCGCATCGACATCATGCTGATAGCCGTGTAGTTGCATCAGTAGCAGGAGCACTCCGGCGTAGACCAAGGCCAGATTCGCGGTGAAGCTGAATCGCTTGAACGACGGGCGCTGACGCCACCAGGCAAGCACCGCGACCATCGCGCTGAGCGCCGCAATCTGCCCGAATTCCACGCCGACGTTGAAGCTCAGGATACGCAACAGCATGCTGGTGCGGTCATCGCCAAGCGGTAGTTGCTGCAGGCGCGTCGACAGACCGAACCCGTGCAGCAGGCCGAAGCCAAATACCGCCCACAGAAGATCAGGCGACTTGACGTCGAAGTATTTCTGGAAGCCGCCGTTATTGTCGAAGCCCTTGTAGATGACGCTGAGTGCGATGACCGCGTCCACCAGATAAAAATCCCAGGTGATCTGATAGAACGTCGCGAAAATAAGCGTGATGGTGTGGCCCAGCGTAAAGGCCGTAACGAATTTCGCAATGTCCTTGAAGCTCGTCAAGAAGAATACGACACCAAACAAGAACAGCAGGTGGTCGTACCCGGTAAGCATGTGAGATGCCCCGAGCCACATGTATTCGGCGTAGCCCCCGTCGAGCATGCGCTGGCGGTCCGCCTCGGAAATTCCGTGGGCCAGGGCAATGACCGGCGCGGATGCCAGTACCGCCAGCAGGACCCGTCGGTAGTTTGAAATCTGCATCGCAATGTCTTCCGTCAATGGTGAAGCAAACGTTTTCCGCGCGCACGAGCGCAGGCCGATGCGGTCCACGTTGAAAGTGACCCGTAATCGACGCACAGGTTGTGCGGATAGGAGCGGCCCCTCGCGGGGCGGTCCATCGTTGCAACGAAGGGAAGGTCAGGCGATGTGACGAGGCGGGCGCAGGGGGCCGTCGAAAAATGGATAAGGCGGCGCCAACTCTAGCGCCGCCAGAGCCACCGGCGGGCGTTGCGCCGGCAAGGTGGCAGGTACATCTGTGACCAGGAACACAACCCCGACCCCGTGATCGGCGTGGCCATGCTCAGTTGACTCGCCTGAGTAGTCAAAGTGTGTCGTACGGTCGGCATGGTGGTGATGACTTGTCTCTGCCGAGTGCACCGCGCCATGCTCAGCCTTTTCCACCGCAACAACGGCCATGCACCCCGCCATCGCGATGCCTTGCCATGCCAGCAGCAGGACCAATGTGCAAAGCGAGAGATTGCGGCGCATCGGTCAATTGTACCAAGCATCAATTGCGAAGACCATTTGCGGCTTCAACATTTGCGGCTTCAACAACAGAATCGAGTTGCTGAAGCCCTCAAGCGCTAACGTGAACTGCCGGCCGACGGCTACGTCAGCAACGTATCTGGCACTGATTGGGCGCAAATATTCATTGCGGATAGCGAATTCGCCCGATCCGGTGGGTGATGCGTTGGCCCTCAAGTACAAAGGTGACGTCTGCGGTCTCCCGATCCGAGAACACGAACGCGATAGTGCCGACCAGGATGGCCTGAGGGGCACCGGCGCTCAGCTCTGCCGGCGTCGCGAAGGCAGGCCCGGTGTTGCGGAACAGCTTGGCCGTGTAGATGCCGGGGCCGACCCAGTCACCAGCCTCGTGGAAGTACAGCCATGTTGCATTGCTTTTCGCATCGAAGGTGAGCCACCCCCCGGACAGTGTTGAGCGTCCGGCGTAATGCGTCAGGTAAAGCGCCCACCACGGCTGCGTTGCGCTTGCCCACTGGCCGCTTACATCGAAATCCGGGGCATTGCGCGGCGGCCCAAGGACGGTCTCGAAGTACGCGGCGATGTCGATCAGGTTGGCGTTGGACAACGCATCGCCGAGATATTTCATGGGCGACACGCGATTGATGGCTGCGCGAATCTCGTCAGCGGTGCGGACGAGGGGATTGATCGAGCCGCTTCCCGGCGGGTCCGAGTGGCAGCGGGCGCAGTTGTTGGCGTACAGCGCGCGGCCCTGCACGGCGTCCTGCGCGGAGGCAATGGAGGGCGTGACAAGGAACAAACAGCAGAGAAGCCCGCCGGGGCCGGCTTTCCAAAGACGAATCGTGGCCTGCCGCATGGCGATCAAGCAAATGCTCCACCAACACTTGGGGGATTTCATTTTCTGGGCGAAGGATGAAGTTGGATACAGGCGCACGCTCAATAGCTTACTGAAGCCGCCTCTCAGTTTCGTGACGTTCTGATGAAAGTGGCATGCGCCGGGATCTGCAGTCGATATGCAAGAAAACGTGCACATTCCCGCAACAACGGACGGCCAGTATCGGACCTTCACTACCTCGAAAGGTTTCCGATGATGGTCCGCAAATCCATTGGCGCACTCGTGATGCTCTCGCTCGCCACCGTCGCTATCGACCCGTCAATGGCAATGACGTTCCCGACCAAGGATGGCACCAAGCCCGTCGTGATCGGTCATCGCGGGGCGCCGGGCTACCTGCCGGACCACACGTTGGAAGGCTATCGCGCGGCGATCGCCATGGGCGCGGACTTCATTGAGCCCGACGTCGTGTCAACCAAGGACGGCTTTCTGATCGCCCGTCACGAACCTGTCCTGACCGATACCACCAACGTCAAGACACTCGCCAAATTTGCCAACCGCAAACGCAAGACGACGATCGACAGCATCGAATACGACGGCTGGTTTGCTACCGACTTCACGCTGGCCGAGATTAAGGAGCTGCGCGCCGTGCAGCCGCTGGCCCGGCGCAGCGGCAAGTTCGACGGCGCCTTTGAGATACCGACGTTGCAAGACGTCATTGATCTTGCCAAGAAGGAGTCCGCGCGACTTGGCCGGACCATCAGCATCTACCCGGAGACGAAGCACCCGACCTGGCATCGCGAAGGCGGCTTCCCGCTGGAAGAGACGTTGGTGGCAACGCTCAACGCCGCCGGCTACACGAGCAAATCCTCGCCGGTGATCATTCAATCGTTCGAGATCGAGAATCTCAAAAGACTTCGTAACATGACGAGCGTGCGATTGGTGCAGTTGCTGTCTGCCTACGACAACGACATCAACACCGGCACGCCGATCTATCTGCCCAAGGACCCGGACTCTGCACCCTGGGACTGGATCGCCAGCGGCGACTCGCGCAACTACAGCGACATGCTCACGCCGGCCGGATTGGCGCAGATTGCCACGTACGCGGATGGCATCGGTCCCTGGAAGCGCCAGATTCTCGGCGTCAAAGGTCTCGACACCAACGGCGACGGCAAGGCCGACGACGTGAATGGCGATGGCAAGGTAGACGAGTCCGACGGCGTCACCAACGTATTCTCCACCGTGATCGCCGATGCGCACAAAGTGGGCCTGGTGGTGCATCCTTATACGTTCCGGGATGACGTTCCCATGGCGCGTGACTATACGAAGAGCGCGGCCATGGAATTTCGCCATCTCTTCGCGCTCGGTGTGGACGGCGTGTTCACGGATTTCCCAGATACGGCGGTGAATGCTCGCGAGACGATGGCCAAGGGCATCGGGCCCGTCGCGGAGTTCAGCATTGCCGGATCGACCAAGTACTTTCGTACGACGAGCGCCGCCGAACTCGCGGTCGTGGGCGCGAACCGCGTCGGGCCCTGGGAGTTGACCGGCGACACCTTCAATGCCTGGGCTACGCAAGCGGACAATCCCGCTGCGGTGCCGGTGTGCCGGGTCTTCAACACCAACGGCGGCCGGCATTTCTACTCGGCAACGCCTGCGGAATGCGTAGCGTTCAAGGGGCAGGCGGGTGCCGTCGACGAAGGCGTGGCCTTCTACGCAGTGGCGTCCAGCGCGGGCGTATGCCCGCAGAACACGAAGCCCGTGGACCGTCTGCGGATCACCAACGCCGGATTGGCGCATGAGCGTCTGGTTGCATCATCGACCGAGGCCGCGGCCCTGGTGACCAAGGGCTGGACGAAGGTCGGCGTTGCCTTCTGCGCTGCAGGTGCCTAGTCGGCGCCGGTGCAGGAGGATCATCGCGCTGGCAGCATGTTCTCCCGAGACGTGCAGCCAGACCGACCCGCACCGCCGCCGCTGTTCTGTGTCTTCTGTTTGTAATGTGTGACGACCAGAATCCATGAAGCGCTCGTGATGCGGGAACCACGCAAACGTGATGGTTTCCGCATCGTGACGCCCCTTCATTCCTGTTCCGAGAACGCCACGCCATGAACGCCGACGAGCAGATCATCAACGAACATGCGGACCTACTTCAGCGCGTGCGCCGCGATTTGATCGACAGCTTCGATGAGGAACTGGAGATCGAACTCGATGACCACGCGTTGACGAACGATGCGGACGTCGACAGGAAAGCGTTGCATCCCGGTATCGAGCGCAGAACCTACTTCCGCGATCTCTTCAGGCTGCAGGGTGAGCTCGTGAAGCTGCAGGACTGGGTGGTCGAGGCCAAGGAGAAGGTTGTCATCATCTTCGAGGGTCGCGATTCGGCGGGCAAAGGTGGTGCCATCAAGCGCATCACGCAACGGTTGAACCCGCGCATCTGTCGCGTGGTGGCACTGCCGGCACCGAACGATCGCGAGCGCACACAATGGTACTTTCAACGTTACGTGTCGCACCTGCCCGCCGCCGGCGAGATTGTTCTCTTTGACCGCAGTTGGTACAACCGCGCCGGCGTGGAACGGGTGATGGGCTTTTGCACCGACGAGGAGTACGAGGATTTCTTCCGTTCCGTTCCCGAGTTCGAACGAATGCTGTGCCGATCCGGAACCCGGCTGCTCAAGTACTGGTTCTCGATCTCCGACGAAGAACAGCACCTGCGCTTCCTCGGGCGCATGAATGACCCGTTGAAGCAGTGGAAATTGAGCCCGATGGACCTTGAGTCAAGGCGGCGCTGGGAGGAGTACACGTGGGCCAAGGAAGTCATGCTCGAGCGAACGCATATCGCCGAGGCGCCATGGTGGGTGGTGCATGCGGATGACAAGAAGAAGGCGCGGCTGAACTGCATCGCCCATCTGCTTTCGCAGTTTCCCTACTTCGAGGTTGAGCGCGGTCCGATCACGCTGCCTGATCGGGTGCACCACCAGCACTATGCGCGTCGGTCGTTGCCCGCTGAAATGCTGGTCCCGGACCGGTACTAGGAAAGAGGTCGGCCCGCCCGGGCACCGCTTGATCGCAATGCCGGCGACGATCACGGGCCCACGCCCGCAAGGATCAAGCGTCCGTGGATTCTCAGCGGTCCTCGACCTGATCAAGGAAGGCGCCATAGCCTTCGGCCACCATGTCCTCGCGGTGGACGAAGCGCAGCGACGCCGAGTTGATGCAGTAGCGCAGGCCACCTTTGTCCTCGGGGCCATCCTCGAAGACGTGGCCCAGATGACTGTCGCCGGCGGCTGAGCGTACTTCGGTGCGGATCACGCCGTGGGACGCATCCTTCAGCTCGTTGACGACCGTGGGCACGATCGGGCGCGAGAAACTGGGCCAGCCGCACCCCGAGTCGAACTTGGCGGACGAGGCAAACAACGGTTCGCCCGACACGATGTCGACATAGATTCCGGGTTCGTGGTTGTCGAGAAGCTCACCGCTTCCCGGGGCCTCGGTGCCGCTTTGCTGGGTCACGCGATATTGCTCGGGCGAGAGGCGCGCGATGGCTTCGGGGGTCTTGCGGTAGGTGGACATGGGCGTTGCTCCGGGTGATCTCGTGGTGCATGGACGTTGAGTGCGCTGCCATTATGAACCGCCCTTACGCGGACTGCCGCATAGATCCGGTCGCGCTACGGCGCCATGCGGTCCCCGCCCAACTCACGCAGGATCTTCGATTGGTGTTGCAGGAGTAGAATCCTCTGGTGTCCAAGGCGTGCGCCCAATGAGTGAATTCCTGCAAGTCGTTTGCGCCAACTGCAACACGACCAATCGACTGCCGCCCACGCGGCTCGATGACGAACCGAAGTGCGGAAGCTGCAAAGAGCCGCTGCTTGCCGGGCATTCGTTTGCGTTGACCAGCGCCAACTTCGACCGTCAGGTCGCCGCCAGCGACTTGCCACTGATCGTCGACTTCTGGGCCCCGTGGTGCGGACCGTGCCTGTCGATGGCGCCGGCATTCGAAGAGGCCGCGGCGCGTCTCGCGCCCCAGGTGCGCCTGGCGAAGCTTGATACCGAGGCTGTCCCGGAGATCGGCAGCCGATTCAACATCCGCAGCATCCCGACGCTGGTCGCGTTCAAGGGCGGACGCGAGGTTGCTCGTCAATCGGGGGCGCTTGGCTTGAATCAGCTCCTCCAATGGATCAATGCCAAGGTACCGTCGACCTAGCCATACCCATTGCATTTCGGGCTGCGCTGCCTATTGTCGGGCCGCGCTCCATACCCGCGCGAGCCTGCCGTAGAACGCATGCGCACTATTCGATTCGCGTCTGCGACTGCTCCCGCAGGTACTGCGGCAGATAGTGGAACGATGCCAGCGCCTTGCCGGTGCTGCCCGAGGCCTTCCAGCCGCCGAAGGGCTGATATCCCGGCCACGCGCCCGTGGTCGCGCCCTGCGGTCGGTTGGCATACGTGACGCCTGCTTCGATGTTCTCGAAGAACCAGTTGACCTCGTCCTCGGCACCGTAGAACCCGGCGGTGAGCCCGAAGTGACTGGCGTTTGCCAGCGCCATCGCCTGCGCCGCATCGTCAACGGGCGCCAGCATCGCGATGGGCGCGAACATCTCGCGCGTCCACAACGGGTGGTCAAGCGGCGCCTGCGCGATCGTCGGTGCGCAGTACAGGCCATCGGCGAAGGCGCCTTCGGTCAGTACCGTCCCACCGAGCAGGACCCGGCCGCCATGCGCCCTCAAGACGTCGCAGCACGACGCGTATCGTTCATACGCAGCACGTGTTGCCACGGGGCCCATGTAGGTCGTCTCCTGTTGCGGCTCGCCGACCAACAATTTTCCTGTCGCTGTCCGCAGTGCTTCGATCAACCCGTCGGCCACGCGCCGGTCCACGTAGATCCGCGACAGCGCGGAGCATTTCTGCCCGGACATCCCGAAGGCCGAGCGCACGATACCCTGCGCGGCAACGTCGAGGTTCGCCGAAGCGGTCACGATGGCGGCATTCTTGCCACCCATCTCGGCGATGCACGGGCGCGGGTAGTCACGCGCAGCCTGCGTGCGCAGGATGTGCATGCCCACGGCGTGTGACCCCGTGAAGGTGATGCCGTCGATCCCGTCATGCGCCATCAACGCTTCGCCGACATGCGCGCCGTCACCGACCAGGTAGTTGAACACGCCCGGCGGCACACCTGCTTCATGCAGGCATTGCGCCAGCAGCAGCCCGGACCACGGCGTATCGAGCGAGCCTTTCAGCACGACGGTATTGCCAGCCAGCAACGCGGCGACCGCGGGACCGCCCGCCAACGCGAACGGAAAATTGAACGGCGCAATGATCGCCCACACGCCATAAGGCTTCAGTACGCTGCGATTGCGGCTCGTGAAGCCCGGTAACGGATCATCGGGCAGCGAGTGATCGTAACCGTGGTTCTCGACCATCTGCCGCGCGTAGATATCGATGAAGGCGCTGACCTCGGCCACTTCGCCCAAGGCTTCCATCCGGTTCTTGCCGACTTCGAGCGACACGGCGGCGGCAAGGTCGTAGAGCCGGGCATTGACGATCTCGCCGACCTTGGCCAGCAGCTCGACGCGGCGTTGCCATGGCGTGGCCCGCCAGGCCGGGAATGCGCGGCGCGCTGCCGCCACGGCTGTGCCCACGTCGGCAACACTCGCCAGCGAAAAGTGGCCCAGCATCCGCTGCAGATGGGCGGGACCGCGCTTGGCCGTCGTCGCATTCCGCATGACCAAGGCGCCGTCGAGATAGAGGCCGTGCATCCGGCCCAACCCGGCGACGGCGCGGTCCACCGCGGCGGCGAAATTCTCATGCAGCGCCTGCGGCGGCGCGAACATGGTCGAGTACGTCAGCTTGAATGGGCTCACAAGCGCGTGTGATGGGGTCAGGAATTCCCGATTGTGGGCGAGCCAGCGTGCGCTGCCAAGCGCCACAGCGTTTAGACTTCGGCCTTCGTTCCACGGACGGCTTCACGGAGGGACACCCATGTACAGCGAAGAGGAACTGGCGTCGGCCGTTGAGGCCGGCGTGTTGACCGAAGCCACGGCGGCAGCATTCCGCGACCACGTCGCGAGGAACCGCGTCGGGTCGGCGGCAGATGACGAACGCTTCCGCCTCGTCACCGGCTTCAACGACATCTTCGTCGTGATCGCGTGCGGGCTGCTACTGGTGTCCGTGGCGGCGATCGGCGCATCGGTTGCCGCGTGGCTCGGTGCCGTGGCCGTGGCCTTCTGCGCGTGGGGACTCGCGGAGTTTTTCGTCCGCAAGCGGCACATGGCGTTGCCGGCCATCGTGCTGGCCGTGGCCTTCGTCGGCGCGATTGTTGCCGTAGGTGTCTTCCATGTCGATCACTCCAGCATGGGCTGGGTCGTGGGAAGCATCGCAGCCACGTTCGGCGCGTGGTTGCACTGGTGGCGTTTCCGGGTCCCGATCACGGTTGCGCTGGGTGTCGCGGCGGCATTGAGTGGTGCGGTGACGCTGTTGCTGACGACGGTACCGCGCGCGGAGGAATGGACACCGCTCATTGCCCTCGTCACCGGGTTCCTGGTGTTCGCGCTCGCGCTGCGTTGGGACGCCGCCGACCCGTTGCGACTGACGCGCCGGTCGGACGCCGCCTTCTGGCTCCACCTGCTGGCTGCGCCCATGCTGGTTCACGCCGTGTTCGGTGGCCTCGGCGTGTCGAAGGGTGACAGCACGACACTGGCCTCCGCGCTGCTGGTCGCGGGCCTGTATGCGGCTATCGCGCTGGTATCGCTGACGATCGACCGGCGCGCCTTGATGGTGGCGGCACTGAGCTACGTGCTCTATACCTTCAGTGCGTTGCTGCACCAGTTCGGCGTGGTGAGCCTCCGCTTTGCAATCACGGCACTACTCCTCGGCTCCGCATTGCTGCTGCTGTCGGCGTTCTGGCATCGCAGTCGCGCGGGGGTGCTGCAGTTCCTGCCGTCCGCGCTGCAAACGCGATTGCCGCCGCCTCGATGACGGCCTGCGGACTCGACTTCGGCACCTCGAACTCCGGCGTGGCGCTGCCGGAGGGCGAATCGGTGCGGCTGCTGCGGCTCGAGGACGGCGCCACCGATATTCCCAGCGCGGTCTTTTTTCCACTGATCCGCCGCCGTCCGTAAGCTACGGGCGCGAGGCAGTGCGCACCTATCTCGACGGGACGCCGGGCCGCCTGATGCGCGCGTTGAAGAGCCTGCTCGGCAGCACGCTGATCGACGAGAAGACTGCGATCGGCGACCGCGCGATGGCCTTCACCGACATCCTCACGCTGTACCTGCGGATGCTGCGCGATCGCGCCAGCGTTGAGGCCGGGGGCAAGCTCAACGAGGTCGTGCTGGGGCGGCCCGTGCGCTTCGTCGATGACGATGCGGGGCGTGACCGGCATGCGCAGGCCACGCTGTCCAGGTGCGCGCGGGCGGCCGGGTTCCGCCACATCGAGTTCCAGTTCGAGCCGATCGCGGCGGCCTTCGACTACGAGCGCACGCTCGACCGGGAGGAAACAGTGCTGGTCATCGACGTTGGCGGCGGCACGGCGGACTTCACCGTGGTGCGGCTGGGACCGGATCGCCGGCCGCGCACGGACCGGCAGCGCGACGTGCTGGCCAACGACGGCATCCACATCGCCGGTACGGACTTCGATTCACGACTCAACATGTCGTGGATCATGCCGACGCTGGGGTACAAGTCCATCGGCCGCCGCGGCCTCGTGATTCCCGACACGCTGTATTTCGAACTCTCGACGTGGCACCGGATCAACCTTCTGTATGGCGCGGCCACGCGCGAAACCTTGCGCGAGTTGCAGGCCTTCTTCATCGACCTGGTGCCGTTCCACCGTTTGCGTCACGTCGTGGAGGAGCGCCTCGGACACGAGCTGATCGGTCGCACGGAGGCCGCCAAGATCGAACTTTCCACCGTTGCCAGCACCACCATCGATCTCGCGCACATCGAGCCCGGGCTTGCCGCCACCGCGCGGCGCGACGCGCTGATCGCGCTGCTGGCCGACCTGCTGGCGCGACTGGTGAAGCTGGGCACGGCCACCGTGCAGGCAGCGGGACTGCAACCCGCGGCGATCTCGACGCTGTACTTCACGGGCGGCTCGAGCGGTATGACGGCCGTGCGCGAGGCCTTCCAAGGCGCATTCCCGGCGAGCCGCACCGTCGTGGGCGATCTGTTCGGCAGCGTGGTCAGCGGCCTCGGCATCGAGGCCGGCCGGCGCTTTCGCTGATCGCCGGTGCCTCGCGGCGCTGGTGGGGCTAAACTTCCCACCCTGCCGCTGTCCATCGTCCATCGCCTGGAAGGTCCGCCATGTTGCAACCCGCCGGAAGCTCGCTCTTCGACGAACTGCGCGTGCAATACGAGGCGGCGCGCACGTCGCCGCACTCGCATGAGGACGTCGAGGGTTACCAGCAGATCGACGCGCGCCTGCGCAAGGCCTACGCGTGGCTGGAAAAGGCGATGGCCTATCTGGACGAGCTGAAGCCGCCGATTCAGCATCGCTACGACCTCGGGCATGGCATGGTGCTGGAGAATCCGCGCTTCAATCGCGGGTACGTCGGCCAGCACACGCAGCGCATCGTCGGCTTTCCCGTCATCGACGAGATCAACATCTGGTACGAGATCGCCACCGCCAATCCGCAGACGATCGAAGTGTCGCCGGGCGGTGTCTTAATGGCGGAGAAAACACTCGACGACGCAGGGCTGCAGTATTCCACGCGCCGCGTGGTGGATCACAACGGTGTGGTGACGAAGTGCGTGCTGACGGTGCCGCCGGCCGTCCCTGCCGCCGTGATGTTCAAGACGGACTACCGCACCGGGCTCATCACCTGCGCAATGACCAATGTCGATCGCTTCGATCGCGTGACGCTGGAATTCCACAGCAACGCCATCGATGCGCCATTGCTCGATGAATTGCTGCACTTCATCCTGGGCCGTGACGGCAATTTTCTGCGCCGCGCGCCGTTGGCGGGCATCCACGGGCAGCTGCGGACGTAGCGTCAGGCCGCCTCGAGCATTTATTCGGCTTTCACTGCGTCGAACGGAAACTCGACGGTACCCGAATCGTTGCGGTGAACGACCCCCCATGGAGCGGGCCTTGTGCTTGACGCAGGATTGCGGGAGCTAGTTGCCGGTCCTCACCATCGTCGCGCCTTGCGGCAGGGGCTTCGCCGCAGTGGTGGTCTTCTTCGCCGGCGCCTGCTTCGGCGTTACCACGAGCGGCGGTTCTGCGACCTTGGCCGTGTTTGCCACGGGGG
>Ga0163153_10007317_pt1 | contig 11934 bp, 9 predicted proteins | sample OliLakLV19MP6IB1_FD_148629 | JGI IMG/M metagenome (GOLD analysis project Ga0163153, IMG submission 148629) | Freshwater microbial mat bacterial communities from Lake Vanda, McMurdo Dry Valleys, Antarctica - Oligotrophic Lake LV.19.MP6.IB-1 | ecosystem: Environmental > Aquatic > Freshwater > Lake... | reverse complement strand
TCACCCACCTTCACATCCACCACCAACGGCACTTTCAATTTGGTCACACCTTCCATTATCGCCTTCACTTCTTTGGCCACCTTGGCTACTTCCTTTTCTGGTACTTCGAAGACTAATTCGTCGTGTACCTGTAATAGCATTTTAGACTTGGGAGAGATTTCTGGCAAGCGGGTAGATAGCTCGATCATAGCCAGCTTGATAATATCGGCGGCTGAGCCTTGGAGTGGCATATTGACGGCCATACGCTCGGCTTGGGCTACTAGCTGTGGCATAGTGGAGTGGATCTCTGGGAGGTAGCGACGACGACCAAATAAGGTCTCGACATAGCCGACGTCTTTGACTTCTAACTTAATTTCTTCGATATATTTTTTGACGCCTTGATACAGCTCAAAATATTTGGCAATGAACTCTTTAGCTTCATCGCGCGTGATGCCCGTGCGTTGAGCTAATCCTAATGACCCAAGGCCGTAGATGACACCAAAGTTTACTTCTTTGGCTTTACGACGTTCGTCTTTGGTTACTTGCTCCAACGGAATTTTATTTATTTTGGCCGCAGTGGCAGAGTGAATGTCCTCGCCGGCTTTGAAACTTCTCATCATGACAGGATCTTCAGAAATATGCGCCACAAGGCGGAGCTCAATCTGGGAATAATCAGCTGAGACTAATTTGTATCCAGGCTTACTAATGAACGCCTCGCGGATTTCGCGGCCAGCTTCAGTACGGATCGGGATATTCTGCAGATTAGGACTAATTGATGACAGACGACCGGTGGCAGCGATGGTTTGGTTGAAGCTGGTATGGATACGTTTGTCTACTTTGGAGACCATTTTTGGCAAGGCAATAATATAGGTGGACTGGAGTTTGGTTAGTTCACGGTATTCGGAGATGAAAGGAATGATCGGATGACGACCTTCGAGTTTGTCTAATTCCGAAGCGGCAGTGGAGATGCCAGTTTTAGTTTTCTTCAAGCCTTTAGTATCAATTTTCAGATCTTCAAATAATATTCCTTTCAGTTGTAGGGGAGAAGAAATATTAAACTCACGGCCAGCCAGCTGATGAATCTTTTTGGTCACCGCCTCGATACGGATCTCGAAACGTTTTTCCATTTTCTGCAACAAAGCTACATCAACACTGATACCAGCCAGCTGCATATCGGCGAGGACGGGGATCAGTGGCACTTCGATAGTATCTTGGAGCTTCAATAAATTAGCTGCGGCTAATTCTTTCTTCAATACTTGATATAATCTGAAGGTAAAGTCGGCATCTTCGGCGGCGTACCAGGATAGCTGGTCCTCTGGAATGGCTTCGATGTTAAGATCTTTTTTAGTGCTTTTGGAAGTTTTTGAGCTAGAAGTTGGCAGTGGCAAGTTGGAAGAAAGTTCTGTCAGTGTCTGCATGCGTGCGCCAAAATAATTGAAGGCCATTTCTTCTAACTTCAAGCCACGATCAGGCTTCAACAGGAAAGCAGCGATCATTGTATCAAAAGTAATGCCATTGACTGTAATACCGAGCTGTTTCAAAATCTCGTAGTCAAATTTAATATTGTGTCCGACTTTAGCAATGGTGGCATCTTCTAGGATTGGTTGGAATAGTTTAGTAAATAGTTTTCGATCCGCATCAGTACGTAAGCTGACGTAGTAGCCTTCGGCTTCTTGCCAACTGAAACTAGCGCCTAAGATTTTGGCTTCCAATGGATCCAGGCCAGTGGTTTCTGTATCTAGAGCAAAGAGTTTTTGTTCTCCCAGTTTGACGGCGAACTTTTTCATTGCTGTCTCGCCTTTGATTAGTTCATAGCTTTCGTTATGCGTGCCTGTCTTCGATTTTGCTACGACCTCTTGTTCGGGCGCTTGATTCATATAACCAGAGCGGAGCGGTTTGCTGGGGAGATCTTTTTCTTCAGCCCTTAAGTCTAGCTGAGGTTGTGGTATTTTATCAATTAAACTTCTAAATTCTAATCGTTGAAAAATATCAAAGACTTTCTTCCGATCGAAATTATGAATAGCGGCTTTATCTAGATCAACTTCAACTTTGAGATCAGTAATAATAGTGCCCAACATTCTACTTTGGAAAGCTTGTTCTTTTTGATCAAGCAATAACTGACGCGTACGATCTTTAATTTTTGGTGAATTGATATTTTTATAGACACCTTCCAATGTGCCGAATTCTTGGATTAGAGCTTGGGCGCCTTTTTCACCGATACCTTTGACTCCTGGAATATTATCGGAAGAGTCACCCATGATGGCTTTGAGCTCGATTAATTGTTTTGGCTCTAGTCCATAACGCGCCACCACGCCAGCGATGTCATAGGTGATAGTGTCATTGATACCACGCTTCAAGGTATAGACGTCAGTTTGTTTGTTCACTAGTTGCAAACTATCATTATCACCGGTCACGATAATATTTTTCAGATCTTTATAGTTAACACTATTTTGGGTGGTGATACTACCGACGATGTCATCGGCTTCGAAGCCTGCTTGGGATAGGCGAGGGATTTCTAAAGCATCGAGAATTTGTTCGACCAATTCAATTTGATTATAAAATTCATCAGGAGCTTTCTCACGTTGCGCTTTATAATCAACAGACTCTTGATGTCTAAATGTCGGCCCAGCCAGATCAAAAGCAGCAATGATATAGTCAGGTTTCAGTTCTTTGATCAGTCGCAGAAGGATAGAGGTAAAACCATAGGCCGCATTGATCATCAGACCATCTTTGGTGGTCAGGGGTGGGATAGCGTGCCAAGCACGGTAGAGTAACGAAAAGGTGTCGATGACGACGAGTTTTTTCTGTTTGAGCATAATGGGCTAATAATAGCATGTTTGATTGATATTTCCAGTCGGGGGAAACCAGGGTTTTGACAGTTTTTTAGGTTTATGATATATATTAATTACTGACATGAATGTAAATATACGACAAATTAATTCGTCTCCCATCCCAGCCCCTACATCTCTACGGCCGGGCTATTTGAACGTGTAATTAAACTCTACTCTATATCATACAAGCCCTGCCGTAGCGGTAGGGCTTTTTGTTTATTCCTCCGGTAACTGTAGATATAAAGTTGCTCAAGGAATAAGCAAAGTGCTTGTTCTTAACGTTCTTTGATAAAGGAATAAGCATTTTGCTTATTCTAAGGTTCTTTGACAGGAGGTGTTATGTCACTCGAAGCGAAACTGAGCTTCATCGGTGCTGGGAAAATGGCCGAGGCCATGATCGATGGCTTGCTCAAGCGGAAGTTGGTAGCAACGTCACAGATTATAGCTACCGGATCGCGGAAATCACGGCTGACTTTTTTGCGGAAAGAGTACAGAATTGCGACTAGCAGTGATAATCGTTCTGCCCTTCAGGCGGATATTATCATCTTGGCAGTCAAGCCTCAGATGATGGCGACTGTTTTGCCCGAGCTGAGAGGTGGCATCTCTAAAGATAGGTTGCTTCTTTCTATTGCCGCCGGCATCACTTTGGAACGTTTGTCTGAGGAAAGTGCCTGTACTGCTGTTGTCAGGGCTATGCCGAATACTCCGGGGCGTATCGGTCGCGGTATTACTCTTTGGACAGCTACGCCAGGAGTGACAGCCGAACAGAAAACGCAGGTGGAAATATTGCTCGGTTCCTTGGGTGTTCAGATTTTCACGAAGCAGCAAAATTATCTGGACATAGCGACAGCAGTGTCCGGTACTGGCCCGGCGTATGTCTTTCAGTTCATGGAAGCTTTGGTTGATACCGCTGTGGAAAGAGGTCTGCCGCATGATTTAGCAAAACAGCTGGTGCTGGAGACAACTATCGGTTCAGCAGTGTACGCTAAAAAAGCGAGGCGTCATTTAGCTCAGCTGCGTAACGAGGTCACGTCACCGGCTGGAACTTCTGCCGCAGCACTTTATCGGTTGGAGGAGGCTGGTTTTAGCACGGCTATTGCCAAGGCAGTACGAGCGGCATTCGATCGCTCAGTAGAACTTGGCAAGGCCTGAAGTACCCTGAAGTACTAAGGGTAAGGGGCGTTTATGATTAATCATGAACGCCCCTTCTTTAAAATCGTGTTTTATTTTAGCTTGTCGAGCTCAGCTCGACAGCTTTTCAATATATGGCTACATGAAGGGTTACTGTATTGAATTTATCTACCTTTTCTGGTACTTTAGATGAGCTTGATGTTCCCGAAGGCGCTCTGCTCTACCAAAGGCGGACAGGTAGCAGAGTACAAGTTGCGTCTCGCTTCCTCCAGAGGCGGACAAGAGCTGGACGCGTACCGCATTCGCGGGATAATACATTAGGCCTGATAGCCAAGTGGTAAGGCAGGGGTCTGCAAAACCCCTATTCGGCGGTTCGAATCCGCCTCAGGCCTCCATCCGCCACCCGCTACGCTGAAGCGTTAGCGAGGCGAGAAGGCGGATGTCCCGCCGAAGTCAGCCTCTGGCTGACGAAGGAGGACGAATTATTGCTAGATTAAATGACCACCGAAATAGAAGCCAAATTTATCGCTATTGATCCAGCGTCTCTGCGTCAGAAGCTCGGCGAGCTAGGTGCTGTTTTAGTACATGCTGAACGGTCTATGATTCGACAGATTTTTGATTATCCAGACAAGCGATTAGAAAAGATTGGGGGTTGGGTAAGACTACGTGATGAAGGCGATAAAATTACCTTAAGCTATAAACAATTGAATGATCGGACACTTCATGGTACAAAAGAAATAGAAGTGATAATTAATGATTTTTTTGCTGGTGTTGATCTGCTTCAGAGTATTAACCTAGAGTCAAAATCTGTTCAAGAAACTAAACGTGAGAAATGGAAAATGGGAGAGGTTGAGATCACTATTGATACCTGGCCTTGGATACCGGCCTTTATGGAAATAGAAGGGCCAACTGAAGAACAGGTGAAAAAGGTAGCGCAACAATTAGATTTAGCTTGGTCGTTGGCACTGCACGGTAGCGTAGAAGTAGTTTATCAGTATTATTACAATGTAACAGAGGAAGAGATCTGGGCGTGGAAAGAAATGCGGTTTGGATCAGTGCCGGAGTGGCTGGAGAGGAAGCGAATTCACACATAACACATTGTCATTGCGATCCCGAGCTACGGCGAGGGAGAAGCAATCTGTATTACTTAGGACACAGATTACTTTGCGGAGCTCGCAATGACAGAGTAAACAAAAAACCGCTGACAGTTTCGATAAATATCTGAGAAACTCTGTCGAGCGGTTTAATGATAACGAAAAACGGACGTTCGAAGTGAATCGAACGTCCGTTGTTTTGTCAACCACTTCTACTAACTTCGGAATTGGAATCGTTGTAGATCCTTAGTTTCCTTTGGAGTTAGAGAGAAAATGTGGCTGATCTCTTCATCTGTCATGGATGGCTCTAGACCGCGCCTGATCAGACCACGTGCTAACTTGTCGATGGCGGTATTACCCCAACCCCTATATGTTTTTATGAAGGAGAGAGGTTTTTTGGTTGTGTTATCGAAATATTTTTTTTGTGATTCTACCCTCAGTCCGACAAGCAAGTGAGCGAAGGATCCTACATCAAAACGGCAAGCTATAATGCTTCTTGCGGCTGATGGTAACTCATCAAGAAGTTCTCGAAAAGCCAGATCCTTGCCCACTTGTCGTAGATGTGCGATGAACTCCTTTCGACGTCTCCCCATTTCTGAAACGGGATCTGCCACTTCTGGTAGCGGAATAGGAGGCAACGGCGCCTCATTCTGCTGCATTAATGTACCTGCTTTGAATCTTCGAAGCAGCTTCAGCAGAAGAAGTATTTCCTCCTCCGAACGAGCTTGGATAGTGATGAGGAGGCAAATGTCAGCAAACAATGCCGATAACTTGCGCAGTAACGATCTGGCCGATTGACTGTAGTCAAATCTTTGTTCATTGGGCATGATGTGCCTCTCTATAGAGTGTAGCTGGTCTAGCGACTATGAAGTCTTTAGCTCTTTGCCGAAGACTATGTAAAGGACTTTTCTGTCAGAAGTCTCAAATTGATTTTAGAATTCTGACAGAAAGCCAAGACGAATCTTGGCTCAATGTTTGACGTCGGTTCGTAGCTGTTATATGACTGGAGCTCTCGATAGGACGTTGATTAAATTTTAACTAAGGCGTACCAATTCAGCGAATAATATTACTTAATCTGAGGTGTGCACTTTCCGCTAGAGGCGGATCACCCATATTTCCATAGTATGGAGGGGTGAAGTTTTATTTTTATTCCGCCAGAGGCGGATCCGCTTTGTGCGGAAAATACTTTCTTTTATTATTTCTTTTCTGCTAATGCAGTTACCTTGGGTAAGATTTCCATCTTTAAGCGGCGGGCGCCAAATTTGATCGCAGCTGGTTTGCTAGCCATCCAAATATCAGCACGTCCAGTACCAGTATATCGTTTGTCCATACGATCTTCGACAGTAAAGACTTTACTACCGTAGAGCTCTGGAAAACGTACACGAGTACCACGAGGCAAGTCATTGGTGGCAATAATACCATCACGGACATGAGTACCCCAAGCAGTGATGAATGGAGAGTCGTCAGTTTGACCTACTTCGCTATTATAGGCAGTCACTACCACAGTTTTGGTGCGGATCGCAGGGGTAGTATCAAAGGTAGTGTCATAATTTGGCCAGATTTTGCTGGTCATAATAGACGCCGTTGATTGGTGAGATAGTTTAGCATCAATAGCCTGAGCGCTTACCGTATGGGGTAAGATTATAGGCATAAAAGTGGCTAAAATTAGCCAATATTTACTTTTATCTTTGATATAGGTACTTATTACTGAAATAAGATTATTCATAAGGGTTTAGTAAATAAAAACAATTCCTAACGTATGGAATTGATTGACTACGATATCACATTTGGCTTTTTTTGTCAATACCGGTGTAGGGACGCGCCATGGCACGTCCCTACACCGGAAATCTTTACATTTTGGCTAAAATTATATACTTTGAGTGTACTCTATGATCAAACACGAGCTGAGAAACAAATTGAATAAAGCTGAGGCCATGAAACTGCTACGTCAGGAGACATGGGAGCGTATTACCTTGTCTTTTTATCGTTACGTACCGATCAGTAACCCAAGTCGGCTCCGTGATGAGCTTTTCGCTGATTGGTCAGCACTAGGTGTCCTGGGCCGGATCTATGTAGCTACCGAAGGAATCAATGCTCAGATCAATGTGCCTGAGCCTAAGCTGGAAGAATTTAAGCGGCAGCTTGATAGCTACGATGCCTTTCGGGCGATGCCTTTTAAGATCGGCTTGGAACAAGGACTTTCTTTTTATAAATTAGCCATCAAGGTCAAACGTCAGATCGTAGCCGATGGACTTCCAGCGGGGACGTATGATGTCAGCGCTGTTGGCAAGCACTTAACAGCACCAGAAGTGAATGAAGCTTTAGAACAACCGGAGACGGTAGTGGTAGATATGCGTAATCACTATGAGAGCGAGGTTGGTTATTTTCAAGATGCTATTAGGCCAGATGTTGATACCTTCAAAGAAGCCTTACCAGAAGCAGCTAAGCTATTACAAGGGAAAGAGGATAAAAAAATTATTTTATATTGTACGGGTGGTATCCGTTGTGAGAAAGCTAGCAGCTATCTCAAGGCTCAAGGTTTCCAAGACGTCAATCAAATCTATGGTGGGATTATTTATTATGCTGAGCAAGTAAAAAAACTCGGACTAGAATCTAAGTTTATAGGTAAAAATTTTGTTTTTGATGAACGTCTGGGCGAACGTGTGACTGAGGATATCGTCAGTACCTGTCATCAATGTGGCCAGGCTTCAGATCATCACACTAACTGCGTCAACGAGATGTGCAATTTATTATTTATCCAATGCTTAGCTTGCGAACAAAAATTGGAGGGAGCTTGTAGTGGACCTTGCCAGCAGTATATTCATCTACCAGAGGAAACAAAAAAGAGTCTGCGACAGGCACAGACTCCAACCAACAAAACTATTTTTCGTAAACGCGTTCGACCAAAGTTAGCACGGATACAGACGGCAGTTTAACGTTCGTAAGCTAAACTAGTGACGGTACCACTGGTGGTGACAAAGTAGATAATTTTTTGCTCAGGATGATTTACTCCCAGTGTTTGACTGACAGTCACGCGGACAAGGTAACCATTATCAGTGATGATCACCTCGGCTAGGGGTACTTTTTGAGTGTTAACTTTTAAGCCCGGTGTGACAGCGACGACAAAAGAAACTGCCTCTGCCGGACTAGAGACAGGCGCAAAGGAGGTGGTTAATCTGGCGCCAGAGTCAATTTTGAGACTAGTAGTTTTACCAGTAGCTTGTAAGAAATAACCAGTAGCGCAGAGAGCGTCACCTTCGAAACGTAGATAGCCAGAAACACTACGGCTATTGATGCAGGCAGCGCTGACTTCTTGCTTTAACGTAACGGGTGCACCTAAGGAAGCAATGATACTGTCAGGCATACTGAAGCCATCAATACGACTTGCGAGCACAGGGGAGGACCAAGTACCGGTGTGAACCAGCGATTGATATTTGATTTGTGTGGAAACAGAGTCCCAAGCGTACACTTGATCATTCAGTTGAGCTTCTTGGAGATCAGAGATACCATCGGCATCAGTATCGGCTTTTTGGTCTGAGGTGCCGTAGATACTTTCAAGCAAAGAATTCAATCCGTCTTTATCTACATCAGTAGTGAGTAGCTGACTGCTGGCATTAATTTGTGTACTACTAAACACCGAACAGTCATTATCAGTACTGCTGAGTGCTACGAGATAATCATCACGCAAGATACCAGCGGGGAAATATGTGCTGGCATCAGGATTATTTTTGCCGTAGCAGATAGCTAAAGCATAATTGAGATAGGTATCGCTAATGGGTTGAGGTTTAGGATTAACAAGAGACGGACCAGCCAGAATTTGATTGAGATTGGCATTGGTGATACCGAGACTGAGATAACGCATGATCTGATAAGCGGCTTCTCCTCCATTCATATAGTATCTTTTACCGTCAACTGGATTCAGATACCAAGCCTCACCATGAGCTTCAACTTGTAATAAAATTTTACCTTTTAAGCCGTTAGCTAACTTTGTATCATAGACCAACTTTTGTGGACCGAATGGAGAGTACCCATTACGAATCTCTTCGCCATCTTTGTACCCATCTCCATCAGTATCGGGATTATCTTTTTTGGTTCCTAATCCATCTTCTAGTCGGTCGCTTAAGCCATCATTATCACTGTCTGTTTCAACAAGGCGAGACTCAAATCCAACAGGTATTTTTGCAATATTAGCATTAGAAATACCGAGACCAAAAGTCCGCAAGGCGGTATAAGCCGTGTCGCCATCAGGTAAGTAGTAACGTTTGTTGTCAGACGGGTGGACATACCAAGCCTCACCATGAGATTCAACTTGTAATAAAATACGTCCTTTGAGCTGATTAGCCAAAGAAGCAGTATGAACAGTACCGAGTAAAGGAATAATCAAAGCAGCGGAAGTTATTTTTTGAGAGAAAGATTGTGCTAGCATAAGTAATTTTTTACATATCTAGTCTAGTATAGCAGAAAAGCTAGGAAGCTGGTATTTGTTTAAACAAAATTGCATTAGGCACGTCCCGTCCCGGTCCCATCTTATAGCGGCCATCATAATAGACCGCAGTTGAACCGCCGGCATCAAGATTAAGGGCATTTTCCAGGCCGAGAGAGAGTAAAGCATCAACCAATTCGGGCACCGTCGCACTATAGACAATAACTAAATAAATCTCTGATCCCTTGACGCCGATGGCAGCACGGCTATAACGCTTCAATTGTTTGGCGTCGAGTGTAGCGAGACTACCAAGTGCTGAAGTACCTTCTTGGATCAGGACAGGATCGTTGGCAATAGCAGCTTTTACTTTGGTCTGATAGGTAGCTTCAAAATCAGCCACACTACGAAATTGAGCCGTGCTGGTAAAAAAGTATGGCTGATTATTACTGCCAAAGACGAGCATCGCACCAGTGGTAGGATAGGCTATCTGATCGCTATTGATCATCACGCCATCAGCGGAGCGATAGACAGGATAGTAATAATAATTTTTTTCTTTACCACAATTAGAATAATCAGCTGGACAAAAATAGCTACCATTGATGGCGGCAAAGGCATCATGAGTTAGGGTAAAATCACCGACACTTTTGATCGAACAATTTTTATCACAATCTGTCACATTCGCTGTCACGGTCATGATGTCGAGCTTTGGATCTTGCCAATTGATTTTCAGTACAGCGGCAGTCAGCTTGCCACTGGGAGTAATAATTGATTGAATTTTATAGTCAGACCCATTGCTGAGAGGCGAAGGACTATCTTGGAATCTACCGACGGGGATCTTAGCTAAATCTTTATTACTAATTCCGAGACTGATATACCGCATGATCTGATAGGCTGCCTCGCCATCAGCTAGATAGTAGCGTTTACCAGAAGGGTGGAGGTACCAAGCTTCGCCATTTTTTTCTACTTGCAATAGGATTCTGCCGTTTAATTTTTTAATCAGTTTAGGGTCGGTTTTTCGCTGGCCATCACCAACTGGATTAGTATTAGCAATAATTTCTGCTTTATCATTAGTACCATCAGCATCACTGTCTGTTTTTTTAAAGTTCGTCCCCAACGCGGTTTCTAGCTGGTCAGGCAAACCATCGCCGTCAGTATCTTGGCCTCCAGTAAATCGTTCTTCTAAACCAACGGGGATTTTAGCTAGGTCAATATTTTTTATGCCTAAGCCAAATTCTCTCAGCATTTGATAAGCAGTGTCACCATCTTTGAGATAATATCGCTGGCCTGTCACTGGACCGACATACCAAGCCTCGCCGTGCTTTTCTACTTGTAACAAAATTTGCCCGGTGAGACCAGAGGCCTGAGTGACTGACGTCAAGTATAATGTAAATATAATTGTTAGAGAAAATATGTAACGCTTCATAGCTTCTTTGTAACATATTTCTGATAAATAAAAAACTCCCTAAAAGAGATTTTTCTTACTTCTTTTTAACCGCCTGGAAATCAACCAAGGAAAAATCCCTTTTGTCATTTCGCAAAGAGTTTAAGTTAAGCTTGTTTGCTGAGTTTATTCGTATATCCCATTGTTGTTCAGGAAATAAGGAAAGAAGATCATCAGATCGGTATAGGGAGGTAAATGGTTTCTCAAAGGGAGGCTCAGGCTCAGCTGAAAATGTCCGTATAGCGAGTTGTCCTCCTGGAGCTATACTCTGCTGTAGACGTGGCAGTAATTCTTTTAAGACAACTTTTTTATCTAAAAACTGGAAAATATTTTGTGCTAGTATTCCTTGAAATTTTTGGTCTTTGGCTAAAGAGCGGACATACTCTACCACATCGGTGATAACCCAGGTGATCCTCTCATCCCTGACTCGTTCACTGCGAATTAATTCTTTGGCTAGCTCTTCATCTGACATTTTATCAACGGCTGTAACAGTCAGGTTAGGTTCTTTGCTGAAAGCCATCTGTTCTACCCAACCGTCCCGAGCACCTAGATCCAATAGGTGATCATGAGCTTTGATATTTTCAATAAAAGCCTGAACCAAACGAGTACCATCTACCGGATTTTCGCTATTAGTTAAAGGTTGCGGAGCTTCAAACGACATATTCTATATAAATAAAGTATACGCTGGTGTAGCAAATAGCGGAAACCCCAATCCCTCTTTGACTTCACTCAGGGCTCGCAGAGGAGGTTGAACTTTTTTTCCGGGATTCGATTTTCCGCTTTGTCATGGCTTCTAATTCGTCCCCAGGATGGATCTGGGGACGAATTAGAGTGGTACCTGCACTTCCGTTTTGGCGAGGCGGGTTAGATTATTTTCCAATGCAAAAATCTTTTTTCCATTGTCAAGAAAATCAAGTTGAGCAAATAACCTACTATGCCTGTCAAAAGGATAATTGCATACATTGTCGAAATTTCGTAGGTTATTTGCGCATCAATAATTTTTCGCCCCAAACCTGAGCTCGTACCGATAAACAT
>Ga0163153_10007316_pt1 | contig 11934 bp, 10 predicted proteins | sample OliLakLV19MP6IB1_FD_148629 | JGI IMG/M metagenome (GOLD analysis project Ga0163153, IMG submission 148629) | Freshwater microbial mat bacterial communities from Lake Vanda, McMurdo Dry Valleys, Antarctica - Oligotrophic Lake LV.19.MP6.IB-1 | ecosystem: Environmental > Aquatic > Freshwater >... | reverse complement strand
TTGCTAAAGAAAATTTTGAATGATGAAATAAAAAAAGTTACCAATAGAAACTTAACCAAAGGAAAAGCACTTTTGATAATGCTTGAAACAGCATTGAAAAAATATCAAAATAATCTTTTGACAACTGTAGAGATTATTCAGTTTCTTGTTGATGAAGTTGCCAAGAAAGTGAAAGACGAATATGCAAGAGCAGAAGAATTAAAAATGACTGTTGATGAAATTGCATTTTATGATGCACTTGCAGAAAACGAAAGTGCTGTTGATGTTTTGGGTGATGCACAGTTGAGAGAACTTGCTATGGAAATTGCAGACAAGGTAAGAGCCAACGCAACTATTGATTGGACAATTAGAGAAAGTGCAAGAGCAAAATTGATGGTGTTGGTAAAGCGGACATTGACCAAATACGGTTATCCGCCAGACAAACAAGCAAAGGCAATTGAAACAGTTTTGAAACAAGCAGAATTATTAGCAGACATAATAGTGAAATAAATTGCCAACGCATTTGGTGGCACATTTGTATTTTTTTTCAATGCACAGTCCAGTGGAGATTCCGTGGCTTTTGACCACTTTATTTCGTTTATCAGTGATCACTATTTTTTGCTATACTGAGCAATTCATTTCGCAATAATTTGACCATCGCATGCTTTGTTATTCAGTTATTTATACATGAAAACTAAATAATGGTCATGAAATAACTTTCACTGATCACACCGGCACGAAATGAAGTGGTCAAGGGTAGCGACATCTCCAGTTAGGAGCAGGGGCTTACTTATTCTTAGGCAACTCTGCTACTTCCAATCATCTTCCGGATCCTATTAAGCCTTAGCAAACTATGCTAATAGAATTAATCAATAATTTTATTGCACGTGTATTTGTAAGTTCCCCCGAAAACTGGACAGTTAGAGATTAGAACAACGGGATCTTTGGAATAACTATTTAGTTTTGCCTGAGTTAAGAGGGAGGTCACAGATTCACTGAGATCAAATTCAGTGAATCCTTGGCTAAAATTTAATAACCTTTTGTAATACCCTTTTCGATCGCAGGCACGCCTTCTTTCATCCATGGAGGCAATGTTGCGCCTTTCAGATAATGATCAAAGAATTGCTTCATGCGTATTTGAAAGTCCATGCGATTCTCGCGCTTGACTGGCCAATGGGGCTCACCATTATAGTTCAGCATCCACACCGGTTTATCTAATCTGCGCATGGCCATGTACATTTCAATGCCTTGATACCAGGGCACCGCGCCATCGGCATCGTTGTGCAATAACAAGAGCGGGGTTTTGATTTTGTCTGCAAAAAAGATGGGTGAGTTTTCAATGTACAGCATTGGTTTCTCCCACAGACTTCCGCCTAAGCGTGTTTGTGATTTTTCATACTGAAACATCCTACTCAATCCACTTTCCCAACGAATACCACCGTAAGCACTGATCATGTTGGCCACAGGCGCTCCGGCTTCGGCTGCTTTAAACATATCGGTGCGCGTAATTAAATAAGCGATCTGATAACCACCCCAGCTGTGCCCTTGTATGCCAATGTTTTTTTCATCCACAAATCCTTTTGAGATAAGTTGTGTCACGCCAGGCATGATACAGTTTTGGGCGCTCTCGCCAGGGAATCCAATCTTGTAAATGATATCAGGTACAAATACGATATAGCCATCACTTACATAGGTTGCGCGATTGATTGAAGAGCGAAGTGGATTGGGTGTAATGTGTGCATGAAGATTGTCGCTCTCGCGTTCATAGAAATAAACAATCATCGGATACTTCTTTTTCGGATCGAAGTTTTCAGGTTTGTATAGTAATCCGGTGAGAGCAATGTTATCGAGGGATGTCCAGTTAACTAATTCCACGTTGCCCCACAAATAATTTTTCATTTGAGGATTGGCATCGCTGATTTTCTTTGGCGCTGATAAATTCAAGTCGGCCGTCCACACGTCTGGAAACTCACGGAAGTTTTCGCGGGTGAAGAGAATCTGGTTAGCCAGTTTGGCTTTCACCACTCCGCCAAAGCGGTAATTATCCATGAGCAGTTTGGTGAGATTGCCATCTTTCAACGAAAGTTTATAGTAGCCGGAAGCTTTTGTGTTCTCATTGAATGAGGAAAGCAATAATTCTTTTGAGGAATCGATGAAGCGCTCTTCGGCATCCAACTTTACATAGCGAAATACAATTTTTTCCTGTCGGCCCACTTTCGTGAGATTCACCGGTGCCTTGTTGTTGGCAGGATCAAGGGCCCACAGATCATAGCGGTCGTAAGCGATAAAGAGTTGGTCATCGGCTGTCCAGCCGGCAGCGCCATAGGGACTTGGATAATCCGGATGATCGTCTTCTTCATCAGCAAATTTTACTTTTGCAGTTTGTGTAAGCTTTACTGTTTTATCGGTTGCGATGGAATAGGAAAACCAAGCCGTATCGGTCATGCTGAACCAGTACACGTAGTTTGCTTTTGGTGAGAGACTGGCATTTCCTTTCACAGCCTTGGCAATTTGTTTTTTAGAACGTGCTGTGGCATCGAATATATAAAAGTCATTGGTGCCTCCACCATCCCAGGTGATTTGCTTCCGATAAGGCACGTTGCTCTCGCCTAAAAACACAGGCGCATTTCCTTCGTTACCCAACTCGATATTTGGAATCGAGGCATCACCCAATGGCATCACCGTGTTGGTAGCAAGATCGAGACTGACGAGGTAGGAACGTTTCTTCTCAGCATCCAGTTGTTTGTTTTGTTGCGGATAGATGTAATCATCTTCGCCATGCCAGATTTCGACACTTACAATTTCCTCGGTGAGTAATGTTGTATCCTGAACTACCGGCTGTGGTGCTGATCCGAAAAAGAGTTTAGCGCCATCTTTTGAAAATACGGGTGTATAGTGCTCACTTACCATCCAGTTCTGCGGTATGGCCTGTGAGTTTTCGATATCCAGAAATTGCGCAGCGTTATCTTTCTTCCAATGGAAAAGTTGATAATGACGCACGAGCGCTTTCGTAGTATCCGCATCCAACAGGAAGGCTGCTTGTGTGCCGTCTTCGCTGACAGATAAGCCCTTGTATTTGTATTTTGATTTTCCCTGGTGAAGTGATTTCAGCTCATCTTTTTGAAGATCGTACCAATACAAGCCCGCATTGAGTGTAGAGTCATTGCCCGTAGAACTAAACAATAACCCCTGACCGTATTTGGCGAAGGTGTAATCTTTTACATATCCGAAAGAAGTCTCTTTTCCGTCTGTAAGTTTTTTCAAAACAAGGGTATAACCATTGTCATCGGTGTTGGCTTTTTTCTTTTTTGCAGGAGCAGGTTTTTCCTCATCGGCTTTAGCTGCTGTGGGTTTGGCTTCTTTCTTTGCCTCCAGCTGGTAAGCCACAATGCCTCCAGCTTTTTCAGGAACCTTGAAGGATTTTACATCTGCTATCTTTTCTGTTTTGCGTGTAGCAAATGCATAAATACCCAGGGTATCTTTGGGAAGATCTTCTTTTTTCTTTTTCTGCCTGCGCAGGCCTTTCATTAGTTTTTGCTGAGGTTTGATTTTAAAAATAGCGTGGCGACTGTCATAGGTAAGGGCGATATCACTCGCACGTTTAATAGAATCCTGCACGCTGGTTTTGAGATTATAAAAAATCACTTTGCCATCTCCGTCTTGAGGATTCAACGTGAAGGCCGCGGAGTTACCATCCGGAGTCAGTGCCTTGTAGGCAATTTCTTTCCATCCATCATATACCCTATGATCGAGAGGTTTTTTAACGGGTGCAGCTGTAGCTGTTCCTTTCTTTTGGCTATAACCAATGCTGCTAATCAGCATCAGGCAAAGCAAGAGATATGATTTCATAAAGGTTGAATTTTCTTTGGTTGTGAAGATACGTACTGTATCAGTACAGTAAATAGTAATTTTTATCAGTGGCAGCGGCTATCTTTGTTTACCTAAACGTCTCTTTATGGAACTCACACTCACAACACCTGCTTTGTTATTTCCAACGGTCTCTTTGGTTTTATTGGCCTATACGAACCGCTTCCTTGCCGTGGCCGCCCTCATCCGCAAGCTGGCGGGTGATTATCAGCATAAGGAAGATAAGCGTGTGGCCGATCAGATACGCAATTTGAAAGTACGGGTTATACTCATTCGCAATATGCAAATGTTTAGTATTGTTGCGCTTTTTCTGAGCGTGCTGTGCATGTTTTCTTTGTTCTATGGAGAGGAGCTGATCGCTAAATATATTTTTGGTGCTTCACTGATCTCTTTATTGATTTCGTTAGGAATGTCGCTGCGCGAAATACAGATTTCTACCCACGCGCTGTCAATTCAGTTACGGGATATCGCGGATGATGTGAAGCTGTAAGAATTATTTTTTCGTTAACCTGGGCTAGACATCCAGAAGAAAACGGTGGTCAGCCAACCGATGATGATTAATACAGTACGCTGATAGGTTTTCTTTTTAAACGATTCATAAAAAGCAACGAGCATGACAATAGCTAATAAAATACCGGCTGGCGCAAAATCTTCTTTTTCAAATTCAGCAATGGATAAGTTGCCATGAAAGAACATGAGAGGAGGTAACAACCAAACCAACTTGTGCAGCCTGCCCCAGTTTTTGCCCAATAGCTTTTCGCTGTATTCATTGGAGGTGAGTAACATAAACGCCAAAATGGGCACCATGATCCAGATTGCTTTTAAGGGCAACACCAAGAGTTGATCTACTATGGGTTGATCGCGTTTGAGGAAGAACAACGCGCTCACAAGGCCGTGTGTCAGCAACCATGTGCCGGCCACAATGCCGAGGTCTTTACGATATTTTACCAGCCATCTCAGGTATGGATTTTCTTTGAGGAAACCCAACCTCAACAAAGCGCCAGGCAAGAGTGTGCAGCTGAGTAAAATGGTTCCGGTTACGGCACTGAAGCCAGCAGGCTCACCTAGTTGTAAGTAGCCAAGCACAAGAAGAACCATCAATGTTGGTATGGAAATTATCCATAACCATTTTTTTAGGTCGATTGATATCATAGCGAGATTAAGCTAAACTCAAGAATAAATAAACTCACCGTGCGGTGTGCGCAATGTTACTTGTTTGGTGGAAGAACTTTCTACACGGCCAATTATTTGTGCGTCAATCCCGAAATTCTTTGAGATATCAATGACCTGCTGCGCCATGGGCTGGGGTAAATAGATCTCCATCCGGTGGCCCATGTTAAAGACTTTGTACATCTCTTTCAGTTCGGTGCCCGATGCTTCCTGAATAAATTTAAATAGTGGAGGTATCTCAAACAGGTTGTCTTTAATCACATGAAGATTTTCAATGAAGTGCAGCACTTTGGTTTGCCCGCCACCACTACAATGCACAATACCGTGTATGTGTGATCGCAGATTTTTCAGGATCTCAATCATCACCGGTGCATAGGTGCGGGTAGGCGAGAGCACCAGCTTGCCCATGTTTAAAGGAGCACCAGCAATCTCATCAGTCACTTTATATTTTCCTGAATACACGAGGTTATCAGGCACGGCCTTATCGTAACTCTCGGGATATTTGGTGGCATACTCATGTGCAAATACATCATGGCGTGCAGATGTCAGTCCGTTGCTGCCCATGCCTCCGTTATACTCGCTTTCGTAGGTTGCCTTGCCATAGGAGGCCAAACCAATAATTACATCGCCTGCCTGAATAGTACTGTTGTCGATTACGTCACCTCGTTTCATCCTGGCAGTGACCGTGCTATCAACGATGATTGTGCGAACAAGATCACCCACATCGGCCGTTTCGCCTCCGGTGCTATAAATCTCCATGCCGTGTAATCGAAGCATGTTGAGGACTTCCTCTGTTCCATTAATGATCGTTGAAATCACTTCGCCCGAAATCAGATTTTTATTTCTTCCAATGGTAGAAGATAATAATATCGGCCCGGTAGCCCCCACACAAAGCAAATCATCGATGTTCATGATGATCGCATCTTGCGCTATTCCCTTCCACACAGAAAGATCACCGGTTTCTCTCCAATAGAGGTAAGCAAGCGATGATTTAGTGCCCGCTCCATCGGCATGCATGATCGTACAATAATCAGGATCTCCTGCTAAGGTGTCAGGAACAATTTTACAAAAGGCTTTGGGAAACAGTCCTTTGTCCAGGTTTTTAATGGCCTGGTGAACATCTTCTTTGCTGGCGGATACTCCGCGTTGGTTGTAGCGATCGTTATTCACAGAATAAACTCAAATGGATGTGTAAAGGTGCAAAGAATGTGTGAATTTCAGATGCTTGCTGCTAGATTCTTACTGCTGGATTTTACTTCTTATGCCGTATTAAGCACCGCTTGCCTGGTATGCGATGAGTCAATGGCCTTCAGATTTTGCTTACCAGGTTCCCGTCAATCCATTGGTATTTTTAAGTGCAGGAATTGTAGTGTTGGTTATTGCGTTCGCTTCGGTATTCTACCAGTCGATGAAGGCTGCGGTAGTCCAAGTGATACACTAAGAAATGAGTGATGTGGTAGCCTAAGCTTGAATCGTTTCAATGTATAAGTCTTCTACCTTCTTTCGTGCCCATGGCGTTTTGCGGAAGAAGGTGAGACAGGATTTAATGCTGGGATCAAACCGAAAACAATTCACGGGAATGCGTTCACCTAGTTCTTCCCAACCATAATACTCCACCAGGAAGTGCAGGATGTATTCCAGCGTTTTGCCGTGCAGGGGATTTTTAGGTTGTTCTTCTTTCATATCTACTATTGTATCGCTTCAATGGTGGAAGCATAATCCACCTGGTAGTCTTCCGGTAATTTAGCGAGCACACTCATAATTTTTTTCAGTTGTTGCTGATATAGATTGAACAATACGGTGCCTGCTATAAGAGGAATGCTGGCCTCTTTGATCTTTTCGCAGAAGTAAATGCGCAGCTCTAATTCCGTTTGCGGTAAACTTGAATACTTTATTTGTCGGTTGGCAAAGCGGAGAATTTTGCGAAGCATCTTTTTTGTGATGTATAAATTCCGACCGTCCAATTCCAGAAACAACACATCCATTTCTTCTTTTATGCTTCGGATGTAACCGGGTTCATCGTCCGCATCCGAAAGAAGGTAGGAGAGCAACTCTTTGTTTTCCTTTTTATACTTCGCCAACCGAAGGCAAATGGATTGCAGTGTATCAACATCTAATCGTTGCAATTCTTTTTTTATCTCACCGATGGTAGCGCTGTTCATGATAATCGTAGTTTGCGGAATACATCCCACAGCACAATGCCCAGGCACACCGAAATATTCAATGAATGTTTGGTGCCCAATTGCGGAATCTCCAAAGCCAGATCGCCCAATGCGATGGACTCTTCACTTACACCATGCACTTCGTTGCCAAATACGAGACAATATTTTACTCCTGGCTCTCCATAAAAAGTCTGGAGCGGAATGCTATCGGTAGTCTGTTCCACAATCACAATTTTGTAGCCTTTACTTTTCAATGATGAAATGGCTACCGCAGGACTTTCAACATATTCCCAATCCACCGATTCAGTTGCGCCCAGAGCTGTCTTTTGTATTTCGCGGTGCGGAGGTGTGCCAGTGATACCGGTGAGATAGATTTTTTCTACCCGAAAAGCATCGGCTGTGCGGAAGGCAGAGCCTACATTATGCAGGCTGCGGATATTATCCAGTAAAATGCAGATCGGTATTTTTTCTGATTCTTTGAACTGATCGACCGATAAGCGCCCGAGCTCTTCCAGCTTTAACTTCTTCATGCCGCGAAGTTAAACGGATTCTGCTTCATCTTTTTCGAATTGTTGAATCAGATCGCGAAGCTGATTGAGATATTTTTGATAAATCATCTTTTCCATCCACTTGGCAAGAAAATAACAAACAGGAGTAAGGATAATGATGGCGATCAGCAAGATTACCTGCACTTGCCATTTTTGCATCATCATGGCAACATCTGTTTCAGCGGCAAGCCCCATCAGAAAGCCGGCTGTTACGGCAAGCGGATATATAATGAGAGAGGCTTTTCGCTGAAAGTTGAGGGTGGATATTGTATTGTCATACACCTGTTTGAGTGTGCTCTTGAGGTTGAGATCGAGTCGGAATGATTGTTGAATCTTCACTAGGGTTTTGTAATTCAAAAAAAAGAAGAAAGCATAAACAATTATCATGATTACCAGAAACGCCTTCACAATTGGCTGAGGCATAATTCCTAATAGATAGATGAATGGTATCGGACTTATTTATTTTTGATCCCTTTGATCAAAAAATCAACTGGCAGCAACGTCCTCAATACCAAAAAATATGGTTGCTTGTTCACCTGAGCCTGGTCTTTGGGTTATTAGCAATAATAATTGCCAAACGAATTGGTTAATTTGCTCAGTGAAGTATTTACTTTTATTCCATTTCGTCACTTTATCATTATCCTCGTTGGGGCAGGATCCATGGAAAAATGTATATGCCGAGTCGGCCTGGGCTGAGCGGGACAAATGGCAGAAAGCCGATGAGCTTATTCGTCAACTTACTATAAAGCCCGGAAGTAACGTGGCGGATATTGGTAGCCATGAAGGCTATATGACTGTCAAGCTTTCATCCGTGGTGGGCAACACAGGACGCGTATATGCCGTGGATGTTGAACAATCGAAGTTGGATAAACTGAAAGATCACCTCTCAAAAAGGAATATCACTAATGTAGCGTTGATAAAAGGTGATCATGACAATCCAATGCTTCCGATCAATTCGCTGGATGCAGTCATTATTCTAGACACGTATCATGAGATGGATGATCATGATAAAATTTTGCTGCATATCAAGGCAGCATTAAAATCGGGTGGCCGCCTTGTGCTTTGCGAGCCCATCGCGGATGAACGCAGAAAATTAGCTCGCGAAGACCAGGAGCGAAAACATGAACTCGGGATGAGTTTTGCGTTGGAAGATTTGCAAAAATCCGGCTTCACTATTCTAAAACAGCAAGATACCTTTGTCGATCGCTCGAAAGAGAAAGGCGACAAAATGTGGCTGATTGTTGCGCTAAAGAAATAGCCGATTGAGGATCACTTCAAAGGTCTACATCCGGAAACATTCCTGCTTTTGACTTCTAAATTGTTCGCTTCTAACTTCCGACTTCTCCCTATATTTGTCGACTATGGCAGGCCCAGCAGCAATGGATACCCCGTTAATGAAACAATACAACGCGATCAAAGCGAAGTATCCGGGTGCGTTGTTGCTTTTTCGGGTGGGTGATTTTTACGAAACCTTTGGTGAAGATGCCATCCGTGCCGCCAAAGTATTGGATATCACGCTCACCAAGCGCGGAAATGGATCGGCCTCTGAAATTGAACTGGCCGGGTTTCCCCATCACTCTCTCGATACATATTTGCCCAAGTTAGTGAGGGCGGGAAATCGTGTGGCCATCTGCGATCAGCTGGAAGACCCCCGTTTTGTAAAGGGAATTGTGAAGCGTGGCGTAACCGAGTTGGTAACGCCCGGTGTTTCTTTCAATGATAATGTACTCGAGCGGAGGCAAAATAATTTTCTTGCTTCGGTGTTTGTTGGAAAGAATGCCCTTGGGGTTTCATTTCTTGACATCAGCACGGGAGAGTATTATGCGGCACAAGGCCCTGAGAATTATATCTACAAACTCATTCAGAGTTTTGGGCCGGCTGAAATTATTTACAGCAAGACAAGCCGCGATAAATTTGAAAATCAGTTTGGTGATGAGTATGCCACCTTCGCCCTCGATGACTGGGTGTATGCGTTTGATTTTGCCAACGAGAAACTCACTCAGCAATTCAAAACCAGTACACTAAAAGGTTTTGGCATTGATGGTATGAATGAAGCCATCATTGCCGCGGGATCGATACTTCACTATCTCGAGGCTACCGAGCATAAAGACACGCATCATATTTCATCCATCTCACGGATTGATGAAGACAAATACGTGTGGCTCGATAAGTTTACGGTGCGCAACCTGGAGATTGTTAGTTCGCCCAATGAAGGAGGTGTGCCACTCTTGCAGGTGCTTGATCAAACGGTAACCCCAATGGGTTCGCGTAACCTGCGCAAGTGGATGATTTTACCACTAAAGGAAAAGCAAAGCATTGATGAGCGCCTTCAGGTAGTAGAACAATTTTATAATGACCATGATCTCACCGAAAAGATTTTAGTACACCTTCATCAGATATCTGATCTGGAGCGCCTGATTTCAAAAGTGGCGGTGGGCCGTATTAACCCGCGCGAGTTAATTCAACTGAAACGCTCGTTGAAGGCGATTATTCCTGTCAAGGAGTTACTGGATAAGTCATCATCACAGGAATTAAAAAAACTTGGAGATCAACTAAACAAGTGCGAATTTCTGCTGGAGAAAATTGAAAAGGAGTTGAAAGATGATGCACCCATGCTCATTCATCAGGGCGGCATCATCAAAGAAGGTGTCAATGCTGAGTTGGACGAGTTACGCGCTATTGCTTTTTCAGGGAAGGATTATTTGTTGCAGATACAAAGACGGGAGATCGAGCGAACCAGCATCAACTCACTGAAGATATCTTATAATAAAGTGTTTGGTTATTACTTAGAAGTAAGCAATGCCAATAAGGATAAAGTGCCTACCGATTGGATTCGCAAGCAGACGCTGGTGAATGCGGAGCGCTACATCACGGAAGAGTTGAAAGTGTATGAAGAAAAAATTCTTCATGCGGAAGAGAAGCTTCTTGTGATTGAACAACGGATCTTTTTAGAATTGGTACATCATGCTTCCGATTACATCGCGCAGATTCAGCAAAATGCCAGGGTGATTGCGATGCTGGATTGCCTGCTTTCATTTGCGGAAACCGCCAAAGCCAACAAATACAATAAGCCTGAGATCAGCGAGTCCAAGCGATTAGCCATAAAGGCAGGTAGACATCCGGTGATTGAGAAACAACTTCCGGTGGGCGAAAGCTATGTGCCCAACGATATTTATCTCGATAATGAGACACAACAGATTTTAGTAATCACCGGCCCCAATATGGCGGGTAAGTCAGCCTTGCTAAGACAAACGGCACTCATTGTATTGATGGCACAAATGGGAAGCTATGTTCCCGCGGAAGCGGCCACCATCGGCCTCATCGATAAAGTGTTTACACGCGTAGGCGCTTCTGATAATTTATCACGAGGGGAATCTACCTTCATGGTAGAGATGACAGAGACGGCCAGCATTCTCAATAACCTCAGTGATCGCAGTTTGATTTTGATGGATGAAATTGGCCGCGGAACTTCTACCTACGATGGTGTGTCCATTGCATGGGCGATTGTAGAGTATCTGCACAACCATAAAGACTTCAAACCGAAAACATTATTTGCCACACACTATCACGAGCTCAATCAACTTACCGAAGATTTAGTGCGGGTGAAAAACTTCAACGTAAGCGTAAAAGAAGTGGGCGACAAAATCATCTTCATGCGCAAGTTGAAAGAGGGTGGCAGCGAACATAGCTTTGGTATTCATGTAGCACAGATAGCAGGCATGCCCAACAAGGTAGTGTTACGCGCGAATGAAATTTTACACTTCCTTGAAAAGGATAAACACAAAAACGAATCAAAGAAAAAATTTGATGAGCTGCCAAAACCAACCGCACAAATGAGTTTGTTTGAGATGGATCCTAAATCCAAAGCGATTCATGAAATGCTCGAGAAGATAGACATCAATACCATCAGTCCGGTGGAGGCGCTGCTGAAGTTGAATGAAGTATTGTCGGTGTTAAAGAAGTAAGGTTACAAATCTGTAACTTACAAACTTGTAACTTACAAACATGTAACTTACATTTATGTAATGTTAATCCTTTAAAATGACTGAAAACCCGTTTGTTTTTGGCAAAACAGTGCATCGAAGCGATTTTTGCAATCGGAAAACCGATATCGGCTTTCTACATCAGCAGTTTAATACAAATACTAACACCATCCTCATTTCGCCCAGGCGCTGGGGTAAATCTTCGCTGGTGGAAGAAGCTGCTAA